>Ga0070733_10000006_pt1 | contig 297042 bp, 258 predicted proteins | sample Coa_R1_9_FD_66450 | JGI IMG/M metagenome (GOLD analysis project Ga0070733, IMG submission 66450) | Surface soil microbial communities from Centralia Pennsylvania, which are recovering from an underground coalmine fire - Coalmine... | ecosystem: Environmental > Terrestrial > Soil >...
ACGACAAACTCCGAAGCGTGCGCAGCAATCCAGCCCGCTGCTCGCTTCGCCCCACAAAAAGAGCATAACCGAGGCGCAAGTCGTGCCTGGGCTGTTTTTCTGAGATCTCACCGTAATTATTTTGATTTCTTGAAACTCTTGCGCATCCCCGCACGTCCATCTTGCTTCCCGTAAGCCGATCATTTCAGGGGCCGTAATTAATTTCGTTCGTCAAGAAAGGACACAATGAGAAAAGCTCATTTTGTTTTCGCGATTGCAGCGGTTTTTCTAATTTCCATCACGACTTCGGCACAGCGCCGTCGTCCGGGCATGCCGCCGCCCGGCGCAGCGGAGCAACAGCAATCGGAAAACGCCCAGCAACCAGAGCACAAGACGCCGCCTCCTCCCCCTGTCGAGAAAAGCTCGGTGACGCATCACTCCGCGCGCATCGGCGGCCAGGAAATCAATTACACGGCCACAGCCGCTACTTACGTCATCAAGGACGACGCTGGCAATCCCAAAGCCACATTCTTTTTCGTCGCGTACACGAAAGATGGCGTGCCGGACATTTCCAAGCGCCCCATTACATTTGTCTACAATGGTGGCCCCGGTTCCGCCTCTCTTTTCACTCACATGGGCATGGGTCCCGAAGAGGTCGTTCTGACTTCCGACGGCCATGGCATGCCCGCGCCCTATTCCGTCAAAGACAATGAAGATTCATTCCTCGACGCCACCGATCTCGTCTTCATTGACGCCGTCTCGACTGGCTACAGCCGTCCCGCGCCCGGCCAGAATCCCGCTCAGTTCTACGGTGTCGTTCAGGATGCCAACATATTTGCCGACTTCATCTACCAGTACGTCACCCGCAACGAGCGCTGGGATTCTCCCAAGTTTCTCCTCGGCGAGAGCTACGGAACCACCCGCTCCGCCGAGCTTGCTGGCGTGCTCCTTCATCGTCACAACATGTATTTGAATGGCGTCATGCTTCTCTCCACCATGGCCTTCGCGCCGTGGGGCGCCGATGACCGTTCCGAATTCTATTTGCCCACTTACGTCACGTCCGCCTGGTATCATTACCTGCTCGCGCCCGATTTGCAGCGCCTCAGCGTCGCCGAGGTTGCCCAGCGCGCCCGCGAATTCGCTCATGGCGAGTATGCACAGGCGCTCCAGGAAGGCGACCAAATCTCACCTGCAGATTACGCCAAAGTCGTCGCCGACATGGCACATCTCACTGCTCTTTCTCCGGCATTCATCAAAGAATGCAACCTCCGCGTCGCACCGTTCCGCTGGTTCGCCGAGCTGATGCGCAATCAACGTCTCATCGTCGGCCGTCTCGACTCGCGCTTTACTGGCTACAATCGAGACGCCGCTGAGGAGTATCCCGAATACGATCCCAGCGAAGCTTCTTATCTTGGCGCCTTCGTGGCCACGTTTCAGGATTACGTCCGCCGCGATCTGAAGTGGGATAGCGACCAGTATTACACCGTAAGCGCCAACGTGCGCCCGTGGGACAGTCAGGCTCTCCCCGAAGTCGCCGAAACTTTGCGTTCTGCGATGACCGAGGAAGGGTCGCTCAAGCTCATGGTCCTTTGCGGATACTACGACCTCGCCACGCCGTTCAATGGCATCGAGGAAACCGTGTCGCACATGATGCTCGAGCCGCCCATTCGCAAGAATGTGAGCTTCGAGTATTACCCGTCCGGTCACATGGTTTACATTGACCAGAAGGCGCATGACAAACTTCACCATGACGTCGACGCCTTCATCGACTCGAGCTACAGTCACTAGAAGGACTGCCATTCCGAGAGTCCCGATGTTTTTCGTCGGGACTCCGAGCGTAGCGCCGCGGCGGGGAATCTGCGGTTGCGTTCGTTTTTTTTTTGCGGGCACCTACTTTCCTTTGAATTTGCCACTCGGGGGTAGCGGCAGACCTAGCGCCTTGCAGCACCGATGGCAAAGAACGTAGACCCCTCTTTTCGTGTCGACGACGTACATCTTGTCGCTGTGAATTTCGCCGCGTGCTTCGCAGGGTGCCGTACTTAGCGCGCGGGCTGCTTCACCGAGTACGTCGTTGATGGTTATTTCGGTGTAGTCGAAAGTTGATAGAGGCCATTTTACCCAGATACTTGACATAGCGGAATCGTACACCTTCATCCTAACGCCACCCTAACATGAGCTAGTGGTCGGTAGGCGGACTATCGTGCACTCGAAATTCCCAATAAGATCCAAGAGGATGAGTTCTGAGGTTCAGCAGCAATATATTGCTGGTAATCTGGCTTTCTATCGCTCGTGGCGCGTGAATGAATCCTTAATTTCCTTAGCGATCCAGATCGGTCCGACCAAAAAATAAATCACGCCTTGAAAAAACGCGGGCCGATTGCCTTCAATCCTGTGCCCACCAAACAAAAAAATCCAGCCCAAAACAAAAAGTGCCAGGCCAAGCTTCCAGCGCAGCATCGCCAGCAGCACCAGCCCCGCAATCACCAGCGGAATGCCAATCCCGTGGCACACTTTGTTCCACCGATTCGTATGCTCGTGGTCGTACCGCGCCATGTATTCAGAAAGTGGTGGCATGCACGCCTCCTGAGCAACTTCGCGCTGGATTTACACGCGGATTATATACGAAGGATGGTTTAAATCATTGATTCTGCAAGAGCGGCCAGGCTGCTATCAAGAGTTGGCCGATTGTCGTGAGCCTGTAGGAGCGACTGACTCTAGCGCGTAGCGCAAAATAGCTAGGGCCGCAATCACCGCAGTTTCTGTCCGCAGAATTTCGCGCCCAAGCGAAGCTTCGCGGAATCCGTTTTTTGCTGCGGCGTCAAACTCTTCTTCCGTCCAACCGCCCTCCGGTCCAATTGCAACGCAAACGTCTTGTGAAGATTGATCTTGCAAAACGTCGCGCAGCGGCGGAGCACCTGCACGCTCGGAAAGCAAAATTCTCAGATTCTCGTTTGCGCAGGCAAATGCGTCCGGCGTTTTTGCGGCCGGCGCGAGCGCTGGCGGCCGCAGCCTGCGCGATTGCTGCGCGGATTCCAGCAGAATTTTGCCCCAGCGCTGGCTGCGTTTGGCCGCAGCCAGGACCAAAGCCTTTTCGCTGCGCGCCGCTGCGACCGGCACGATCTCCGTGACGCCCAATTCCGTAGCTTTCTCGAGGCACCATTCCATGCGCTCGAATTTCACAATCGAGAGCAGCACGCGAATTTGCAGCGCTGATTCGCTCGCGGAGAGTTTCTCCACCAAAGTGAATTCAACCTGCTGATTGCTCCGCGCCTGCGAAACATTTGTCACGCGCGCGAGCCACACTGCAACGCCGTCGCTCAGTTCATAAAGCTGCCCCGGCTCAGCGCGAAGGACACGTCCAAGATGCTCCGCTGCCTGGCCGCGTAACAGCGCGCGACCCGCTTCGAATTTGTCGATGAAGAATCGCCTGCGCATTTTCCTTTCCTGCTACGCAACCCAATCGCGGCACGCCTCAGGCAACTCCGCGCTCCTGTTGTAGCCTTATGTGGTCGAATTAATGCATGTATCAGTGTTGCGATGCGTACTGCAGGAATGGCGCTACGGCGTAAGCCGCCCGTGCGTGTAATGGAATGCGTGGTTGGCTTCGTCGTAATCATGCATTTTGGGCAGCACTGGAACGCGGCAATTGCGGCAGCCGCGATGATAGTGTTCAGCGAACTCCTGCTTGAATTCGCGCACAATGCTCGGAATAATCAGCGAATGCTCGGTCGGCAAGAAGCAGCGGTTACCGCGCGGCGAATTCAGCGACGCCTGCAAAATCGCTTCCACATCAATCTCATCTCCGTCGCCATTGATGAGTTTCTCGAGCCGCTCGGTCGCCTCCTGCGTTCCTTCTTTGCATGACCGGCATTGTCCGCAAGATTCAATCCACAAAAATTTCGAAAAGATATAGGCCACTTGGACCATGCAGTTCGAATCGTCGTACACCATAAATCCCGCCGAGCCCAGCCCCGACCCAGCATTGCGCATGGAGCCGAAATCCAAAGGCGTATCAATGCCCCGCGGATAAAGCCCGGCGCTGGCCACGCCGGAAAAAATTGCCTTCAATTTGCGTCCGGGCTTGAGCCCGCCGCCCCATTTCTCGATTAGTTCGCGCATCGTGGTGCCCATCGGAAGCTCATATAGCCCTTGGCGCTGCACGTCACCCGAGAGCGTGAAAATCGTATGCCCCGGCGTGTCTGCTGTACCCATGGAGCGAAACCAATCCGCACCATTGTGCAAGATGTGCGCAATCGTGGACATCGTTTCGCAATTATTTACCAGCGTAGGATTTGTTTGCCCAGGAATGCACGAAGGATATCCAGCGAAAAGCCCGAGAACATAGGGAGGAAAGTCCATTTCTCGCGGCATGGCTTCGCGCCCTTCGATCACTTCGAGCATGGCCTTTTCTTCGCCGAGCAAATAATCTTCCGGCCCGTAGACAAACTCGATAGGAATGTCGCCTAACACGTTCCGCTCACTCATTTCCTTGTGCGCCTGCGCCGAACGCGCGATAGCTTGTTCGAAAGTCCGCTTCATAGCGATGAACGCTTTCTGCGCGTTCATCACGTAGGCGGCTATCGCGACTCCCTCGAGAAGCTGGTACGGATTGCGCCGCATCATCATGCGATCTTTGAACGTGCCCGGCTCGCCTTCGGTGGCGTTACAGGCGACGTATTTTACGGGGCATGGATCGGCTGCAATACTGGCCCACTTGATTCCTACCGGAAAGCCGGCGCCGCCGCGTCCGCGAAAGCCCGATTTCTTGATCTCCGCGATTACCGCCTCTCGCGGCATGGACTGCGCCCTTTTCAATCCTTCAAGCCCGCCAATGGCGATGTAATCATCAATTGAATTTAGCGGTCTTTCCGGCAGGAGGTACGGTTTTCCGTTTCGCGAGGTTTGGCTGGTTTCCATCCGTAGCGCTTCTCCTTTAAGGGCAAAAAAATCAAAAAATGGTACGATAAATTCCGCGGCGCAGAAAAATGTTGCATGCGACCGCCGCAATCCTGAATCGTAGCACAGAGGCGCGGCGGACGGGAGCGGCAACGAAAAAAAAGCTGACGGAGAGTTGCAACGGGAGTGCCAGCGCAAACGTCAGATAAAGAGGCGAAAGCTGCCGGTGTTTAGCCATTGGAAATAGGATTGTTAGAGCTTTGCGAACCTTTCTGAGGCGCTTCCCGGTAAATGCCTAAGACGACAGTATGTGGTATGCAGCTTACCGCAACAGCTGCCGAGGCGAAGGGAATTCGACGGAATTTCATGCGTACGGAGAAAAATGAGCAGATTGTCTAAATTAGCCGCAGTTCTTGCACTAGCGCTAGGCCTGGCGGGATGCACGGAGCACGCCGCTCCGCCGCCAGACGCTCCGGTGGTCCCGGTGATGGCGGCCAAGGCCGTGTCCAAGTCGATGCCCATCGAGTTACAGGAAATCGGCACGGGCGAAGCATATTCGACCGTCTCCGTAGAATCCCAGGTTGCCGGCATTGTGAGCGCGGTGCATTACACGCAAGGGCAATTTGTGAAGAAGGGAGAGCTGCTGGTCACCCTCGATGACCGGCCTTTTGTGGCAGCGTTGCAATTGGCACAGGCAAACTTGACCAAAGACGAGGCCAATTTGAAGCTGGCCCAGGTGCAATCGGAGCGCTATCAGCAACTCTACAAATCCGGCATCGTTTCCAAAGAACAGATTGATCAATACACTTCCACAGCCGAAGCGGACCAAGCGGCCGTGCAGGCCGATGAAGCGGCGGTACAAACAGCAAAATTGAATGTTTCGTACTGCTCGATTTATGCGCCCATAGACGGTCGCACCGGCAGCCAGTTGATTTATCCAGGTACGGTAGTGAAGGCCAACGATCTCCCCGTGCTGGTGGTCATCAATCGAATCTCGCCGATTTACGTTGATTTTTCCGTGCCGCAGCAACATCTCGACCAAATCAAGGCGTACATGTCGCGCGGCAAACTGCCGATTCAGGCGACGCCTGCGGATAATTCCACTCCGGAGTCCGGTTATTTGACCTTCATCAACAACACCGTGGACACGACCACCGGCACTATTGAATTGAAGGGCACGTTTGCGAATCACGATTTACGTTTGTGGCCCGGCGAATATGTCACCGTGGTTTTGCGTCTGGCCGAGCAGCAAAATGCCATTGTCGTTCCTTCGCAAGCGGTGCAAACTGGCCAACAGGGCGATTATATTTTCATCATAAAGCCGGATATGACCGTGGAATCGAGGACCGTGAAAGTCTCCCGCACTGTAAACGGCGAATCAGTGATTGCGGAAGGAATCAAGCCCGGCGATTTGGTTGTCACCGATGGGCAGTTACGTCTGGTTCCCGGCATAAAAGTCCAGATTAAGACAAGCCTGTAGGTAGAAGCAGGAACGAAAATGCAAATCGCCGAAGGATTCATCAAACATCCGGTAATGACCAGCCTCTTGATGCTGGCCATTTTGCTTTTTGGCATTGTGGCTTACCGCAATCTCGCGGTCAGCGATTTGCCTAACGTCGACTTCCCAACGATTTCCGTGAATGCGAGTCTGCCCGGCGCAAGTCCCGAAACCATGGCCTCGGCGATTGCCACGCCACTTGAAAAACAGTTCACCACCATCGCTGGCTTGGACTCGATGACCTCGACGAGCTCGCTGGGCTCGACCTCCATCACCCTGCAATTCGATTTGAGCCGCAACATTGACGGCGCCGCGCAAGACGTGCAGGCCGCCATCACCGCCGCCCGAAATCAGCTTCCGCCGAACATGCCCTCGCCCCCTACCTTCCGCAAAGTCAATCCTGCGGATTCGCCGATCTTCTTTTTGGCCCTGACTTCGCCCAGCCTTCCGCTTTCCGAAGTAGACGAATATGCGGAAACTCTGCTCGGCGAGCAAATCTCGATGGTCAGCGGCGTCGCGCAAGTGTCGGTGTTCGGCTCGATGAAGTATGCAGTACGAATAGATCTGGACCCGAGGGAAATGGCCAGCCGGCAGATCGGGATAGATCAGGTCACGCAAGCGGTTCAGAACGCCAACGTCAACATGCCAACGGGGACGCTCTACGGCGCACACCGCGCGTTCACGGTGCAAGCGAATGGGCAGCTCGAAGACGCCGCAAAGTTTCGTTCACTTATTGTTGCTTATCGCAATGGCGCGCCCGTGCGCTTGGACGAGCTTGGCAAGGTCTACGACAGCGTGCAGGACACAAAACTGGCGAACTGGATCAACACGGTTCCGGGAGTCGTTCTGGCAATCCAGAAGCAGCCGGGAACAAACACGATCGATATCGTCAAAGCCATCCGAAAACTCCTGCCGGGTTTCCGCGCCATCATGCCGCCGGCGATGATATTGACCATCGAACACGACAAGTCCATATCCATCCAGAATTCCGTGAACGACGTGAAGTTCAGCTTGTTTCTGGCGATGATTCTCGTGGTGCTGGTGATTTTCCTGTTCCTGCGGAACGGTTCCGCGACGATCATCCCAAGCATGGCGCTGCCGATGTCCATCATCGGCACCTTTGCAGTGATGTACCTGCTCGGATATACGGTGGACAACTTGTCGCTGCTTGCGCTGACGCTGTCTGTGGGTTTTGTCGTCGACGATGCGATCGTCATGCTCGAAAACATCGTGCGCCACATGGAGCACGGAGAAGGCGTCCGCGAGGCTTCCCTGCGCGGTTCGCGCGAAATTGGCTTTACGATTTTGTCCATGACGCTTTCGCTGGGGGCGGTTTTCCTGCCAGTCTTTTTCATGTCCGGAATTTTGGGGCGCTTGCTGCACGAATTCGCCGTGGTCATCATTTCGGCGATTCTCGTTTCTGGATTTGTCTCTTTGAGCCTTACGCCTATGCTGTGCAGCCGTTTCCTGCGCCCGCATCTCGGCGAAAAACATGGCCGCATGTACAACGCGTTCGAACGCTTCTTCGCGCGCACGCTTCGCGGGTACGAAGTTTCGCTGCACTGGGCCATGCGGCATCGCTTGATAGTCATGGGAGCCGGTGCGCTGCTGTTGTTCGCAACCGCCTGGCAATTCTATGTGATCCCGAAAGGATTTTTGCCGGAGGAAGACCAATCGGAGGTGTCCGGCTCTGTCGAGGCGAATCAAGGGATCTCGTTTGATGCCATGAAGGCGCATATGGAGGCGGTGAATAAGGTTGTCTGGGCCGATCCGAACACCATGCAGTTTTTTTCCAGCGTCAGCGCCAGCGGCGGTTTTGGCGGGGGAGGGCTCAACAATGGCAGGTTTTTCGATCACCTGAAGGATCGCCCAGACAGGCCATGGACCAAGAATCCCACCTGGGACGGATGGGAAGCGAAATATGGCAAGAACGCAGTAATGCATCCCATTTTGGCTGCAATTCGCCCACTTTTTGAGCATCACATGACCATCTCCGACATCATTCTGGAGATGCAGCCAAAGCTTAACGCCATACCGGGGATGAAAGTGATTTTGCAGAATCCTCCAGCCATACAGATCGGAGGATATTCCACGAAAAGCCAGTATCAGTTCACGTTAGTGAGTCCGGACACGAGCCAGCTCTACAAGTACGCGAAAATCATGGAAGACAAAATGAAGACTCTACCGGGGCTGACCGACGTAACTACAGACCTGCAGATCAAAAATCCGCAAATTAACATCAACATCGACCGTGACAAGGCGCAGTCTCTTGGCGTCACGCCCGAACAAATTGAAAACGCGCTATACACGGCCTATGGCCAACGCCAGATTTCCACCATCTATGCGCCGAACAACGAATACTGGGTCATCATGGAGTTGCAGGACAAGTATCAGCGTGACCCCGATATGCTTTCTTACTTGTACGTCACCTCAAGCAGCGGCAAGCTCGTTCCTTTGAGCGCTGTTTCCAGCGTGACCACTGGCTTGGGCCCGCTGACCGTCAATCACACGAAGCAATTGCCTTCGGTGACGGTTTCGTTCGACCTGGCGCCTGGCGTCTCCTTGGGACAGGCTGTCGATGAAGTTCAGAGTCTCGCAAAGGACATCCTTCCGATCACCGTCACCACAAGTTTCCAGGGCACCGCACAGGCTTTCCAGCAATCGCTCACCGGCCTCGGATTATTGCTGGCCATGGCGATCCTGGTCATCTACATCGTGCTCGGAATTTTGTATGAGAGCTTCATCCACCCGTTAACAATTCTTTCAGGCCTGCCCGCGGCTGCTTTCGGCGCCCTGCTGACGCTAATGGCTTTCCACATGCAACTCGATCTGTTCGGATTTGTGGGCATTATCATGCTCATCGGCATCGTGAAGAAAAACGCCATTATGATGGTGGACTTCGCCCTTGAACTACAGCGCTCGGGCGACTATTCCGCTGCGGAAGCAGCGGTGCAGGGCTGCCTGATTCGCTTCCGCCCCATCATGATGACCACGATGGCTGCCATTATGGGCACCGCGCCCATCGCATTTGGATGGGGCGCAGGAGCCGATTCCCGGCGCCCCTTGGGCATGTCGGTAGTCGGAGGCTTGGTATTCGCGCAGGTTGTAACCCTGTACCTCACGCCGGTCTTCTACACGTACATGGATTCCTTCCAGAGCTGGCTCGGGAGAAGCGGGCGCAAGCGCCTACGGGAAGCGCAGGAGCAGTTGCGCCTGCACGAAGAACCAATGCTTGCCCCGCATGCCAAGCGCATCGCCGAAAACTAGTTTCAATCGCGTCCTTTCGGCCTTACATTCGCTCGTTTTCTCCGCCCTAGGTGAGAAAGCCCTATCAGGCTGGAGAACGAGTGTCCTTTAGCTTGTGCCAAAATGGGTCAAGGGCAGACGTAAATTTCAAATGAGTACCATTGACGGCGGCTAAATGCAGTACTAGTATCATCTGAATGACCTACGCGATAACTGGCGCGATAACATTAACCCTCCTGATTTCAATTCCTTTCATTTCTCAAAGGCTGCCCTCATGAACGACAACGGCCAAACTTTCTCGGCATCCCCTGTGGAAGCGAAAATGCGAGGAAAGCGCCGCGGGCCACGCATGAATTCACAGGTCCCCGTGTCAATCGAATGGCGGGAACAAGCAATCAACAGGACCAATCGTGCGCAAGCGCACACTCGAGTGGTCAATTTCTATGGATGCCTGCTGGTGGCCGCCAAGCCTATGCCTATCGAGCAGAAAATGACCATAACCAACCTGGCAAATCAGAGAAGCATGGCGGCGGTGGTTGTCTACCGGGGCAGCAAAGGCCTCGATGGATGGGAGATGGGCGTCGAACTGGTCAAGCCCGAGATGGATTTTTGGGGCATCGAGCTGTAGCGAGAGCCGCAAGTCTGGCATTTCCCTCGCCGTTCTGTTTTCTTTATCGGATTATTACCCATCAGCTTTTTGCGAGCCGACAGGCATGAATCCGGAAGATCTTGCTCCAGGGCATGGCGCGCAAGTGGCGCCACAGGATGAGCGCCGGCGCAGCCAGCGCGTCATGCTGCGCGTGGGCGTCAAATTGCACGTCACCATTGACGGAAAGCCGAGCATCGTCCGCGCATTCACGGCGAACGTGAACGACCATGGGGCGCTGCTGCTTTCGCCCGAGAATTTCGTTTCTGGCGCTCGTTTCGTCCTCGAACATGAACGCTCGCACGAGCGCATCGGGTGCTATGTTACGCGCCACCCGCAGGCCGCAGCGGAAGGATTTCAAGTCGCAGTAGAATTCGACCGGGCTGCTCCGGGTTTTTGGCACATTACTTTTCCGCCCACTGATTGGAAGGCCTAACATCCTGAGCTAGACAGGATAGGGCGAGATTTTGCCGGAGATTCTGCCGCTATTTCGCCGCGTGAACAAAAGGAATCTGATCCAGGTCCAAGTTGCCGCCCGAAAGAAGTATCCCTATGCGTTTCCCGCGCGCGGCAATTCTATTTTGAAGAACAATAGCAGCGGAGACCGCGCCGGACGGCTCGACAATCAGCTTCAGCCGTTCCCACAGCAGGCGCATGGATGCCAGAATTTCCTCTTCGCTCACCACCGCGATCTCGTCCACATGTTTGCGAAGAATCGAAAACGTGAGCGGACAGAGCACCGCGCGCAGGCCGTCGGCAATGGTCTGCGTTTTCGCGGCCGGTTCGATTTTGCCTGAGGCAAGCGAGCGGTAGGCGTCGTCCGCATTTTTCGGTTCCGCTCCAACCACACGCATTGAGGGGTGCAAAGATTTTGCCGCGATGGCCGTGCCGCTCAAGAGTCCGCCACCGCTTACCGGAGCGATGATGATGTCGAGGTCCGGTACATCTTCGAGAAGTTCAAGAGCCGCGGTGCCCTGTCCGGCGATGACGCGCGCGTTGTTGTACGGATGAATCAGAATCGCGCCAGTTTTTTCCTGCACTGTTTTGCAGGCAGCATCTCGCGAGGCCATGTAGTATTCGCATTCGGTGACGCGCCCGCCGTAGGATTCCACAGCTAGCCGCTTGGCCTTTGGTGCGGCGCCCGGCATCACGACCCATGCAGGAATTCCGCGGCGGCGCGCAGCAAGCGAAATGGCTGCTCCGTGATTGCCGGAAGAAACAGTCACCACGCCGCGCTTGGCTTCTTCATCGGTCAGGGAAAAAATTGCATTCGTCGCGCCACGAAATTTAAACGAGCCGGTCTTTTGCAGATTCTCGCATTTGAAAAAGAGCTGTGCGCCGGCCATCTGGTCGAGCGTCTCCGAAGTGAATACCGGAGTCCGGTGAATTTGTGGCCGGATACGCTCGTGGGCCTCGCGAATTGTTCTCAGATCCGGCGCAGATGCTTCGCCAGTTTGTTCCATTTGTGTTGTTGTCATGCCACAAATTATTACACACCGCGCGGGTGGCCGGTGGTTTAAAACGAGGGGCATTCATTGTTTCGTGCTAGGCTTTAGCTATCTGACTGTCGGGCGGAACAACAGATTATGAGTTCAACAGTTGATCTCTCCTTTCGATATCTGCGGAGCGATTATGTCCGAGCCGTGCGCGCCAACTTTGGTTCGCGCACACGAATATGGTGTGACATCATCGTCATTATCATCGTGGCAGGTCTGGGCGTTTATTTGCTTAAATCGCAAGAGCTCCGGACGGGCATAGTATTTATCGGGCTCGCTACGGTTTTCGTCGTAGTTCTGATCGCTGGGCTTACTGTCATTCCAACGATTACCTTTAGTCACAAACCTAAGTTCCACGACGAATGCTCGCTAGCATTTTCGCAGGAAGGGATTCACTTCCGCACGTCGCAGATTGATTCCCAGCTTAAGTGGAGTACTTATTTACGTGTGCTGATCGACGCCCATTTCGTATTTGCTATACTACGGTCCGCGGTCCTTCGCGATTGTTCCGAAGCGGGTTTTTCAAGGCAGCGATCAGCAGCAGGCATTCGAGCACTTGCTTGCGCAAAACATTCCCCGAATTGTCAGGCGTCGGGCGCATCTATCCGCAAGTGCCGCTCCGGTTGAGCGCTGAAATGCACGTACCGACAGCGGCTATTTTGTCTAATGCGCGCTCCCGCCGACGGTGAAGGTGACCTTCCCGGTGGCCGTATTTTCAAATTCGTCGGAGACGCGCACAGCGACGGTGTGCTCGCCCGGCTTCAAATTGCGCAGCGCAATATCGTAATTTTCCGACGGCGCATCGGTGAGCTGGCCGAACGGAAAGACCATTTGCCATTTGCCCGCGTCGATGCTGTAGGAGGTGCGCGCGATGGCGCTTCCACTATCGTGAGCGACGAAGCGCACGTGCCATTCGCCCGGAGTTTGCTCGGCGCGAATGTTCTCAATGGTTGGCGGCGTGTTATCGACTTCGAAGCGATCGCTTTCCATTTCTGCGGTAAGCGCTTCACCTACAGGATTCGAAGGCGCATCTGACGCCGCAATCTTCAAGTAATACGCGCCATCGGGCATGGAAGTGGTATCCCACGAATAAAAATCTTCATGAAGGTTGTCCTTTAAAAGCTTCCATTCCTTCTCGCCCTGCCCGCGATAGTAGACGGAAAAGATCAATTCGTCTTCGTTGTCGTCGTGCGCAGTCCAAACAACGGTCTGATAACCTTTCGCGCGGATACCTTGCGGCGGAGACGTGAAGCGCACTGGATTTTCTTGCGTCTGCGCAAACACCGCAAAGCTTTGTTCTACTTGCTGAGGATTTCGCGGCGGGTGCAGGGGAATCACAGAAGGAGGATGCGGCCCCTCCGGATTTCCTTCGAAGCCTTGCGCGCGTATGCCAGGATCTTGAACGGCGATGCCGTCAATGACCGGCGCGACATTTTTTCGCAAATAGGCAAGTTTCACCCATGAGAGCGTTGGCTGGTTTTTCTGCCCTGCGACATGAAATACGGCTTTCCACTGGACAAATCGCGCAGGCGGGCAACCTACATTCGAGCCAGTGGCGCTTGTGTACGGACCCGACCACGCACTCCAATAATCATCCGGATCAGAAGTGTTGCCGGAGCGAACATAAAATTCCACCTTGCCGTCCGCGCCGTTCCGGCCCCACCACGACAGCCGTCCCCAGCGCGAATAAATTTTCGCATCGAAGGGATCCGATTCGAAAGTTCCTTCGGCGGCATAGGATGGGCCCAGCGTGAACACTTTTCCCGGGTTCGCAGTCGCAGCGTAAACGGTGTGACCGGGCCCGGCAATCAGCGCCGTTACCTGCGAAGCGTCAGAGTTTGCCAGCGAGGAAAACAGGCGGTTATCGTCGAGCTGAATCACGTCGCCATGGTTTCCAGTGCCTAACAGCAAATGATTATCCGGCGAGAAGGCTAACGTATACACCACGTCCTGTGGCGAACTCCAAAGCGATTCCGGGGATCCATCCGGAGAAATGCGGTAGACTTCGGCGCCGCCAGTGGGGCTTGGAAATTGAGGAAAAATCATCGGCGTAATTGCCCCAGGTGCGCCAACAGTCGCGGTCCCAGTTGGATGCTGGCCTTTCTGGGCAGCGGCTGCAAGCGCAGCAGCAAATTGTTGCGCCGCGATGTTCTGCTGAGCGCGTAATGGGCTCGGCCGCTGAGCCTTGTTGCCAACCGCGGCCGCATAAATATTGCCCGCGCTGTCCGTAGTAAGGGCCGTGACTTCTTTCTTCTCCGTCTCGTAAATCACAAATGCTTTGCCCGCCTTGGGAACGCCTGAATTCTGCGAAATCACCGGAACGCGAATCACCAAGCCGCTGGGATCCGTGCCGACCAGCAAATTGCCATGCTGATCGAACGCCAGAGACCGCGCATGGGTTTCGTCGCACTTGTAAAACAACTGCCCTTTGCCATCAGGCGCGACAGCGAAGATCTCGCCCGTATCGCCGGTGGCCACAAAGAGCGTTCCTGCTGGATTGAATGCCAGCGCCCAAATATATTTCGTTTTAGGGTCAAAAAAAACGCTATGCTGGCCATCCGAAGTCACTTTGTAAACTTTGCCATCAGGGGAGGTGGCCACATAGAGATTGTCCTGCTTGTCGATAGCCAGCGCCTGCGCTTCGAGTTCAGCCGATTGAAAGACAGTGGCTGGTTTTTCGCCTGCGGCGAGCCGCAGCACTTTCGCGTCTGATCCGCCGGCCGCGTAGAGACGCCCTTTCGAATCCACAGCCAGCGCCCAAATATATGCCAGATTCGGATCAGCGAACTGCTTGAACTCTGGAGCGGGCATAAGCGTTCCGTCGCTGCGCAAAGCCATGCCCTTCTTTGTTCCTTTGTCGAATTCCTCGAAGCTTGACTGCTGCCAAAACCTTGTGTGCTCAGCCTGGGCCGCGACAGCGCAAAGCCCAACGACCGACGCAATAAACACGAATGTGAGTCGCCGCATCGATAATCTCGCAATCTTTTTTAGGTTTGGGATCACTTGACTGTGACGGAAACGTACTGTTGCCCCGTTACCACCTGCTTCAGGGGCACGGAATGTTGCGCGATCACCGATTGATAGAGCAACTGCGGACCGCCCGGCATGCGCTGTTGATCCAGCACGTTGATTTCCGACGCTGGAACGTTGGGGAGCTCTTTATCTTCGACCAGCAGCGTTGGCGCATTTTCCAGCAGCGTGACGTACAGACGATCGTTCTGGCGCTCGCGGTTCATGATGCGAATTAATTCGTCGAGACTCTGCAGTCCGTCTTGGCCTCCTTCGCCAAGCATCCCCCGCATTCGATTAATCGAGCTGGCGTCACTCACCAGGATTTGCAGATTTCCGTGGGGCGCCTGCGCCGGAATGGTAATGGGAATCTCTTGAATGAAAGGAGCGCCGCGATAAGGCCGCAGCAGCACTTTAATTGTAACGGCCTGCCCTGGTTGAACATTGCTGCGATCAATCCATGCGCCGTCTATCGCCGCCCACCGGCTTTCCGGCATGCTGGTCACGTTCAGCGTGACGTTTTGCACCTTGGGCTGCTCATACGGATTCGTGTAAATGCGCCCAAACGCCGATTCGACATTTAGCGCCAACTCGTATCCGTCTGGCATCAAGTTTGACGGAATGTACATCCCGCGCAGATCTAATGACGGATGGCCGGAGATATTGACCTGGCCATCCAACTGAAGCGTCGAGCCTTGTGTGTATGCGGTGTTGGTCACAATGCCGTTATACGCGGCCACGGCTACAAGCAGGGGCGTGAGCTTCGGATTCTGTACTACATTGAAATGAAAATGGCGTTCCTCGTTCGGGGTCGTGATGTTTACGGTCACGGGGAGCATCGCCGGCCCGGGTCCAAGCTGCCCAACTACGCCAGTCAACCGGTCCTGCTGGAACGTACCAATCGTGCCGCCGGTATTCATAATCTTTGTGGATTCCAACGAGGACGCCAGGGTGGTCACCACGTAAGCACGCGTCATAGGCAGCGACACGGAACCGGCATTTTGAAACTGGTGCCCGCAAACGAATACCCGGCCGCGAATAATCGCGGTCACAGTGCATCCCGCGTACATAGACAGATCGCCGGAAGCCAGTTGCATGCCGACCATGTCGCCCGGTTTCAGCTTGGCGTCTTCAGGGCTCGGTGGAACGGTTCCGCCCGGCATTGCGCTTAGACCATAGGACTTGAAAACCGATGAGAATTGCGCCAGCGTTTGGGGCATAACGCCGGAAAACACGAGAGGCGTCTCAATAGGCACCAGAAATTGATCTCCGCCCAGCGCGACTTTCTCGGGCATGTTGACGGGTTGCGCTCCGGCGCGAACTTCCGAAGCTCTTGCCACGGAGCCTCGATTCTCCGATGGCGCAGCCATTGTTTTCTGGATGTCGAGCATACTTTCGATAGGAGTTACGCCCGCAATCGCGTCCTTCGTGAAATTACCGATTTTCAAGGAGATAGCGCCCGCAAGTTTGCCGTCAAAATAGACGGGGCTACCGCTCATGCCAGCAACTACGCCCGTTTTGGCAACGTCGGCGCCAGAAAGTTCCACGAGAATGATGTCCTGCTTTGGGCCCAGGGCGTCTTTGAGAACGCCGAGCACATTTACATTTAGCTGCTGAACCTGGTCGCCGCTGAAAATCGTGTAAGCCACGCCCTGCATGCCCGGGCGCACCTGGCTCAACGGGAAAATTTCAGGAGCGTCCGCGGCGTGGGTAGAAAAGCCGGCGCTGGAAAGCAGGGTGAGAATAGCCAAACACAGGATGCCGAGTCGGAGACGCATAAGACTTTTCATATTAACCTGCACAGTTGCGGGAAGCAAATTGCCGTTTCACGTTGGTGATGTCCCAGTAACGGCAGCCATTTTCAATGCGCCGCCACAGAGGACCGAGCTCCACGCACTTCATTTGACACCGGAGAGGCCCACAAGGTTGTTTGCTTGGCCCATGTTAAGATTTCCCTATGTACAAAAAACGCATCACTCCGGCGAAGCCGTTTCGCGGCGTGCTCACCGTTCCGGGAGACAAGTCTATTTCGCATCGCAGCGCTATCTTGGCCGCCCTCGCCGAAGGCAAAAGCGAAATCTTCAATTTTTCGCCCGCCGCTGATTGCGAGAGCACGTTGAAATGCCTGCGCGCCTTAGGCGTGAAAATCGAAGAGAAGGGAAGTGGCATTATCGTGGAGGGGAAAGGGCTTGCTGGCTGGGAGGCGCCGCGGAAAAAGCTCGACGCCGGCAATAGCGGCACCACTATTCGCCTGCTGACTGGCGCGCTCGCTGGCCAACACTTCGCCTCGGAGCTTACGGGAGACAGATCCTTGCAGCGCCGTCCGATGCGACGCGTGATGGAACCTCTTCGCCAAATGGGTGCAAAAATTGAAGCGCACAACGGCGACTTTGCGCCGCTGAAAATCCACGGTGGCGCGCTTCATGCGATTGAATACACGCCCGCAATTCCGAGCGCTCAGGTGAAATCGGCGGTCTTGCTGGGCGGTCTTTTCGCGGAGGGCGAAACCATTGTCCATGAATCGGTTCACACGCGCGACCATACAGAGCTCGCCCTGCGCGAAATGGGCGCGGCGATCACGCACCAGGATGGCGCCATTCGACTGCAAGGCCGCCCAAAATTGGCCGCGCGCCAGGTCGCTGTGCCGGGAGACATTTCCGCAGCTGCATTTTTTCTGGCTGCCGCGCTCATCGTTCCGGATTCCGAACTGATCATTCAAGGGGTGGGGCTGAATCCCACGCGCACTGCCATCCTCGATTTCTTGGCCTCCATGGGCGCGCCGATTTCTGTGGTTGCGCTCGCCTCGCGCGATGGCGAACTGGTCGGCGACATCAACATCCAACACGCGCCGCTCAAAGGCGGGAAAATTTCCGGTTCGCTCGTCGCGCGGCTGATTGACGAATTGCCTATGCTTGCCGCTCTTGGCCCCTACACGGAACAGGGAATCGAGATTCGCGATGCGAAAGAATTGCGCGTGAAAGAAAGCGACCGCATCGCCGTTGTCGCCGAGAATCTTCGCGGCATGGGCGCGGCCGTTGAGGAATTTCCTGACGGACTGCGCGTCGCCGGGCGCGCGGCGGGACGTCTTCACGGCGCCACGATTGACCCGCATGACGACCATCGCATCGCCATGGCCTTCTCAATCGCCGCCCTCGGCGCTGAAAGCGAAACTACCATTCGCGACGCCGGTTGCGTCGCCATTTCGTTTCCGGGTTTCTTCGAGCTGCTCGACAGCCTGCTGAAGCTGCCGACAGAAACGTAGCGCGCGCAAATCTCCGCGCGGCAAACAGGCCAGCGGTTTTATTGCGCTTTATGTATGGAAATTGTCCCGTAGGTAGTGCTCAGCGTAATGCGCGGGCCGCCCGTGCCGTAAGTGCCTTGCAGAATTGTTGTCTGTCCTGAAGTTGAAGACTTCAGCGCCGAGCCTTCGAAGTCATTATCAATTTCGCCGTTTTTAGAAATCGCTGAAATAGTGAAGCTCGAGTGCGCGGGAATGGTAATGTCGATATTCCCGGATTCGTCCGCGATGCGAACATCATCACGCGGCGCCTGCGCGAAATGAAGTCCGATATCCCCGCGCCTGTCGGTCACATCAACACGGCCCTTAACGTTATCGAGCCTGAGGTCCTTATTCGCCGTGCTCAGCGTAACGCTGCCGTTCACGTCGGAAACGGAAAAGTCGCCGGAATCCATTTCCATTTGCCCGGAAAGTTTGCCAAGGGTCAGGTTGCTCACCGAAGATGTGAAGCGCGTGGTCTGCCCAATGTCGTGCGCGCGAATCGGTCCGTAAAATTCGCCATCGACGGTGGCATCGCCGGTGATGTCCGACAGATTCACTTCGCCGCCGCGCCCGTCGAGCCGCACATTTCCTTTCACGTCTTCAATGTGCGCGTCGCCATGCGCCATGGTCGTGCTGACGTCGCCAGTAACGCCGTGCAAATCGACATCGCCGCTCCTCGAATTGATCGTTACGGGCGCATTCATGCTCGCGACTCGAATGTCGCCATGATTGCTCTGCGCGTTAACGGTCGAATGCGGAGGAAGGAGCACTACCAGATCCGTTCGCACGCTCGAACTCTCAAAGTCGCTGGTGCGGCCCACTTGGGGCTCGATGCGGTAACCATTGCCCTGTGGCGTGATTTTCACCTGCACATTGTCAGCGCGTCTTTTTGCGTCGTCTCTCGACTCGGCTTGCGCAATCTTGTCCACGCTAACATGCAGCTTGGCGTCGCTCGCTGGATTGACGGTGATGCTTCCGTGATCGGTCACAATGGAAATCGTGCCATTCGCATTTGCCGGAGCGGCTGGCAAATCGCTTTTCCAGTCGTAGGAATGGTCAAACATCCCATTCATGTCGATATCGAAATCCGGGCTGTGTTTGCGCGCCCAGTCCAATCCGGCAATGCCGGCAACCACGAGCAGGAGAATCGTAATCAGCGCAATCTCGCCGCCGGAAACCGCTGAGGGCCTGCCGCCTCCGAGCCACGATGCCAGCAGATGATCCAGCAGCAACGCCACGCCCCAAAGGACCAGCAGCAGTGGCCAATAACGCTCAAATATGGGCCCGATGCCGATATCTGGACGGTACTCGTGCAGCAGGAAAACCACGCCAATCAAGATCAGGACTATCCCGCCAAAAATCGAGCGCCGTTGTCGATGATAATAGTAGGCCATCAGAGTGCTGGAGGAGCACCTGTAGGAGGTGGAGGAGGTGGTGGCGTTTGCGAGCTCGGCATCTGCGGAGGCGTCTGCCAAGGGTCCACATGGCCGTGCATAGATACCGAATCGGCGAGCAGCTTCATCACGCCCCACACAATCAGAATGACCGGCCAGGTGCGGCCAATCGAAAAGTGCCAGCTCGTTGTCTGATCCAGGAAGAAAAGAATACCCACAGTAATAAGAATCGCCGGGCCAATCAGTCCGTGCGTCCAGCACCGCGCACAACCACAATTTCTCCAGCGTGCCATCTGCAATCCTCCCGAATAACTACCTCAAGGCGCTCGTCGCGTGCGCCGCAAAATCAACGCTACTCCAATTGCCACCAGCGCCAGCGGCCAGAGGTTCCACACCCAGACCACGCCCATAGTTCCAAATAGAAAAATCACACCGAGCACAATCAGGACAATCGCGCCGGTGAGGTTCGGGCGGTGAGGCTCGGCCACGTACTCGCCCCCTGGGGCAGGTGCGACCCCGGGCGGGGATGCTCCAACGCCCGCTGGCGCCGTGGCGGTTTCACCAAAGAAACCGGTATAGGGCAAGCCGTATCGTTTCGCTTTCGCCACGCGATAAGCCTCAATCGGCATATAGCAAATGAAAACCGCGAGAAAAACACCTAAAAGCGCCTGCATTCCGCTTGGTGTCGAATCGCTGTTCAGAATGGCGATAACACCCCCGAAAATGAGCACGTGAATCAGCCCCTTGACGTATTCGCCGTTGTAAACCGCGCCCAGTCCCGGCACAAATCCCAGCACCGCCGCCGTCGCCGGATTCGGCCCTTGCGGTTCCACCGCCGCGTACGCGTATCCAGGCGCGGGCGCCGTAGGCGCAAATTGCGCTGCGGGCCCTTGAGGAGCCATCATCGCCGCCAGGCAAGTTTCGCAATAGAGCGCTCCGCGTACTTCGCGCGCGCATTGCGAGCAGAGCGCCTTCCCGCAGTTCCGGCAAAAGCCGACAGCGTCAACTTCCGGGTGAACAGCGCATTTCATGGAGCGCTCCTTCCCGTCGCGTTCGCCACTAGCGCAGCAACTTCCGCAAAGCGTTGGTTGCTGAAGCCGTCCTGCTGCGATTCGTTCGGGGATTTATGTTGTTGTTGAGAAGGCGTTGCCGATGGCGTCTGCTGGCTGGGCGCGCCGCTGGTTGCGGGTTGCAGGCGCGATTGAATTTCATACACCACGCGGAGATCAGTTATCTGTTGTACTGAGTTATTCACGAATTTCACGCTGCGCGCGAAAGCGAGATGTGCGTGCCGGTTCGCGGATTGCACGATATTGACAGGATTAAAATCAGCAAGCGTCAAGTCCGAGGGTTTCACGCCCGTCGCGTGGAAAATAATCAGCAGCGTAGCAAGCACCGTCACAATCCCCGTTGCGAACCGAGGCTGCCAGAGGATCGGTATCCAGCTTAGCCACTCCTTCTTCGATTTTCGCGGCCCAACAGTCTGGTCCAAGATTTTCGATGTCAGCCCCGGAGAAACAGGCTCAGCCTCAAGCGCGTGCAGGCTTCCCAGCACGTGGCTGACCTGCGCGACCAGCGGAGCGCAGCGCGCGCACGCATCCAGATGCTCGCGAAATTCGATTCGCTCGCTCTCGGCGAGCGCGTTTTCCAGATAATCGCTCAGCCGTTCTTCGACTTGTACGCAGCTCCAGCTCATTCTCTTGGCCCGGCCGCTACGATGGCCTCACTCCCATGTCCTGCAGAATTCGCGCCAGTTCGATGCGCCCGCGATTGATCCGCGATTTTACCGTACCTTCCGGCACGGACAGAACCTGCTGAATCTCGTTGTATTCCAGGCCCTGCAAGTCGCGCAAAATGATCGCCTCGCGCAATTCCGGCGAAAGCCGGGATAGCGCTGACTGCACTTGCTGGCTCAATTCGCGCGCCATGGCCGCTTTGTCCGGCGTGCGCACCGGCGAATGCTTTTCCTCGACCACTGGAAGCAGGTCTTCCAAAGAATCGGTCATCCGGTCGTGCCGCGACCGTCGATAGTGGTCTACCAGCAGATTGCGCGTCACGCTGGTCAACCATGTTGGAAAGGCGCCATATGCCGTGCGATAGCTTGCCAGCGTGCGGTAAATGCGCAGGAAAACTTCTTGGCTCAGGTCCTCGGCTTCGCTCGAATTGCTGGTGAACCGGTAACATAGGTTGTAGACTCGCCGGGAATGCCTGCGCACAAGTTCCTCCCACGCCGGTCCATCGCCCCGGAGGCATCGCTGGACCAGTTGGGCGTCCGCTTCCAATCGTCATTTTCCTCGTCGGCAACATCCCCGTTCGGCCTCACTCTATGGAACGAAAAAAGAGGCCGAAAAGTTCCGTATGCCGCGGCATCTTAGCTGGCCCTTAGTGTTAACACAAGTGTCCTGGCGCAGACGCTAGCATTTTTGAAATGGGAGGAATTGCCATGGCTGCTTGAGCGCGCCTCTGCGGATGCATCTGCAAGGCCAATTGCCATGGCTTTGAGTGTGACACTAAATTTGGCAGGGAAATTGTTAGAAATCTGCTACCGACAAAAATTCAGATAAATAGCTCTTCATCTGGACTCGACGCCGCATTACCGCGGGACGAATGTTCGCCGCGAATGTAGTCAATGCCCGTCCGAATACCCTTCAGGACCGCCGAAGCTTGTTGCAGCGGTCCCAGCACCGATCGGCGCACCTTCACTCCCGCGTCCTCCACCGCTTCCAGTGTTCCGGTGATGATAGTGTCAAGGCGAAGCACCTGCGCATGAGTTCGCTCCAGCGCGTCGCTCACCACGCGGTCAACCTTTTGCGCTTGGCCGCGGGCCAAGCGCGTCATTTCCGAAGCATCTGTCACAATGTTTGAAATTTTCTCTTCGGAATTTTCGAGGATGCGGTTGATGCGAGAAAAGATGGGATCGAGTATCTTCTGCGTCTCCTGGACCGTTTGATGAGTTTCCCGGCTAATCCGTTTGAATTCCATGAACATCCCAGCCAGGATGAGCATTTGCATCACCACAGCTATCGCTATAACAACGAACATCGCAACGACCCAGCCGTTCGTGGGCATGAACTCTTCTCGATTCTCGCAGCTTACTGCGCTTTCGCCTTCTCTCGCTGATAAGTTTCTTTGCCCGCTTCCACAGCCGCGGCCAGTGAGCCTTTTTCCCGATTGACAATGTCTTTGCTGCGCTCAATCAGGTCCTCAGCGCGCTCGCGCAGTTCACGCGCCTTCTTTTGTGCGTATTCGCGGCCCGCGTCTGCTTTCTTGGACAGGAGATCGCGTGTTTCTTCGCCCGAGTTGGGTGCAAACAAAATCCCTACCAGTGTTCCAATTCCCAAGCCCACGATGAAGTAACTGATCTTTGCTCCCACATTTTCCGCCATATCACACCTCCACTTGGACCTTAACATAGAGTCGCGCTGCGAACAATGAATGCTAAACCGTATGTAAGTCTAGATTTCGCTGTATCCGTACGATTGCGTATGGCGGCGCATCGCCCCTCGGCGTTTTCTTCCCCGGCTTAGCATCATCCTCGTAAAAATTGGTGTAGCTTCTCTGCTTTGCCCCGCGGAACCGCGCTGGCCAGTTCGTCCACGCTCATTTGCTTCAATCGCGCCACGCTGCCAAATTTTCGCAGCAGCTTCCTCGCAGTTTGCTTCCCAATTCCCGGAACTGCCGTCAGCGAAGTGCCCATCCGCGCCCGGCTTCTCCGCAGTCTGTGGAAGGTCACCGCAAAGCGATGGGTTTCGTCGCGAATCTGCTGGATAACGTGCAAAATCGGCGAACGATGATCCAGTCGAATGGGTTCGTGCTCGCGCCCATACACGTACAGAATTTCTTCTCGCTTCGCGATGCTCGCCAGCGGCTGCCCCGTCAAGCCCACGGCGTTCAGTGCTTCCGCGGCGGCGTGCAATTGGCCGATTCCTCCGTCGATCAAAACCAAATCCGGTAGTGGCCGCTTTTCCTCGACCAGCCTGCGATACCGCCGGCTCACCGCCTCGCGCATGCTCGCAAAGTCGTCCCGCAAAAGTTCGCTTTCAAGAGCTGACGCAGCCACGCGGGGGCCATTTTCATCAGGCGGGCTGATGTCACTGTTAATTTTGCCCAACCCGATGCCGCGAATAATGAATTTGCGATAATCCGACCTCTTCATTTTCCCGTTTTCCCAAACCACCATCGAGGCGACCGTGTCTGACCCCTGAATATGCGAGATATCGAAGCTCTCGATTCGCTGCGGAGGCGCCGGCAATCCCAGCGCTGTTTCCAGCGCCTCGGCAATCACCTCAGATTGAGGTTTCATCACGCGAAAACGCTGCATGAACGAATGCCGCGCATTCGTCTCCACCAGATCCACGAGCGCGCGTTTCGCTCCGCGCTGCGGCGCCAAAATGTCCACGCGATGGCCAATGTTTTCTGAAAAAACCTCCTGCAAAAGCTCGCATTCCTCGAAGGTTGTGGGCACGTGAATAAAGCGTGGAATGTACTTCGCGTCCAAATAGATCTGCTTCAGCAGCGAAGTCACAAATTCCAAGGGTTCGAATTCCTCCAAATCCTCCCAGTAAAAGTCCCGCCGGTCCACCACCCGCCCACTGCGCACATGAAATAAATTCGCGGCCACCTGAGGCGGTTCCGCGTACCACGCCAGAACGTCGATGTCCTCGCCGGCGGCCGCGGCGATTTTCTGCCGCTCTTCCATGTCTTCCACCGTGCGAATCAAATTGCGATAGCCGCTGGCCGCCTCGAATCGCTCTTCTTCCGCCGCGCGCCGCATGCGTTCTTCCAAACTTTTCACCAAATCCCGCCGCCGGCCTTCCAGGAACATCCGCGTGTCCCGCGCCGCCTCGCAGTATCTCTCTTCCAGAGTTTGCTGCGCTGCGCGCGGGCCCAAGCTCCGGCTCAGATAAAATTCCAGCCATGCGCGCGCGTGCGGCCGGTTCATTTCCATTTTTGTGGAGGGTATTCCGAAATACCGGTTAATAAAATGAACGATGCGATGCGCCAAGCTTGCCGGAAAGTAAGGCCCAAAGAAAATTGAGCCATTCTTCTCCAGCCGCCGCGTCACAAACACACGCGGGAACGCCTCACTCGCGGTGAAACAGATGTAGGGATAGGTTTTATCGTCGCGCAGCAGAACGTTGAACTTCGGCTTATTTTGCTTGATTAAATTGTTTTCAAGCGCCAGCGCCTCGCGCTCGTTGTCCACCACAATGTATTCCGCGTCGGCAATTTCGCGCACCAGCGAGCCGGTCTTCGCGTCCGCCTGGCGCAGCGCCAGAAAATACGATCTCACGCGGGGGCGCAGCGATTTCGCCTTGCCTACGTAGATAATTTTCTCAGCGGCGTCCTTGAATAGATACACCCCGGGTTGCAGCGGGAATTCGGCGACTTTTTCACGCAGGTCCATAAAAAGAGCTATTCTGTAAACAGTGCGATCTTACGATCGCGCCATTTCTTGCGGGACGTTTTTATCTTAGCAGAAGCGCGCCCTTCGTTCCTGCGGCGTCCGGCAGAGGAGATTATGAATCCGTTCGCGAAAGTTGGCTGGTGTGCTATTTTCGGGCTCTGGCTTGTTCCAGGGATCGCCGCGCAAAGTCATCAAGCTCCGCAGCCGCAAGAGCAACACTTCGATCCGGTGCGCGCCGTTCACGACGTGAACGTAGGGAAGTTCTATATGAAGCGCGGCGACCTCGGCGGCGCCATCGCCCGCTTCAAAGACGCCCTGCTGTACAAGCCGCATTACGCCGAGGCCTGCCTGTTGCTCGGCCAGGCCTACGAAAAAAGCAACGATCCTGGCAGGGCCATCACTTACTATCAGGAATATCTAAAAATCCTTCCGAACACGCATGAATCGAAAAAACTGCACGGGCACATTGCTGCGTTGCAGAAGAAAATCGCCACGGATAAGCCCGCTTCCACCGGCAGAAACCTCTGACGCTCAGGCGGCGCGAAAGCCTTCAGGCAAACCGCTTCAGAAATTTTACCGCGCGCCGGTAATCCGCGAACTTTTGCTCCTCGACTCGAAATTCACTCGAATGCGCCTGCAGCCGGCATCGCGCCAGCTTGATGGGATGCTTACGATGCAGCATTTCGTGATACAGCACGTAGGCTACTACGTATTCTGGCACGTGGGGGCGGTCCAGCGCCGAATTGAGCGCGATCTGATTCAGCGCCGGATCGAAGACCCCCAATTGACTGCGCCATCGCCGCGTGCTCCAGCCAATTTTAGGCTTCGGCAATTGCCCTTGAAAATACTGCTGATTCAGCCGCTCAAACATCTCCGTCAAATCATAACTCCGGCCGAGCGCCGGCCTGATTTTTCTTCGTGCGCGCTTTTTGCGCAGTCCTTGCAGCTTTCGCCGCGTTGCATGCGCCTGCGAATACCTGCGGTAAGTCTCTGCGAGTTCCTGCGGTAATCTGCGCCGGTACAATCTGGATAACAGAATCGCTGCTGCCGCCTCCACCACCTCAAGGGGCGCGTTCCGCAGCATGTCCGAAAGCCGGACGTACGCTGTATCCCGTCGCAGCCTGATCGAATGCGCCAGATTCGCATAAGGATAAAATTCCACCGCAAATTGCGGCGGCCGCCCCTGGCAATTCAGCCGCGTGTACATTCGCTGAAAAAGCATGGCCCCGCTGGGAACGTGACGCGCCGCGGAACTCCTTATGCTCAAGGTTTTCTCCGAATCGGCGTCGCCCCATATTCTTTCGAGGCTTTCGCTGCGCCCTTCAAGGCGTCTTGTGTCGCGTCAATCGCATCGCCCAGCGAATCCTTGTACGAGGCAAGCTCCGGCCCATTCGCTTCCTCAATTGTTTTTAGCGTTTGCAGATATTCTTTTCCGCGCTTTTCCATCTCTTTGAGCGCCGGCCGGATTTGCGCGCCGCTTTGCTTGCCTTCATCAATGCGGTCTGACGCCTCATCCATGCAGTTCGAATAGGCGCGCAGCAGTCCGTTTAGAATTTGTTGCTTGTGATATTGCGGGCTGGTGAGCTGGAGCTCATACTGCAGTTTCTTGAGGCGGTCACCCGCGAAATCGATAAATAGCTTGATGCGATCGTTCGGCGCATACGCATTACGGACTTTGTCCGCTTCCGCCGGACTCAGATAATCCGGTTGCCCTTGCGCGAGCGCGACCCTGCCCGCGAACATGCACATCACCGTCGCCGCAGCCAGCGCCATCGCTGTCCGTCTCTTGCTCTTCACGGCACCCTCCCACTAAGGACTTTTCTGATTCAGCTTTTTTTTATGATTGGGTTGGTTAGGGAAAAGCTCCAGAATCAGTTTTTGATTTAGCGTGTCGAGCGCCTTCTGCAACTCCTCAAATGGCTTCCGTTGATTGAAGGCGACTCGGGCGGTGATGTCCTTCAATTCTCGCGCCCGCTCGCGAACCGAAATTTGCAATTGGCGAAATCCGTTCGAATGCTTTTCCGGGTCAGCGACGCTCTTCGCCAATTCATCATGCGCGGCGTTTGCCTGTTCGTTATAATCTCTCAAGTATTGCAACGCGGCATTTTGATCTCCGTCTTTCAGGGCCTGCCGAGCGGCAGTATATTCTTCGCGCCCGAGCTTCGGAACGGACTTAGCCCGTTTTACAGGGTTATCCGCATTATCGTATTTCGCTTTTTCCTTGGCAATGTTGCGCAGCACACGCGCGTTCTGCACGGGCGTTACGAACAGGAGGCCCGCGATGAAAACCCCGCGAATGAATGCCGCGCCCATCTCAGTGTCCCTTCTGTTTAAGCAGATGCGCGAGAAACCGCGCCCGCGCCGCCGCTTCGAAATACTGATCACTGTTCTGGTTGGTGTTCATGGCCAGAAACTTGTTATACGCATCGAGCGCCGCTTTTGGTTCGTTCAGGCGATCGTAGCATGACCCGCGCACAAACCACGCTCCTGCGTTCGGCGGAACGCGCTTCGCTAGTAAATCCAGCGCCGCCAGCGTACCGGTAAAATTCTTGCCCAGATATTCCGCGGAAATCAAATCTCGCAGCGTATCCGTGGAACTGGCATCCAATTGTAACGATCGAGTCAATTCCCGCGCCGCGTTCGCATAATCTTTTGTCTCCAGCAGTACGTGCCCGAGCCTCGCATGTATCACCGCGTCCTGCGGAGCCAGTAATTCCGCCTTTTGCAACGCGGCAGCCGTTTTTGCCCAATCCCTTTTCGTGAAATAAATTTGCGAGCGCAGTTTGAGCGCATCCAGCGTCTCCGGAGCGTCTTTCGCCGCCCGGTCCAGCGCCGCCAGCGAGTCATCGTTTTTTCCAAGCTGGAAAAGCAGCGCCGCCTGCATCACCTGCGCCTTCGCGTCAGCCGGATTCGCGTTCAGATAATTTCCAAGCGCCGCGGCGGCGTCGGCAGTCTTCTTCTGCAGTACCAGGCTCTGCGCCAGGCCAAGTTGTCCCTCGGGATCATTTGGCTTCAGCCGAAGCAATTCGCGAAATTCCGTTTCTGCCGCCGAGCCTTTTGCTTCGGCAAGAAGCAGTCGGCCAAGCGCAGCGTGCGCGTCTGCATCATTCGGATCCAGCTTCACAGCGACGGTGTACTCTTTTTGCGCGGACGCTGTGTTTCCGCTGCGCTCTTCGGCCACGCCCAGCGCAAAATGCCCACGCTCGAACGCGTAGTTCATCTCCACCACTTTTTGCAGCGGCGCGATTGCCTCCTTCGGATTTTCCGTCAGCAAGCTCATTCCCAAATTTAGATGCGCCGCCATCATCTTCGGGTCAAGCGCAATCGCCCTGCGATATTCTGCGATTGCCTTATCGGTTTGCTGCTCCGCGGTGTAAACGTAACCCAAATCGAAATGCGCCGCCGCATCATCCGGTTTATGCGCCAGATATTTCACGTAATCTGCTTCCGCGGCGGCATAATTCTGGCCGTCCGCTTCGCCTTTGGCCTTCACCAGCAGATCGTGAAGCGCCTGTTCCTGCGCGGAAACCGCGCGCCCGCGCGTTCCTGATTTGACCTGAGCCTGCGTGAACTGTGGCGCCATCGAGAACGAGGCCATCAGGCAGATCGCGCACGCGCCCATGCGGATTTTCATGGGAAGGCAGGACTGCGATGGTTGGAATGATTTGCCGCGTTATTTCCATTGCGCCCATTGCCTTTCAGCACGCGCGCTAAAAACTTGCCGGTATACGACTGACTGTTGCGCGCCACCTGCTCTGGCGTTCCGCACGCAACGATCCGCCCGCCGCGCTCTCCGCCTTCCGGCCCCAAATCAATCACCCAGTCAGCGGACTTTATAATTTCCAAATTATGCTCGATGATCAGCACAGACGCGCCGCCTTCCAGCAATTTGCGAAATGCCGCCAGCAGCTTGGCAATGTCATCGAAGTGCAATCCCGTCGTCGGCTCATCGAAAATATACAGCACACCGGTGTTCTCTCGCCGCGTAAGATGCGCCGCCAGTTTCAAGCGTTGTGCTTCGCCGCCGGAGAGCGTGGACGCCGATTGCCCCAGCCGCAAATATCCCAGCCCCACTTCTTCCAGCACTTTCAATCGCGAAGTCACCTTGGGCGCGCCGGCAAAAAACGCGATTGCTTCATGCACGGTCATTTGCAATACATCATGCACGCTTTTTCCGTGACAACGCACCTCCAGAATCCCGCTCTTATACCGCGTGCCTTTGCATTCCTCGCAAACCAGTTCTACGTCCGCCAAAAACCGCATCTCCACCGTTACCGTGCCGTCGCCCTGGCACGCTTCGCAGCGGCCACCCGGAATGTTGAACGAAAAATGTCCTGCCGTGTATCCGCGTTTCTTCGCCTCTAGCGTGGACGCAAAAAGCTCGCGAATCGGATCAAACGCCTTCAAATACGTTGCCGGATTCGACCGCGGCGTTCTTCCAATGGGTGACTGGTCCACCAACTCGATGCCCGCAAGCGCCGAATCGCCTTCAATGTTCTCGCATGCATCGCGCCAACTTCCTCCGTTGCGTTTCGCTTGCAACGTCTTGTACAGCACATCGTAGACTAACGTGGATTTTCCCGAGCCGGATACGCCGGTGATGGCCACAATCATGTTCAGCGGAACCATCAGGTCGATTTCCTTCAAGTTGTGGCTGCGCGCTTTCAGCACTTTCAGGAATTTCCCGTGCGGTTTGCGCCGCGTTGCCGGCACCGGAATGTGCAGTTCGCCGCGCAGATATCGCGCCGTCAGCGAATGTGTGTCCGCTTCCAATTCCTTTTGCGTGCCAGTGAAAATAATTTTTCCGCCGTGTTCGCCCGCGCCTGGCCCCAAATCCATCACGTAATCCGCCGCGCGAATTGTGTCGGCGTCATGCTCCACCACCAGCAGCGTATTTCCCAGTTCGCGCAAACGTTCCAGTATCGAAATCAGCCGGTGAGTGTCCCGCGGATGCAATCCAATGGAAGGCTCGTCCAGCACATACAGAGCGCCCACCAGATGCGATCCGAGGGAAGTCGCCAGTTGAATGCGCTGCGATTCGCCGCCCGAAAGCGTCGAAGTCAGCCGGTCCAACGTCAGATAATCGAGTCCTACTTCATCCAGGAATCGCAACCGCTGCTGAATCTCTTCCAGCACTTTTCCGGCGACGGTCGCTTCGCCCACGCTCAATTCCAGCGACGAAAAAAACTTTCGCGCCTCCGCCACCGTCATCTCGCACGCTTCCGTAATCGATTTTCCGCCGACGCGCACCGCCCGCGCCTCTTGACGCAGCCGCGCTCCGCGGCATTCCGGACACGTCGCATATCCGCGATATCGGCTCAGAAAAACGCGCACGTGCAATTTGTATTTTTTTCGTTCCAGCCACGCAAAAAATCCCTTCACTCCGTCGAAGCCTTCTTTGAAGTCTCCTTCGATGATTGTTTCGCGCTGTTCTGCCGTCAATTGCCGGAAAGGCACGTCCACCGGGATCCCTTTTTTCTTCGCGTACTGCTTCATCTCCTGTAGCACTTGGCGGTAACGTGGCCTGCTCCACGGCTCAATCGCGCCATCGGCCAGCGACCTGCCCTTGTCGGGAATTACGCGGTCGAGGTCGAAATCAATGGTATTGCCGAATCCCTGGCATCGCGGGCACGCGCCATACGGATTGTTGAACGAAAAAAGCCGCGGCTCGGGCTCCTGATACGTCACGCGGCACTTTTTGCACTCGAACCGCTCGCTGAAAACCATCCGCTCCGGCGGCGCGCCCTCGTTCCCCGGCACAAATTCCAAAATCGCTTCGCCGCGCCCTTCGCGAAAACAAATCTCGATCGAATCCATCAGCCGCGAGCGAATCTCCGGTCCCAGCGCCAGCCTGTCCACCACCACGAATACCGGCTCGCTGAAATCAACGTCCAGCAGCGTCTCCGGCGAAGAGAATTCGTACACGCGGCCCGCCTGATACAGACGGTTGAACCCTTGCTTCTGAAGATTTCCAAGCGCCAGCTTCATCGCATCCGCGGCGGGAACTGTTTTTTTTGCGCCGCGTCCTCTCGCCGCCGTTTCCGCTGGCAACGCAAGCTGATACAGCACATAAAATCGCCGATCCGCTGGCAGTTTCAGGACGCGCTCCGCAATCTCGTCAATGGTGTCCTTCTTCACCTCTTCGCCGCAAATCACGCAGAACGTGTGCCCCACCCGCGCATAGAGCAGCCGCAGATAATCGTAGATCTCCGTCGCCGTCGCCACAGTCGAGCGCGGATTTCGCGTCGAATTTTTCTGCCGTATCGCAATGGCCGGCGCGATCCCGGTCATTTCGTCCACGTCCGGCTTTTCGATGCGCTCCAAAAATTGCCGCGCATACGCCGAAAGCGACTCGATGTAGCGTCGCTGCCCCTCCGCGTAAATTGTGTCGAACGCTAAACTCGATTTTCCGGAGCCGGAAACGCCTGTCACCACGGTGATGGCGTTATGCGGAATCTCGAAATCAATGTTCTTCAAGTTGTGTACGCGCGCCCCGCGCACGCGTATCGCGTCCTCTTGCTGCACCGCGCGCGCAGCGGTGCCTGTCCCCGAAGCTGTTTCTTTGGGACGCAAAACTGCGGACGCCTGCTCTGTGGGTTTCGTTGCCATATGCCTAAACTTAAAATTATACGCGCCCGCGCAAGCCCCGCCGCAAATTGGCATTGCGTCGGCATTGTGAGCCTATTCCTTTTCAGTTTTGTTGGCTTGTGAGCAGACTGATTCGATGAGAAGAACGGAGACCCACCGTATACAGCCTTCCCTTCTTCAGGATGGCTGGGGGCTTCACCCCGGTCGAACGAATCTCTTCGTCAAAGGGGTTTTTGGCCCTGTAAGCCCTCGCGTGCCCAAAATGCCCGCGGCTATTGCGCTCCGCCCTCTGGAGAAACGGGAATCTTGAGAGTTTTTTCCAGCTTGAAATCGAGCTTTGTCTCCGACGGGATGCGCACCTGCTTCGCCTTGGTGACTCCCTGAACAACGCCGCCCGCGCCCGCGCCCGCAGCCCCTCCAATCACCGCGCCTTTGCCGCCGCCGGCAATCGCGCCGATAATCGCGCCCAGAATTGCGCCGCCGCCGACTTTTTCCGCGGTATTTTTTCCGCGCGACGCGCCGGCAACCGTGTACGTGCTGGAGTTCATTTGATATTGCGCGCCCTGAAATTCCAGCCGCGCGAGCTGCAGTTGCAATTCGCTGCGGCCTTTATACTGGCCCGATTCCTGCGCCGCCACCAATCGCAGGTAAACGTTCGCGCCTGCTGGCACCACCACGCGGCCATTCCACGTGAGCGGCTGCGCCAGCGTTGCTTGGTATTCGTCGCCCGGCTGGGCTTTTGTCGAGTCGATCGGGTCAACGGTTTGAATCTCAACCGTCGTTCCAGCAGGGAAGACCGCCCTTACCGGCTGCGCCGGAGCGGGTTCGGGCGCAGGAGCGGGTGGTGTGGCTTGCGCCGATGCGTTCGCTGGCGGTGGATTTACACCTTGCGCAGGCGCAGCATCACCTTGGGGCGGAGCCTGCGCCGAGGATTCTGCCTTCTCCTGTTGCGCGCGCTGTTCACGCTCTCGGCGCAAACGTTCTTCGCGCGCGCGGCGCAGCCGTTCCTGCTTGTCCTCGCGTGTCCGCTCTGCTTTGCTCTTTTTCGCAGGCGGCGTTTCAACGGGAGCCACTGGCGCAGCCGCCTCCGGAGCCGCGGCCTCTGGCGAAGAAGCCGGCGGCGGCGTTGCTTGCGCGCTTTGCTGAGGCGCCTGCACGGTCATTTGATCGTTCACCTTGCGCACGCCTGGCGTGTTCGTGGCGATTTTGTACGCCTCCAAACGCGCCGCATCGCTCGGCACGTTTCCCGAGAGCGTGACCACGCCGTCTTTCACCGCCACTTGCAAATTCGCGCCATTCGTCTGGGGATCGGAAAACATCTGCGCCTTCAGATTCGTAGACAATTGTGCGTCGCTGACTCTTGTGCCGCATCCCACCGTCAGCGTCACCGCGAGCGAACTCATCGCCAGCAAATTTCCAGCTCTGCGCAATCGCATAATCACCTCGCGTGCTCCTTCCGCTCTAATGTGCTCTAACGCTTTTGGTTTAACGCACGAAATTCCGCATCCACTAGACTGATACCGATAGTATTTTCGATGCTTCCCTGCCCCTGTAATGCTGCATTGTCACGGAATTACTTCGCCAGTGTACCGCAACTTTCTCCGCGCGTTTGTGTTTGACGCCCTGAGGGGTGGTGCAGAACCAAGAACGGTTTGAAAACCCTCGCTCTTTTTTTAGCTTTTCGGCCATGTTTTCTTCGTCCGTTCTGGGGTGGAACAGGAGAAGAGGATGCGAATCACGAAAAGTATTAGCGCGATTTTTGTGGTATTGGTGTTGATTGTACTGGCTGGCTGCGCGGGTAATTCCATGAACCAAGATCCGCCGCAGATGGGCAACGTGTTTACGTTGGGAACGGACGCTCAGCCCACTTTTCCAAGCGTAGTCTCTTTTCAAGTGATGATTACCGGAATCACTGTCAACAATGCTGGCGGCTCGCTTCCCGTGCTGCAGAATCCCGTCACTATTGATTTCGCGCGCTTCAGCGGCCTGCACGATTTGCTGGACCTTCAGCCCGTGCCCAACGGCTCCTACAGCAGCCTTACGATTTCCGGCTCGACGCCAGTGATTGGTTTCCTCGACACTACGCAAACGCCTCCTGCGCTCAATAGCATCAACGGCACGCCGGGAACGTTTAGCGTGACCGTACCGCTGGCGAAAGCGCTGGTCGTGGACGCCAACGATTTGGTCGGCTTGCTCATCGACCTCGATCTCGCGCAAACCATTCAAACGCAAAACGGCCAGGTCACCGGCACGATTACGCCGACTTTCGACGTCCGCGCACTCACTGCGGATGATTCCGAAGCGGAAATTGATGACTTCCGCGGCAGCGTCACCAACATAGACACTTCCACCTCGTCTTTTGCGATGGATGGCGGCCATGGCCGCTCGTGGACCGTCGTCACCAATACGCAAACCAGTTGGGACGATGGCGGCTCGTTTTCTGCGCTCACCACAAATTCCATCGTGGAAGTTTCCGGCAAACTTGACCGCGTAACGCACGAAATCGACGCCGATGAAGTGGAAATCGTCTCGCAGGATCACTTCTTCGTGGGAGGCCTGGCAACTTATGTGAATCCGCCGACTCCAGCGCCCGCCACCGAGCTGCAACTCTACGTTCGCAGCGAGCTTCCCGACGTTCAAAATGTGGCGCCGCTGGGAGCGATTGACAGTTTCGCGCTGAACGGCTCGGAAAAGTATTTCATCGCCGATTTCCGCAATCCGCTCACCACGCTTCTCTTCAACAATATGACTTTGGCGCCGGGGCAGCGGCTCGGAATCGGCGGCAGCTTAAGCGGTTCGGGCGCTTCGCAGACACTCACCGTTCATCGCGTCGTGCTTGGACGTCAAGGGCAGGAGGGCAGTTGGGTTGCTGGCAGCACGCAGATTCAGAGCGGCGACAGTGGCACATTTCAGATCAACGATGATTACCTCGCCGGCATTTTGCTGCCTCAGCCGTTGACGGTAATTTCCACGCAGTTCACCAACTACGTCAATTTGAGCGGCCTCTCCGCGCTTTCCGGCACCGGCCCGTTCAACTTGCGAATCGTAGGCTTCATCTTGGTGAACCAGCAGAATAATCAGCAGGAACTGGTGGCCCGCAGGGTGGAACTATTGAACTAATTGCAATCGCGTCGCGCAGAAAGTAACCGTCCTGCGGAAGCTAATTCCGCAGGACGATTTTGTCTTTGGAGCTCCGTGTCTAGTGCGGTATGAACAGCCGGCCCGTGCGGTAAATCCTGCGAGCCGTGTCAGTTTATTCCATCAGCGGGATTCCGCCCGCGATGCAATAATTTCTTGCCCTTTGACTTCCACTTCAATCGCCAATGGCGGCCGCACAGCCGTGCCCTCGACAATCGCTCCGCGAACCAGCCCATTGGGCCCGCTGCCATATTGGGTTAAATCAAAAACGGCGTGCGTGCACGGATCGGCGATCATTGGATACGACGCATCCAGGTGGTAATCGGTTCGCAATGTTTCCACGCTCACAAACTCTAAATCGCAACTTTCGTAAGGCTCATGCAGCGAAATCGCCCAGTACGCGCCCTCCGGCAAATGAAGCAGCAGTCCAGGAAGGGTCTCGCCATTGGTTCTGCGATATACAAATTTCTTGATGCTCCATGGCCGCTTCATTTCCGCAATCGTAGCAATCGGTCCGGGCGCCACAGGCGGGGACGCCGAGGACTGTGCCGGCGCGGGGTGCGCGCTTGATGCAACGGAATTCTCCGCCACAGGAGCGACATTCCCGCCGGCCGCGCCGTGCGCCCACCATAGCAGGACGATTACCAGCAGCAATATCGCGCCTCCTCCGCCGGCCCACAAATAGGGCACGCGCGGAATGTTCGCCCCGTTCGGTTCGCGTTTTTTCACGGTGCGCTCCGGCACGCCCGGAATCTTCGGCTGCGCCGCCTCGAACGCTTTCGGTTTTTTTGTGTCGTCCGCCATGGCTGGTAACGCTACTCCGAAAATTTGCTTCTGCTTGCTCTGCCAGCGCGCTGAATGGAAGGCCTCGTTCGAGTCAGTAAAGTCCGCTGGCGAAAAATTCGTGCCGGGCCGTGGCGCGCTTCAATGCACTCGTTTCACTGGCACAGAATGGTGCGCGATGTAGTCCTGCAAATTCGCCAGGCACAACAGCAATTCCAGGATCTGCTCATTGGTCGCTTCGTTGCGCATCGTAGAAAGCGCCCGCGCTGCTTCGCGCGCGTCTCCGAGCAGCCAATCCACCACTTCCTGATCCGCAGGTTCGGCTGCGACGCAACAGGCGCGCACGTGGTCGGCGCGTTCAATTACTTTTTCAACGAAGTGATTCAGGCACACTCCATCCGCGGACAAAACTGGCAAAACCTCGGCGCTGCATCCGGACACATGGCATGGGCGGGCCATCGTGGGATTCCTTTCGCGCCCGGCGAGGGGACCGGGCAACTCCCTGCACTATAACGCGCCTCCTCCGCGCGCCGCGCAACCCGTGCCCAACATGTAACTGCGGCGCGCCAAGCATTCCGCGTCCCCCGCCTGTATAGCGCACGGCTTTGCATTTGACGCTCTTCGCTGTCGCAATCCTTGCTTTCTGAGCGAGCTGGTCTTACCGTTCTCGATTCGTCTTTTATAAAGGCACTGCCCAGAAAAAAAGGCCGGCAACCTTCACCGGCCTTCGAGGAGCATGCAAAAGAATTATCCAATTTCCAACTTATCTCGACTCGATGCGAATCGCGCCCGAACTGGTGCGCAACTCCACCACCGGCCCGCCCGCTCCCACTTTTCCTTCCAAGTCTCGCGGACTGATGGTTCCTTGCACCGTAATCGGAAACGTCGAGTGAATGCTGCCCGAATTCGCGTGCGCGTGCAGCTCGAACGAAGCCTGTTGCGGCAGCGTTACCGTCAAGTCTCCGGAGCCCGTGTGCAGCCGCCAGTCTCCCGTCGGCGTTCCCTGTGCACTGATGTTTCCGCTTCCCGTGCCGATGCGCACCGTGCCCTTCACGCCATTCACTTCTACCGTGCCGGAACCCGTGGAGACATCCACATCGCCTCCACCCGTTTGCGTCAGCGTGACGTCACCCGAGCCCGTCGAAGCGCTCATGCTTCCCGCAACGTCCTCCGCGCGAATGTCCCCGCTGCCTGTCGACGCGTGTAAATTTCCCTTCACGCCATTGAGCCTGATGCCGCCCGAGCCTGACCGCGCCGTCACGCCCGCGCCAATGCTGCTCAACCGCAAGTCGCCCGAGCCTGTCGTCGCGTCCACTGGACCGGCAAGCCCATCCACCGTTTGATTGCCGGATCCGGTCGCCGAATGCAAATGCGTTTCCGCTGGCGTGGTGATGTCGTAACTGATGGAAATGTTGCGCATCAGCTCGCGATCACTCTCATGGCCAATCGTGATCGTGTTCCCGTTCTGCTCAACCGGCGGATGCTGCTCGATATATTGAATGCGCGATTCCACGTCGTGCCCGCCGGAGAACCATCCGTCATTCGCGCGAATCGTCGCGTGAATCCGCACCTGGCCCGCGCCGCCCGGATGAATCGTAATATTTCCTGAGCCCGTGCTCACGTCGAGATCCACCGCCCCGTTAACGCTCAGCGTCTTGTCGAAATGCCCTTCCTGCGCCGCTCGCGCCGGAGCCACGCCAACGGCTCCTAAAAACGCCAGCGCCAGCGCCGCGCCCAGCAACTGCAAACTCTTCATCATGCGCCTTCACCTCGCTCCAAAAGTTGCGGCTCCCCGAGCCGGCCGGCCTTCAATTCTCGCCTGCTTGAAATACGCAAACACCCCTCGATTTGTTCAGACGGACGGGCAGGCAAATCGTTAGCAAGACCTCAAACCAATCCTAATTACGCGGAGAATTAGAGCAGCTCTTGGAATTGCTCGACTGTGATTTTCAGGTCTTCGATAACAGAACGTAGGGTCTTGCGCTTCAAATCTCCTGCGTGCATCGGGATCACAACACGAGCTTGATCGCTTGCGCGAACATATATCGCGTGGCTGCCTCTCTGACGGCGAAATTCGAATCCAAGTCGTTCGGCTATGCGGGCGAGCTCCTTCGCTTTAATCGCGGGGAGCTTCGCTGTCACGCGGGAATCTCGATGGGCTTGATCAAAATATCTTCAGTGGGAATCGGCAGACCGTCTTCGACTAGCGTCTCAAGATAAAGCTCGATGGCCTCGCGGATATTCTTCATGCCTTCTTCGATGGTTTCGCTCTGTGTGTGGCATCCCGGTAAAGTAGGGCAGAATACGTGATACCCACCCTCTTCTTCCTTGTCGAAAATCACCGTGAATCGATGTGCCATAGCAAAGCCTCCCTTCGCTCACGGGCAGCGCTTACGCCGCGCGGCCGCAGCACTTCTTGTACTTTTTCCCTGAGCCGCACGGGCATGCATCGTTGCGCCCGATTTTCGCGCCGGTGCGCACCTGCTTTGGCGCTTCCGCTTTTTCGCGACCAATCTGAAATTGCAACTCCTGCTGTGCGCGCCGTTGCCGCCGCTCGATCTGCTTCGCTTCCTCTTCTGGACGCGCCGGCTGCATTAAGTACAGGAAGCGAATCGTCTCCGTATCAATGCGTTCCATCATGTCTTCGAACAGCTTGAATCCCTCTTTCTTGAACTCTACCAGGGGATCAATCTGCCCGTAGCCGCGCAGCCCGATTCCTTCCTTCAAGTGGTCCAGCGTCAGCAAATGGTCTTTCCATTGCGCGTCCACGATATCCAGCGTGATATGCCGCTCGAGCCAGCGCATCATCTGCGTGCCAAAAAGCTTTTCTTTTTCCTCGTAGCGCGCCTTGGCTTTTTCAATCAGCGCGTCGAGCAATTGGTCATGATTCATCTGCAGCGGATCGATTCCCGCCGCTTTGATGTCCACGCCAAATTGATTCAGCACTTCGCCATTCAGCTGTGCGATGTTCCATTGATCGGGGTGCTGCTCGCGCGGGCAGTACGCGTCCACCAGTTCCGTCATCACGTCTTCCGTCAGCGCCAGAATGTCTTCTTTTTGATCTTTTCCTTCCAGCACCGCGCGGCGAATCGAATAAATCGTCTCGCGCTGCTTGTTCATCACGTCGTCGTATTCCAGCAAATGCTTGCGCGCTTCGAAGTTCTGCGCTTCCACCGTCTTTTGCGCGTTCTCGATGCGCTTCGAAATCAGCCGCGACTCGATGGGAATCCCTTCTTTCATGCCCAGCATGTACATGAATTTCTGCACGCGCTCGCCGCCAAAAATGCGCAGCAAATCGTCCTCCAGCGAGAGGAAAAATCGCGAAGATCCAGGATCGCCCTGGCGTCCTGCGCGGCCTCGCAGCTGATTGTCAATGCGCCGCGCTTCGTGCCGCTCCGTGCCCAAAATGTGCAGCCCGCCCAGCGCAATCACTTCGTCATGCTCGGTGCGGCACTGTGCGGCAAATTCATCGAACACCGGCTTCCACTGGTCGAGCGGCACCTGGAAAATCTTGCCTTCCTGCTGAAACAAAACCATTGGCACGCTTCCCGCGCTTGCGCCATTGCCGCTGCCTGTCGCGGCGCTCTTCGAAGCTTCATCCGCCGTTTCTGTGCGCGCGCCACCCGCCGTCTGCTCGTCTCCGTTTCCAATCACCGCGCCCGCTGGCGCGTAGGGCAGCGCCAACTTGTTTTTCAGACAGTATTCGCGCGTCATCGCTTCCGGATTTCCGCCAAGCAGAATGTCCGTTCCCCGTCCGGCCATGTTCGTCGACACGGTCACCGCGCCCTTGCGCCCCGCCTGCGCCACGATTTTCGCTTCGCGCTCGTGCTGCTTCGCGTTCAGCACTTGATGCGGAATGCCATGCTTCTTCAGCAGCTCCGCGATTTTTTCAGACTTCTCGATGGAAATGCTGCCAATCAGCACCGGCTGCCCGCTGGCGTGCAATTGCTTGATGCCTGTCGCGTACGTGCCATCTTCCTGCATGATTCCGTTGACCACCGCTTCGAACTTCTCCGCTTCCGTGCGGTACACGACGTCGGGATGCTCCAGCCGAATCAGTGGCCGGTTCGTCGGAATCACCACGACATCCAATCCGTAAATTTTGCTGAATTCTTTTGCTTCCGTCTCCGCTGTTCCGGTCATTCCGGAAAGTTTTTTGTACATGCGGAAATAATTCTGGAACGTCACGGTGGCGAGCGTTTGATTTTCCCGCTCGATTTTAACGCCCTCTTTCGCTTCGATGGCCTGATGCAATCCGTCTGACCAGCGCCGTCCGGGCATCTGCCGGCCGGTGAATTCGTCGACGATTACGACTTCGCCCTCTTTCACGACGTAATCCACGTCCTTTGTGAACAGCGTATGCGCGCGCAGGCCCTGATACACGTGATGAATGGTCTCCAGATTTTGCGGGTCGTACATATTCGGCAAGTTCAGCAGGCGCTCGCATTTCGCCACGCCCTCTTCCGTCAGCGTCGCGGTTTTGTGTTTTTCGTCGAGCGTGTAATCAATGTCTTTGATCAGCTTAGGAACGATTTTGTCGATTTTGTAATACTTGTCGGTGGATTCTTCCGCAGGCCCGGAAATAATCAGCGGCGTGCGCGCCTCGTCAATCAAAATCGAGTCCACTTCGTCGACGATCGAGAAGTTGTGTCCGCGCTGCACGCAATCCGCGAGGTCGTATTTCATGTTGTCGCGCAAATAATCGAATCCGAATTCGTTGTTCGTTCCGTAAGTGATGTCCGCCGCATACGCAGCGCGCCGTTGCACGTCATCCAAATCGTGAACAATCACGCCCACCGTCAGCCCCAGCAATTTGTAAATCGGGCTCATCCATTCGGCGTCGCGCCGCGCCAGATAATCGTTCACGGTGACGATGTGCACGCCGCGCCCGGTGAGCGCGTTCAGATACGCCGGCAAAGTCGCCACCAAAGTTTTTCCTTCGCCGGTCTTCATTTCCGCGATTTTTCCGTCGTTCAGCACCATGCCGCCGATGAGCTGCACGTCGAAATGCCGCATGTTCAGTTTGCGACGGCCCGCTTCGCGCACCAGAGCAAACGCCGGCACCAGCACCTTCGCCAGCGCCTCCTGCATTTTCGGGCGATATTCCACATCGCGAACCTCGATGCCCTCGAGCTCCGAAGTCACGCGCTGCTTGAGTTCCGCGGTGCGCAGACGAAAATCGTCGTCATCGAGCTGCTGCATCTCCGGCTCGAGCGCATTGATTTGCGCCACCAGCGGGTCGAGCTTTTTGATGTCGCGCTCGTGCTTCGTCCCGACGAAAACCGCTATTACATTTTCAACAAACTTATCGGCATCCATCCGTTTAGTTTTCTTGTTTCAATAATTTAGCCGATTGCCCTTCGGTCTTTTTCATATTAGATGCGGCGATTTCCTTATCCGCATTCTCATTCTAATGCGGCTAGCTTTTTCATTGTACGCGTTCGCCGCCATTCACGCAAAACTTGCGCTTCCTGCGAGTTGCTCAGCCAACACGGTCGTCCTATGATTGTGCATGCGCGCAAAATGCGATGCACGCACGCGAAAGGACCAACATTGGCTCCCGACTCGACTGAGAAGAATGCAGCGCAAAATGAATTAACCGAAGCGGCCGTCTATGACGCTCTCCGCACCGCCGAAGACCCGGAGCATCATCGCAGCATCCTTTCGCTGAACCTTGTGCGCAGCCTGGTCGTCCGCGATGGCGCCATTTCGCTGGTCGTTTCGCTCCTGCGCCCCGAAGAATCCTACCGCCAGGTTCTCGAACGCAACATTCGCGCCGCAATTGCGCGTTTGCAGGGCGTGCAATCTCTTGACCTGAAATTCGAAGCCACCACTCCCGGCGGCCGCCGCCTTCAGGAAAAGCAGCCCATCGTGGGCGTAAAAAATCTGGTCGCGGTTGCCAGCGGCAAAGGCGGCGTCGGCAAAACGACGGTCGCCGTCAACTTGGCCATCGCGCTCGAAAGAATGGGCGCAAAAGTCGGCCTGCTCGACGCCGATGTTTACGGCCCGAACGTCCCGCTGATGCTCGGCACCACCGCGCAGCCGCAAGCCATCGCCGAAAACGTTATCATCCCCGTGCAAGCTTACGGTGTGAAAATGATTTCCATGGGCCTGCTGAATCCCGGCGACCGTCCGCTGATCTGGCGCGGGCCAATGCTGCACGGCGTGATGCAGCAATTTTTGCGCAGCGTGCAGTGGGGCGAACTCGATTACTTGATCATCGATTTGCCGCCGGGCACAGGAGATGTGCAACTTTCGCTGGTGCAAACCGTGGTTTTGTCCGGCGCAGTGCTGGTCACCACTCCTTCCATCGTTGCGCTCGCTGACGTTCGCAAAGCCATCGAAATGTTCCGCCAGGTGAACGTCGAGATCCTCGGCATCGTTGAAAATATGAGCTACTTTTCCTGTCCTCATTGCGAGGGCCGCATCGACGTTTTTGGCCACGGTGAAGGCGCGCACATGGCCAAAACGTTCGGCGTCCCGCTGCTCGGCGAAATCGAAATCGATCCGCAAATCCGCATCGGCGGCGATACCGGAAAGCCCGTCGCGGCGCAGGGCGAAGATTCTGCCGGCGCGAAGAGCGTCTTTGCGGTCGCCCACGCGCTGGTGTCGCGTCTGGCTGATCAAGGCCGCGCTGCTGTCGCGTCGCCGAACATTCAGATCCTGTAAAATCGGCGTCTTGATGCCAGAACCACCTTGGACGAGTTTTCGTTCAGCAGAAAAGACTTGCAGAAAAAAGCGCGATATGGCACGCTGTTTTACTATAACCTCGCTTTGTGTGCCGTTCCTGCCCGATGTGTAAATTTCGCGTTTCATAATGAATGAAACGAATGCATGGTTGTTCTGCTGATTCGTGCCCTGCCCTTTCTGGCACGAGCTAGAGCGTGTGGAGATAGGCGAGGAGAGCGCGGAGCTGGTCGTCCGTGAGGCCGTAGGCGACGGCGGGCATCATGCCGCGTCCGTTGACGATGGTTTGGGTGACGAAGCGGTCGTTCGCGGGTAGGCCGCTGGGCAGATACTTTCGCTTGAACATGCCTTCGAGGCTGGGTCCTTTCGAGCCGCGCGAGGAATACGCGTAGTGGCAGGCGGCGCAGCGCTGGTTGTAGATCTGACGGCCTTCGGCCTGCTGCGCGTTCAGGCCGAGCTGCGCGTCGCTTTCGACCGATTTGTCAGGGCCGCACCCGGCGAGCGCAGCCGCGACAATCGTGAGAATGGCGCATCCAACCACAGCCAGCATCGCAGGACGCCTACTCATGAGTCGGTGTCCCACTCCTCGGGCCGTAGCAAGTGGGTCACTTGTGATTCGGCGGGATCTGAAAACAGCCACAGTGGTATTTTGAGAGCAGGCTTGCCAGTTTCAGGCTTGGGTGTGATTACCATCCTGCCGGGCATCCTGAAATTAAATCCGTGCGCTGCTTGATCAGCTACCCACCGGTTTGTGAAAAGAACAACGGTGGAAATCTCTGCGAACGGGATGAATTGTTCCTTGCGGAAGAAATTGCCATAAGAAATTCCGTCTGTCCGAATCTCAAGCTTGAAAGTGCGAAGGAAAATCAACGTTAAGGAAGCCACTACAAAATAAATCAGAAGCCCGAGCGGAAGTGATCGCGACCTCATCAGATTGACGGGACCGATCATCAGGACAGTTAGGACAGTTATCGTGCCGATCAGCACGTAGCCGCCCTTAGCCACGGTGTATGTTGCGGGTATGACTTGAACACCGCGTGCAGGATAAGGTTGTATGAAAAGGCCGTTGGACATGGCTTGACTTGCGTTCGAGTTGTGAGGGTACCGCAACAGGCGCGCACCTCACAAGGCTTACTCGCCAACGGAAGTCGCCAGTAAAGCGGCTGCCTTGTCACAGCTCCGATGCGTGTGTTAGTTTCGATGGTCAGTTGAAGACGCCGCAAATTTCTAGCAGGAGCATAACTTGATACGGGCGTACCGCGGGAAGGCGCCGCAGGTGGCCGCGTCGGCGTATGTGGATGCGGCGGCGACGCTCATCGGTGACATTCAAATTGGCGAAGAGTCAAGCGTGTGGCCCGGCGTGGTGATTCGCGGCGACGTGCATTACGTGCGCATCGGCGCGCGCACCAACATTCAGGACGGCTCGGTGCTGCACGTGATGCGCGATGAGCATCCGCTGATTTTGGGCGACAATGTCACGATTGGGCACGGCGTGATTTTGCACGGCTGCACTATCGAGTCGCGCTGCTTGATTGGCATGGGTGCGATTATTCTGAATGGCGCGCGGATCGGCACAGGTTCGATTGTCGCGGCGGGCACGTTGGTGACGGAGGGCGCGGTTGTGCCGCCGGGAAGTTTGGTGATGGGCCATCCGGGAAAGGTGCGGCGTGCGGTGACGGAGGACGAGCAGAAGAGAATTGACGGCTACGCGGCGCGATACGTCGAGTATCGCGCGACCTATCGCGAAGAGGCGGCGAAGTTGTAGCGGCCGCCTTCAGGCGGGCGCCTTTGGACCGAGCGCCGGGCGCCACGCGAAATGCGCCGACCTAAAGGTCGCCGCTACGATTTTTTGCATGACATAGAAGAGGGAAACGTTGGGTGAAGCTTCAAAAACGGAAACTGAACGCCGTAAATTTCGCGCGATAAAAGGGACGCGCGATATCCTTCCGCCGGATTCGGCGCTGTGGAATTGGTTCGAGGCGACCGCGCGCGGCGTCATGGAGTCGTACAACTTCGCGGAGATTCGCACACCGATTTTTGAGGAGACGGAGCTGTTTGCGCGCTCGATTGGCGTTGAAACGGATGTCGTAAACAAGGAGATGTACTCTTTTGCGGTGGGAGAGATCGGGCGGCAAAACAGTCTTGAAGAGCTAGTCGGGGAGGTGGAAAGTGCGTGGCGGGTTGGCGCGATCGAACATACGGGCGAGAATCAACAGCACGTGTGCAGGATTCGTGACTTATACGAGGCTGTTCGATCGGGTGCAGGAGGAGCGACAGCAATTACTCATCAGTTTGGTTCAGGTGTCATTTGGGGCCAGATAAACGAGATTAATAAGTTGGTGGGCGAACTATCTCTGAAATTGACGCTGAGGCCGGAGGCGACGGCGTCGGTGTGCCGGGCGTATATCGAACATGGAATGCACACGCTGCCCGGCGACGTGAAGCTTTACTACGCGGGGCCGATGTTCCGGCGGGAGCGTCCGCAGAAGGGGAGATACCGGCAGTTCTATCAGATTGGCGCGGAGGTGCTAGGCACTTCGGACGCGCCGGCGATTGACGCGGAGCTGATTGAGATGCTGACCGTGCTGATCGAGCGCTGCCAAATCGAGAAATGGACTCTGCTAGTCAACTCGATTGGATGCCCCGACACGCCAGAACGAAAGGGCTGTCGCCCGGTATACGTCGAGCTGTTGCGCGCGGAATTGCGCAAGCCGGAGATTTTTTCGAAGCTGGGCGCGGACAGCCAGCGGCGCGTGGAGACGAATCCGCTGCGAGTGATGGATTCGAAATTGCCGGAAGAGCAGGCCATCATCGAGAAGCTGCCGAAAATTTCCGAGCATTTGTGCGCGGAGTGCAAGGAGCATTACGAAAAACTGAAAAAAGAACTGGCGCTGCGCAAAGTGCCATTCACGGAATCGCCGCGGCTAGTGCGCGGGCTGGACTATTACATGCGCACGACGTTCGAAATCACCAGTCCCGTGCTGGGCGCGCAAAATGCGCTGTGCGGCGGCGGGCGTTACGACGGGCTCGTGGAAATGCTCGGCGGGCCGAAGGGAATCAAAGGAATTGGATTTGCGCTGGGCGAGGATCGGTTCATTGACGCGATTGTCGAGGCACGGAAAATTGATGCAAAGCGCGCGGTGGACGTTTTCGTGGCGTGGATGGGCGAGAAGGCGTATCCCGAGGCGGTGCGGCTGGCGCGCGTTTTGCGCGATGCGGGGCGCGCTGTCGAATTGCCGCCGGAGGAGATGAAATTTCGCAAGGCGTTCGAGCGCGCGGATAAAATTGGTGCGCGATATGTTTTGATTTTGGGCGAGGATGAGATTAAGGCGAAGCAGGTTACGATTAAGCGGCTCGCGGATGGGAAGCAGGAGAAAATTGCACAATCGGAAGTGTTGACGAAAATGACGAGGGCCGACGTCCCGCGCAGTGAAGATTAAAGTCAACATCCGGAATCGCGGAAGTCGAAAATGCGCGCAATCGAAATCAAAGCGAAACTAAGAAAAAATCTCCATCCAAGGGTTTATCGGGCCTTGAGCAAAGGGTATGGTTACCTGCGTGGTTCGCCGAAGTATGACCCTCCATTAGATTTTGACCTGGCATTGCAAGAAATTGGCGAGCCATTTGCCAGCGCTCTCGCTTCGATTTATAAAGGTGAGCCCCAGATGGGGGAGAATGGCCGCAAGTATGATGTTGATCCGATCACGAAAATCTCCGTCCAGGAGGGTTTGTATCTTTACCACACCTGTCGGAAGGCAAACGCACAGCTGACAATGGAGATCGGTTGTGCGTATGGATTCAGCACTCTATATTTTCTGGCTGCCCACGCGACAAACTCCGCTGGGAGGCATGTAGCGATCGATCCATTCGAGAGTTCGTCTTGGCACGGCATCGGAGTTCACAAAGTTGCGCAGGTAGCCATGCAGGAGAGGTTTCGACTGGTCGAAGAGCCGTCTTTCTTCGGCATACCCCTACTGATGCGGGAAGGCCTGCGGTTTGACATCATCTTCATCGATGGAAGTCATTTTTTCGAAAGCGCACTGATGGACTTCACGCTGAGCGCTAACCTCTGCAAGATGGATGGCTTAATCGTCCTGGATGATATGTGGATGCCAGCGATCCGGAAGGTAGTGTCGTTTATCCGGCGTAATCGACCGGATTTTGCGGAAGCGCCGACGAGTATAGAGAATATATGCGTGTTTCGAAAAGTCGGCGAGGATCGGCGGCCTTGGCAACATTTCGAGGATTTTGATTAGCAAATGTGAAACACGGGGAGATGAGAATTGTTTGATTCGCTGGGTGAACTGAAGCGCACGGGATACTGCGGGGATTTGCGCGTGGCGGACGCGGGACGCAACGTCACGCTGATGGGCTGGGTGCACCGGCGACGCGATTTGGGGAATTTGATTTTTCTCGATTTGCGCGACCGCGCGGGGATTTGCCAGGTGGTGTGCAATCGCGACCAGTATCCTGAGGCGCACGCGAAGGCGGACGAAGTGCGTCCGGAATATGTTGTGGCCGTCGAGGGGAAAGTTTTCCGGCGGCAGAAACCGAATCCGGAAATTCTCAGTGGCGATGTGGAAGTAGCGGCCACGCGCGTCTACATTTTGAACAACGCGAAGACGCCGCCGTTCCAAATCGAGGACGAGACCACCGCGAGCGAAGAAACGCGGCTGCGCTACCGGTATTTGGATTTGCGCCGGCGGAAGCCGCACAAAAATATCGCGCTGCGTCATCGCATGGTGATTGAAATTCGCAAAGCGCTCGACGAACTCGGATTTTACGAGATTGAAACGCCGATGCTGACGCGTTCGACGCCCGAAGGCGCGCGCGATTATCTGGTGCCGAGCCGCGTGCATCCAGGACAGTTCTACGCGCTGCCGCAGTCGCCGCAAATTTTCAAGCAGATTCTGATGATCAGCGGGATGGACCGCTATTTTCAGATTGTGCGCTGCTTCCGCGACGAGGATTTGCGCGCGGATCGCCAGCCGGAGTTCACACAGCTTGATTTGGAGATGGCCTTCCCACGGCAGCAGGATATTTTCGAGGTGATCGAGCGCGTGATGGAGCGCGCCATCAGCGTGATTGGCGGGAACGTGCGGCGGCCGTTCCGCCACATGCTGTACAAAGACGCGCTGCGGCGCTACGGTTCGGACAAGCCGGATTTGCGCTTTGGCATGGAATTGCAGGACGTGACGAAATATTTTGAGGCGGCGCGGGCGACGTTTGGCATCGAGGGGAATGTGTACGCGCTGCTGGCGCAGGGCGCGGGGGCGTGGTCGCGCAAGCAGCTTGACGACTTGAGCGAGCTGGCGAAAAGCGCGGGCGCGAAGGCGGCGTACACGATCAAAGTTTCGCCCGAGGGCGTCAGCTCTTCGCTCGAAAAAACTTTGGGGGCGGAGGCGCTGCGCGAATTGGCAAAAAGTGTCGGCGCCAAGCGCGGCGATTTGATCGTGGCCATTGCGGCGAAAGAGCAGCTTCCACACGGCGACGCCGCGGCGATGGTTGCGGGACAAATTCGCCTGCGGCTCGGCGAGCAGCTTGGCCTGGTTCGCAAAGACAAGTGGGAATTTTTGTGGGTGACAGGCTTTCCGCTCTTCGAATGGAGCGAGACGGACAAGTGCTGGGTCAGCGCGCAGCATCCGTTCACGGGAATTGTCGAAGAGGATTTGGACAAGCTCGAGGACGAGGCGCGGCGCGGGGAGATTCGTTCGAAGGGCTACGACTTGGTGCTGAACGGCGTCGAGCTGGGCTCGGGCAGCATAAGAATTCACCGCCAGGACGTGCAGGCGCGGCTGTTCAAGGCGCTGGGACTTTCCGACGAGCAGGCGCGGCGGCGATTTGGATTTTTTCTCGACGCGCTGACGTACGGCACGCCTCCGCATGGCGGAATTGCGCTGGGAATTGATCGCATGGCGGCGCTCTTCGCGGGAGAAAAATCGTTGCGCGAAGTGATCGCCTTCCCGAAGACCACCGCCGCGCAGGACCTGATGGCCGAGTCGCCCAGCGAAGTGGAGGAGGAGCAGCTCGAACAATTGGGCATCGCGCTAAAACCGAAGGAAAAACCAACGGCCAGCGGCGCGTAGAAAATGGATCGCAGATAAATGTCGCGAATCAGGATATTGCCGGAGACGGTAGCGAATAAAATTGCGGCGGGCGAGGTGGTGGAGCGGCCCGCGTCGGTGGTGAAGGAACTGCTCGAAAATTCGCTGGATGCAGGCGCGAAAAGCGTGCGCGTGGAAGTGGAATCGGGCGGCAAGCGGCTGATTCGAATTGTCGATGACGGTTGCGGGATGCTGCACGATGACGCGCTGCTGGCGTTCGAGCGGCATGCGACTTCGAAGCTGCGCAGCGCGGACGATTTGCTTTCGATCTCCACGCTGGGATTTCGCGGCGAAGCGCTGCCGTCAATTGCCGCGATTTCGCGGCTCACGTTGGAGACGCGCGCGGCCGAAGAAGAGCAGGGAACACGTCTGGAATTCGCGGGCGGAAAATTACTCAGTGTGAAGCCGGCAGGCGCGCCCGCGGGAACGGCCATTAGCGTCGCGGACTTGTTTTACTGCGTTCCGGCGCGGCGAAAATTCCTGAAATCGGAAACTACGGAGCTTGGACACATTGCTTCTCTAGTGACGCACTACGCGCTGGCGCATCCGGACAAGCACTTTGCGCTCAAGACGCCGACGCAGGAAATTCTGAATGCAACTCCAGCGCAGACCATGGCGGAGCGCGTTTACCAGGTTTTTGGACGGCAGGCGGCCGCGGAGATGGTGGAGATGCCGACGACTGAGGCGCCGATTCGCGCGGCCATCACTGAGCCGGAAGTCGAACCGGGTGAGGAAGCGGCGCGCATCGGCGTGTCGGGGTTCGTTTCGCGTCCGGAAATCCAGCGCGTCAATCGCAACGGCATTTTCATTTTCGTGAATCGGCGGCTGATTCGCGACCGGCTGGTGCTGCACGCGATCAACGAGGCGTATCGCAACATCGTGCCGCCGGGAGTTTTTCCCGCGGTGCTGCTGTTCATCGAGCTGCCGTATGAGGAAGTCGACGTCAACGTGCATCCAGCGAAAATCGAGGTGCGTTTCCGGCATTCGCAGGTGGTGCACGACTTTGTGCGCGACTCGATTCGCATGGCGCTGTCAAACGCGCGGCCGGTGCCGAGTTTTCCGGCGGCGGCGGGGAAGAGCGAGGCGGCGCTTGCGGCGGGAGCGGGCGCGAATGGCGGAGCGACGCAGAATTTCGCGGCTAGTGCGGCTGCGGTGCCGGCGTTCGAACCAACCGGCAAGCGTGATGTGCAGCGTGCGGATAATTTTGCGGCAGGGGAAGCTGCGCCGGTGCCGCTGTCGGCGGAATTCGAGGGGCGGCTCGAAGACGCGTTTGTGCTTTCCGGCGCGCCGGAGCAGCCGATTCCGCAGCGGCTGAATTTTGAGAGCGCAGAAGCAATTGATTTGCGCGCGGGAATGCCGGCGTCGCTCGATTCATGCGGCCAGCCGATTGCTGCAGAATCCGAAACAGCGGGCGCGCTGCCTGCGCCGGAGGACATTGGCAGTCTGAAGCCGCTGGGGCAAATCAACGCCAGCTACATTGTCGCGGTGAATACGGAGGGGCTTTGGATCATTGACCAGCACGTGGCACACGAGCGCGTGCTGTTTGAAAAGCATCTGGCGGCGCGGCGCGCTGGAACGGTGGAAGGGCAGCGGCTGCTGATGCCCATTGTGGCGGAGCTGACGCCGAGACAAATTGTGATTTTCGAGCAGATCGGCGAAGAGTTGCGCGCGAACGGATTCGAGGCGGAGATGATGGGGCCGCGCAGCGTGGCGATTTCTGCGGCGCCGGCGGGCGTGTCCAGCGCGAATGCCGACAAATTGCTGGCGGAAATTTTGGACGGCGTAGCGCGCGAGTCGCAGGCCATTTCGCTCGAGTCTTTGCAAGCGCGCATCGCGGCGTCGACGTCGTGTCAGGCAGCCATCAAGGTGAACATGCCGCTCGATCATGAAAAGATGGAGTGGCTGCTCGCGCAATTGGCCAAGGCGGAGTATCCGATGAGCTGTCCGCATGGCAGGCCGGTGGTGCTGCGGTATTCGGTGCGCGAAATCGAGCGCGCATTCAAGCGAATTTGATGCGCAAGTTGGTGATTGCCATTGATGGGCCGGTGGGCTCGGGGAAGAGCACTGCAGCGCGGCGCGTTGCGGAGCTGCTCGGCTACACCTACATTGACACTGGCGCGATGTACCGCGCGGTGGCGCTGAAGGCGCTGCGGCGAAAAATCTCCCTGAATACAAATGAGTCGAAGGAAGCGCTGGTTGCTCTCGCGGGCGATACGCGCATCGATTTGCGCGCGGGGGCGGCTGTCAATGGCGGCTCGCAGCGCGTTTTGTTGGATGGCGAAGACGTGACTGCGGCGATTCGCACGCCGGAAGTTTCCCAGGCGGCGTCGCAAATCGCGGTCATCGAGGGCGTGCGGCACGTGCTGGTTGCGGAGCAGCGGCGCGCGGGAGCGGCGGGCGGCGTGGTGATGGAAGGGCGCGACATCGGCAGCGTGGTTTTTCCGGATGCGGGGCTGAAAATCTTCCTGACGGCGTCCGACGAGGTGCGCGCGCGGCGGCGCTGGCTGGAGCATCAGCAGAAGGGCGACGCCATCGATTTGACACGCACGCTGGAAGAGATTCGCGAACGTGACCGGCGCGATGCTGGCCGCGAACATTCGCCGCTGGTGCGCGCGGAAGGCGCGGTGCTTGTGGACAGCACGGCGATGGATGCGGAGGAGGTTGCGCGCCTGATTGCCATGCTGGCGCGAGAAATCGCGGCGAATCCGACAGGCCAGGCCGTCAGTTAGTTCGCGGCGAAGCCTCTGGCGCGCGAGTCCACAACGTTAGTTTGACTCGACGTGACTAAGAAATATCGATGGACATCGCAGCCACAGGCGGTTTGCTACGTTGGCCTGTTGCTGTCAGCAGAGCCAGGCTTTTGCGCGAAGGATAAGCACAGAATGGAAATTCCGGTTCAACGCGGAGGTGCACGATGAAAATGCTGACCATGCTTCTAATCGCTTTCGCCCTCACGGTCCCTGCCGCCAATGCGCAGAAGATGTCGGATTGCGGGCTTGCGGTGCATCACTCCACCAAGAAAGTTAAGGGCAAAGATCCCATCGAATTGGCGCCGCTGCCCGCCGGTAAAGCGCTGGTCTATGTGGTTCGTCCTACGCATTTCGGCGCCGCCATTCAAACAAAGTTGTCCATGGATGGAAAGTGGATGGGTGTGAATATGGCCAATTCCTATTTTGTTTTTCTGGCCGACCCGGGTGAACACAAGTTCTGCTCGCAGTCTGAAAACGCCAGCCGGCTGTCCTTGACTCTCGAGGCTGGCAAAACCTATTTTCTGCAGCAGCATATCCGCTCCGGATTCTTCAAAGCGGAAAACGAACTTACTCAACTCGATGACAAGCACGGGCACGAAGCTCTCGATAAATGCAAGAGGATAATCTTCTGGGAAAAGGGCAAGCCCCGGCCGGCTACGTAGTATATTTTGCAAGCCACGCCACGCGATATTCCCTTCGCAATGAAGGTGGTAACTAGAAACTGAGCCGCCGTGGCACGGGGCGGTCTTGACACGTGAGCTATCTTAGAGTATAACGTACGATATATCGTACCGATATATCTGTAGACATATCGTCCGCTATACCGGAATCACAGGAGGATACAATGTGTGGCGCATATGCTTATGGCGGCAGTTGCGGTTCTGGATCGGAGAGGCGCTGGATGCGGCGAGGAGGCCGGAGATGGTCTGCATTCGCGGGTGCCGAAGACCCTTGGAGTTGGGGGCTTGAGCGGGCGCGACGCTTTTGGGGGGGCCGCTTCTTTCAGACGGGTGAGTTGCATCTGGCATTGCTTTCGCTGCTCAGCGAAGGTCCCAGGCACGGCTATCAGCTCATGAAAGACCTCGAAGAGCGTTCTGGTGGGATGTATCGGGCGAGTGCGGGCGCCATTTATCCCACGTTGCAGCAACTGGAAGACGAGGACTTGGCGAAAGTCTCCGAGCAGGAAGGGAAGCGTGTTTATCGCATCACCGAGGCGGGCAAGAAGGAAGTCGAGGCCAACAAAGAGGCCATCGCGCGAATCTGGGAGCGCGCTAAAAACTTGCGCGCAATGGCGGGACCTGAACACTTGAACGTGTTCAAGCCCGCTATGCACGTAGCGATGGCGGCAATTAGCGCGGCCACGCGCGGAGGCGGCGAGCCCGACAAAATTAAGAAGATTCGCGAGATTCTGGAGAAAGCGCAACAGGAGCTGGACAAGCTGGAGAAGTGAAAGAGACGGCGCGTAGCTCAGGTCCTATTGCAGCGGGGTTTGCTGCAATTGACCTGAGGGTTTGGTAGTGGGCCAGTTAGTAAATTCAAACTGGCCCACTACCGAGCGTTTTGGAGGCGGAAAGGCCCCATGTCAGTTCGCGCAAACCGGGCGCGAACGGGACGTGAGCTACAAACTCAGTTGGGGCTGGACATGGAGCCGAGGAATTCGGCGTTGCTCTTGGACTTGACGAGGCGGCCAAGGAGCAATTCCATCGCTTCCACCGTCGAGAGCGGGCTCAGCACTTTTCGCAGCACCCAGACGCGATTCAATTCGTCCGCAGGGAGGAGCAATTCGTCCTTGCGCGTGCCGGAACGATTGATGTCGATGGTCGGGAAAACGCGCTTGTCGACGAGCCGGCGGTCGAGATTGATTTCCATGTTGCCGGTGCCCTTGAACTCCTCGAAGATCACGTCGTCCATGCGGCTGCCGGTGTCAATGAGCGCGGTGGCGATGATGGTGAGCGAGCCGCCCTCTTCGATATTGCGCGCGGCGGCGAAGAAGCGGCGCGGGCGCTGCAGCGCATTGGCGTCAATACCGCCAGAGAGCACTTTGCCGGATGGCGGCGTGACCGCGTTGTAAGCGCGTCCCAGACGCGTGAGCGAATCGAGCAGAATCACCACGTCGCGCTTGTGCTCGACAAGACGCTTGGCTTTTTCGAGGACCATTTCGGCGACTTGAATGTGGCGCTGCGGCGGCTCGTCGAAAGTCGAACTGATCACTTCGCCCTTCACTGTGCGCTGCATGTCGGTGACTTCTTCGGGGCGCTCGTCAATCAGCAGCACGATGAGCGCAATTTCCGGATGGTTGGTGGTGATGGAATTGGCGACGGATTGCAGCATCATGGTTTTGCCAGTGCGCGGCGGAGCGACGATCAGTCCGCGCTGGCCCTTGCCGATGGGGCAGAGCATGTCCAGCACGCGGCCAGTGAGATTTTCCTTGGTGGTTTCCAGGCGAATACGCTCCTGCGGATAGAGCGGCGTCAGGTTGTCGAAGAAAATTTTGTTGCGCGCGACTTCGGGGTCTTCGAAATTGACCGCTTCGACCTTAATCAGCGCGAAGTAGCGCTCGCCGTCTTTGGGTGGCCGCACCTGGCCTGACACAGTGTCGCCAGTGCGCAAATCGAATTTGCGAATCTGCGACGGCGAGACGTAGATGTCGTCCGGGCCGGGCAGATAGTTGTACTCCGGCGCGCGCAGGAAGCCGAAGCCGTCGGGCAGGCATTCCAGCACTCCTTCCGAGAAGATCAGGCCGTTCTTTTCGGTCTGCGCGCGGAGGATCTGGAAGATCAATTCCTGCTTGCGCATGCCGCCGGCGCCGGGGATGTTCAATTCCTTGGCGATTTTCGCCAGGTCGGTGATGTTTCGGTCTTTCAGTTCTGCAAGACTAACGCTCATAGAATTCTTTCCTTCGGATTTTATTTTTTGGATTTACCGCATTCAATTTTCAACCTGAGGCTTCTCCGGCGCGGAATGCGTTCGGGTGCTTCCTCGGGCGGGTGATGTTTCTTAAAACTGTGCTTCAGGGGCTTCCCGACAAAAACCAATCAAAAGATGAAAATTTATAAAACGGCCAGCCTCGGCGGTTAATTTGTGAATTCGTTATCCTGCGGCACAGAGGCGTCGAATTTCTGCGCAACTTCCGGAACTTCCACGGGGCTCGCTTCCAACGGGCGTTCCAGCGCCAGAAGCAGCACCTGATCCATAGTCTCAACAAACTTCACCGACATTTGCGCCTGAATTTCCGGCGGCACTTCCGCGAGGTCTTTTTCGTTGTCGCGCGGCAGAATCACGGTGCGCAAGCCCATGCGATGCGCGGCCAGCAATTTTTCCTTCACGCCGCCGATGGGCAGAACTTTTCCGCGCAGGGTGATTTCTCCAGTCATGGCCAGGTCGCAGCGCACAGGAATGCGCGTAAGCGCGCTGGCGATCGAGGTGCAAAGCGTGATTCCCGCCGACGGGCCGTCTTTCGGAATTGCTCCCTCGGGAATATGCACGTGAATGTCGAGATGGCGGTAGAAATCCTTGGATAAGCCGAACAAATGGCTGCGCGAGCGCACGTAGCTCATGGCTGCCTGCGCCGACTCCTGCATGACGTCGCCGAGCTTGCCGGTGAGCGTGAGGCGTCCTTTGCCCTGCATCAACGTGGCTTCGGTGCTGAGCACCTGCCCGCCTACTTCGGTCCACGCGAGACCGACCGCGAGGCCCACTTCATTTTTCTTTTCGGCCCAAATGTCCCGGAACTTGAGCACGCCCAGATAATCGTTCACGTTGGCCGGAGTGATTTCGATGCGCGCGGACTTGCCTTCGGCGACGAGCTTGCGCGCCACTTTGCGGCAAATGTTGGCGATTTCGCGTTCGAGGCTGCGCACGCCGGCTTCGTGCGTGTAATGGCGAATCAAGTGCAGCAAGCCTTCGTCGGCGAAAATCAGATTATCGTCGCTGATGCCGTTGGCTTCGCGCTGCTTGGGCGCGAGGAAGCGCTTGGCGATTTCGAGCTTTTCCTGTTCCGTGTAGCCCGGCAGGCGCAAAACCTCCATGCGATCCTGCAACGGCTGCGGAATGGTGTGCAGCACGTTGGCGGTGCACACGAACATCACTTTCGAGAGGTCGTATTCAACGTCGAGATAATGATCGGTGAAGGCGTGGTTCAATTCCGGATCGAGCACTTCCATCAGCGCGGCCGACGGATCGCCGCGAAAATCCATGGACATTTTGTCCACTTCGTCGAGCACGAACACTGGATTGATGGTGCCGGCCTTGCGCATCATTTGGATGATCTGGCCGGGAAGCGCGCCAATGTAGGTGCGCCGATGGCCGCGAATTTCCGCTTCGTCGCGCACGCCGCCGAGCGAGACACGCACGAATTTGCGCCCGGTAGCTTTGCCGATGGACATGGCCAGCGAGGTTTTTCCAACTCCCGGAGGTCCCACGAAGCAGAGAATCGAGCCTTTGGGATTTTTGACCAGTTGGCGGACGGCGAGAAATTCCAGAATGCGCTCTTTGATTTTTTCCAGGCCGTAATGGTCTTCATTCAGGATTTGTTCGGCGCGCTTGATGTCGCGAATTTCGCGCGAGCGTTTCTTCCACGGCACCGCAAGCATCCAGTCGAGATAATTGCGCGACACGGTTGATTCCGCGGACATCGGCGGCATCATTTCGAGGCGCTTGAGCTCCTGCATGGCCTTTTCCTGCACTTCTTTGGGCATGCCGGAGTTTTCGACTTTCTTTTTGAGCTGGTCGAGTTCGCTGGCTTCGCCGCGCCCGAGTTCCTTTTGAATGGCCTTGAGTTTTTCGTTGAGGTAATACTCTTTTTGCGCGCGCTCCATTTGCCGCTTCACGCGCGTATTGATATTGCGGTCGACGTTCAGTTTCTCGGTTTCCGCGTCGAGAATCTCCGCGATGCGGTTCAAACGCTCGAGCGGATCGAATATCTCGAGCAGTTCCTGCTTTTCTTCGACGGGAATTTGGAGATTGGAGGCAATCGCGTCAGCCAGTTTCGCAGGATCGTCCACACGAACTGCGGCAATCATGGTGTCGTAATTCAGCGACTGCGAAAGTTTGACGTATTGCTCGAAAAGGCCGGTGACGCGCGTGGCGGTTTGCTCGAGCTGCGGACTCGGCTCTGTTTTCACCGGAATAATGCGAACCGTGGCGCGGAAAAAGCCTTCATCGTTGGTGACCTGAACGATTTTCGCGCGCTCAGCGCCTTCCACCAGGACTTTGATGTTGCCGTCGGGCAGCTTGACGCTCTGGACGATATTCGCGAGCGTGCCGACCTGATAAATTTCGTCGGGGCGGGGATCATCCACGGAAGCGTCATGCTGAGTGGCCAGGAAAATCTTTTTTTCGCCGGCGAGAGCCTCTTCGAGCGCGCGCACCGAAGCTTCGCGGCCCACGATAAAAGGATTCATCATCTGCGGGAAAATGACGATTTCCCGCACCGGCATCATCGGCACGCGTTTCGTTTCGGATTTTTCGCGATTAAACATATCCCCTAAGTTTTCCCCTTCGCGGTTAGCCGGCTTTTTCAAGCAAGCTCCAGTTGATCTCCCGGCTCTTGACCATTTCCGCGGTGACGATGAAGTCGCGCATTTTCCGCTGAGAAGGGAGGTGATACATCAGGTCAAGCATCAGGTCTTCCAAAATCATGCGCAGGCCGCGCGCGCCCACTTTGCGCTGCAGCGCCAAATCCGCCACTGTTTCCAGCGCGTCGTCGGTGAATTTCAAGCGCACATTCTCGAATTCAAAAAGCTTCTGGTACTGACGAATGAGCGCGTTTTTCGGTTCCTGCAAAATTCGAATCAGCGCCGATTTGTCCAGGTCGCCCAGGACGCCCATCACCGGCAAACGGCCGACAAATTCGGGAATCAGCCCATAGCGAATCAAATCCGTGGGCTGAGCCTGCTCGAGCATCTCGATATTGCGGCGCGAGGGCGTGGCCGGCTGCGCGTCGGCGTGGAAGCCAAGAGATTTCTGGCCGGTGCGCCGCTCGATGATTCTTTCGAGGCCCACAAAAGCGCCGCCGCAAATAAACAGAATGTTCGTGGTATCCACCGCGGTGAATTCCTGATGCGGATGTTTGCGCCCGCCCTGTGGCGGAACGTTGGCGGTGGTTCCTTCCAGAATTTTCAACAGCGCTTGCTGCACGCCTTCGCCGGAAACATCGCGCGTGATGGAGGGATTTTCGTCCTTCTTGGAAATTTTATCGATTTCGTCGATATAAATAATGCCTTGCTGCGCTTTTTGCACGTCGCCATCGGCGGCCTGCAGCAGCTTCAAAATAATATTTTCGACGTCTTCGCCGACGTAGCCCGCTTCGGTGAGCGTGGTGGCGTCCACAATAGCGAACGGAACTTCGAGCATGCGCGAAAGCGTCTGCGCCAGAAGCGTTTTCCCCGTACCGGTGGGGCCAATGAGCAAAATGTTGGACTTGGTCAGTTCCACATCACTGGGCTGGCGATTCAGGAAAATCCGTTTGTAATGGTTGTAAACCGCCACCGCGAGTTTCTTCTTGGTTTTGTCCTGGCCGATCACGTAGCCGTCGAGGAACGACTTGATCTCCGGTGGCCGCGGCAAGCGCTTGCTCGCCGGGCTGCTCTGCTCGCGCTTTTCCTCATCCAGAATTTGCTGGCAAACGCTGACGCACTCGTTGCAAATGTAGGAGCGCGGATACTCGGAAGGCGAGCTGATCAGTTTTTCGACCTGCTCCTGCGTTTTATGGCAGAAGGAACAGTGCAGCGTTTCCTCTGGGCTGAATCTTTTCACCGGCTTGTCCGCCTTCCTTGCGAACCGCGCGCAGGGCCAGGATAAAATCTACACTTCATTTTACGCCACGGGAGATTGAGAGGGAGCAAATTCATCGGTTTAGCTACTAACCTTTTGGAACGGCACTAACGGCTTTTCGAAATGATCTCATCCACGATTCCATATTCCTTGGCCTGTTCCGCGGACATGATGAAATCGCGCTCGACGTCGTGCTCGATCTTTTCCACCGCTTGCCCGGTATGATGCGCAATGAGCTTGTTCAGCCCCGCGCGCGTGCGCAAAATCTCTTTGGCGTGAATGTCGATGTCGGTAGCCTGGCCGGAAAGCCCGCTGAGCCATGGCTGATGAATCAAAATTCGCGCATTGGGAAGCGAGTAGCGCTTCTTGGGCGTTCCGGCCATCAGCAGCACGGCTGCGATGGAGGCCGCCTGACCGACGCAATACGTCACCACGTCGGGCCGCACGAACTGCATGGTGTCGTAAATGGCCATGCCCGCGGTAATGACGCCGCCCGGAGAATTGATGTATAGCGAAATATCCTTCTCCGGATCCTCGGCGGCGAGGAACAGCAGTTGCGCGGTCACCAGATTCGCCACGTGGTCATCAATCGGCGTGCCGATGAAAATGATGTGGTCCTTCAGCAGCCGCGAATAGATGTCGTAAGCGCGTTCGCCGCGGTTGGTCTGTTCGACCACCATCGGCACAAGAGTTGTCGCGTACAGATGAGGATAGTCCATATCTCTCACAGGGAGTTACCGGCGCGCTGAGGAGCCCGAACCAGGAAATTATTTTTCACGTTTAGCTATGGTTTGAATTTGAGCCGTGCGGTAAAGCCAATCCACTGCTTTGTCACTGCGCAATTTCGATTTAATCCTATCGAGCGTGTCTTCCTTTGTCAAGCGGGCGCGAATCACTGCTACGGATTCGCCACTACGCTCGGCGAGCGCTGCGATCTCTTTTTCGACGTCTTCATCGGTGGCTTCGATTTTTTCCGCGCTGGCGACGCGGTCGAGAAGGATTTCGGCCTTGACGTCGCGCTCGGCGCGGTCATGCTGGCGCTGGCGCATGGAGACCCAGTCCACGTTCACGGCTCGCGGGTCCACGCCTTGCGCCGCCAGCGAACGCACCACGCGCTCCAATCGAACATCCATTTGATGCTCGATGAGTGCCTGAGGAACCGGAAAGTCGTGGCGCTTCACCAATTCCTCGAGAATTTTCTCGCGCGCTTGCGCTTGCTGCTGTTCATCGCGCGCGGCTTTGAGCTTTTCGCGGATTTTGTCGCGCAGCTCGGCTAAATTCTTTGCTCCGGCCGCGCCTTCCCCTAAATCCTTCACGAATTCGTCGTTCAGCTCCGGCAATTTCTTTTCTTTTATGCCGCGGACTTCCAGCGCGAAGTTGTACGTCTTGCCGCGCAGCTTCTCATCCGGATAATCGTCGGGATACTTCATCTCGAAGTGCGGCGTGTCGCCGGGTTTCGCGCCGCGCAAATTTTCGTTGAACGCGGGCAGCGTCTCTTCCGCACCGATGTGGCAGGTGACGTTGTCGGCGCGCACCGGTTCGCCTCCGCCGGCGGGCGTGCCCATCAATTTCACTTGAACGTAATCGCCATCCTGCGCTGGACGGTTTTCCACAGGAGCGAAAGTCGCGGAGCGTTCGCGCATCTCTTCGAGCGTCTTGTTGATTTCTGTGTCGCCGACTTCGATTTCTTCCACTTCGATTTTCAGATTTTTGTAATCGCCCAACTCGAAGTCGGGAAGCACTTCGAAACTGGCGCGGAATTTCAACGGGCCAGAGTCGGTGAAATCCACTTTATCAACCTGCGGCCGCGTGATGGGATTCAGTTTTTTTTCGGTGAGCGCCTGCTGAATGTATTCCGGCACCAGCGATTCCAGCACCTCGCCTTTGATTTCTTCGGCGAAGCGGCGGCGAATCAGCGTCACCGGAGCTTTTCCCGGGCGAAATCCCGGCACGCGGGCCACACGCGCCAGATCGCGCGCAATTTTCTCCGTGGTCTTCTGCACGTTTTCCGCGGGAATTTCCAACTCAAGTTCGCGCCGGCAAGTGGCTTCAGCCATTTCGTTTTCTTCCTAATATTTGTCGCGGCATATCGTAGCGGCGGCCTTCCGCGGTTTTCGCGTCCCGACGCTTTGTGTCGGGAAGGCCGGCGCCTTTTCGATCCGGACCTAGCGGACTTTGCAACGTTCGCGGCGCATTTTCGGCCCACAATGCAAATATTCGCGCTGCCTTTAGCCTCTTCGGGAAATTTTCAGGAAGAAGGGCAGGGAGAACGGGGCCGACCTTACAAACCTTACGCCGAACACAGTATAAGCGAACCCCTCTCTTGCGTCAATCCGGGCTCGAGATAAGCGACAGAGAGGCGCGAAACCGCATCCACTTTCTTCAGTTGTTGCCAGGGGAGGGCAGAACTCTACACGCTGTCGCCGGGGAATTGGTTGGCGGCGACATTCTGCCGCGCGCTGTGTTTATCCCCTTGCCGAACCAGTTAGTTGCAACAGGCCATTGCCTGACCATGCGTGCAACAGGACATCGCCTGGCCATGCGTGCAACACGCCATCGACGGGCCCGTTGCCAGAGATGCCGCTACCATTAATCCACAGAAAGCCACCAGCAGAAGGATTCTTACGGTCATTCTTTTCATGGTGTAACCTCCAAGTGCTTCTCAACAGGCAGGGTGACTTAGGCCCCATGGGCCCGTAGGCCGAAGAACAGATTTGCGCGTGAGGCTATCGCGAATAGTCTCTGGGCGCAAGCGAAAATTATTCTGGGGAATTATCTATGAGACCGACCTGACTAGTGGCGTTGCCCAGTTCAAAAAACGGCTGCCTTGGCTCCGCGACTATCGACTAGAGCGGATTGTGCGAATGCAAGGCCGGGGAGCGATAGAATCGCGAACGTGATTTCCAAGCTGCGTCCGGGAACCCGTGATTATGGTGGCGGGGCGGGATTCGGATACGAGCAGGAGCGCGCGCTCTCGCTCCGGGTGACAGGCCTGCTGGTGGGTTCCGGGCGTTCTCAGTCGCAGTCGCGTGCCACGGCAGAGACCAAACAGGATCGACCGGCTTCCCCGTCCGACGTGCAGCATGGTTCAAGTCGATGAGAGTCCATGTTTCCCGCCCCGGCCTCAAACAAAATTATCGCGCCGCGCCGTTTTGGTTGTCAATTTGTGAAGTCAAACGCGCCGCGCGTTTTCAGTGAGGCTGATTTGGATTCGGTGGCTGCGCCGATGCCGGAGGCGCGGGCTGCGGCGCGGGGCAGTTGGCCACGCACTTGTCCGCGAGCCACACGACTTCCGCGTTTTTGTGCGGAACGCGCGAGTCGTCTTCCGGCAAGACAACGAGAGATTGCGGGCCGTCGCCGGCGTTGAACGTGCACTGGAACTGCAGTTTCTGCACGCCGCGCTGCTGGCACGCGTTTTTCTGCAGCGCTGAATCGAGCGTTTGCGGATTCGAATAAACTTGATCGGCGACGCTGGACGGCAAAACCGCCACCGTCATGGGCACAGGCGATTTGATGTACACGCTGATCTGCTCGCCGTCGGTGTCGGGCGTGTAGCCGCCATACACTTTCGGGAATGTGGTGAGCTTGTACTTTTCCTTGACTACGCGAGTCCACTCAAACTCAGGCTGGACGCAATTCTCGACGCACGCCCAGCGATAATATTGCACGTGAACGTCATTCGGGTCGGTGAAATGCTTTTTGGCCGGGCTTCCGCCGCCGAGAAGGGCCGCGAGTCCAACGCTGGCAATGCCAGTCGCATTGTTGGCGGCGGCGTTGTTTGTGTTGGTGTCGAGCGCCGCGCCGAGTCCGGCGAAAACGGCTTTGCTGGTGCTTTGCCGTTCGTCTTCGATGACCAGCGTCATCGGCTCAGAAATGAAACAGGTGTAGGTCGTCTCGGTGACGTACGTTCGCGCGCAAACTTGATTGAGCGTGGCCATGGCCGCAGGATGCGTCAGCGCGTAGCTCCAATCGGCCGCGCGCGCCATGAAAATCGTGACCGGCTTCTGCGACTTGATGTCCACGTGCATATTGCCGCCGCCCGGGCTGGGATTGTAGGTGCGACCGCCGTAATAATTGGCGGGGTCGAGGCGCGCCGTCTCGTCGTTCGCGGGCAGCCAGCCGAATTTTCGCGGGCCTTGCTGGGCAAACGCCGCGCCAGCGAACGCGCAGCCAAGTAACAACGCCGCCACAGGTTTCGTTTTCATAGTAATGGCAGTATTTCCGGCGGTGCGAATTTTCACAATAGGCAGGGCCGCGCGCCGCCACTGGCAAGTAACCTGTACGGGTGGCCAGCGGGTAATTTGCGGCCTGGATTTGCGTCACGCGCGAGCGACGGTGCCTTATTTCTCTGGCTTACTGCTGGCGTGGGGATAGCAGCCGAGGATGCGCACATCTGTTGTGCACGTTCGCAACTCATCGAGCGCGCGCTGGGTTTGCGTGTCGTTCAGCGCTGCTTGCAGGTCGAGATAGAAGCGGTACTCCCAGGGATGCCCGGGAATCGGGCGGCTCTCGATTTTCAGCAGGCTGATATTTCGCGCGGCGAACGCATCGAGCGCGCGTTTAAGCGCCCCCGGCTTGTGTTCAAGGTGCACCACCAGCGACAGCTTGTCAGCGCGTTCATTGGGCTCGGGCGCGGCCGCCAGCAGCAAAAAGCGCGTGAAGTTCTCAGGATGGTCTTCGATATGTTCGCGCAGAATTCTTCCGCCATAAATCTCCGCAGCGCGCTTGCCGGCAATCGCCGCACGCGGCTGGTCGCCGCCAAGAATGATTTCACGCACGCTTCCGGCGGTATCGAGCGCCGCCACGCGCCGAATCTGCGGATGCTCACGGAAAAAGCGCTCGCATTGCGCCAGCGCCACCGGATGCGATTCCACAGAAGTGATTTGCTCGAACGTCGCCTTCGGCAGGCCAATTAAATTGTGCGCGATGGGCAGAATCACCTCCGCGATCACGTGCAGATGGCTTTCGAGCAGCAAATCATAGGATCTGTGAACCGAGCCGGCCAGCGAATTTTCGATGGGCGCCAGCGCGTAATCGGCAACGCCTTCTTTCACCGACGAAAAGAGCGCCTCGAATGTTGGCCGCGGAACAGCGTCAATTTCTTCGCCGAGCAGGAGCACGGCGGCCTCTTCGCTGAACGCTCCGCGTTCGCCCTGAAAAGCGACGCGCCGAATCCGACCCTTGGTGGACATTTCCTGGATTACGTTAGCATTATTCACAGTGCCGCGAAATATTCGCGCTTGTTGTCCTGCAAAACGTATTGTGTCAATTCTTTGTTTGCGCGCGGCTGCGTAGAAGAATATCCTTGCGCATCAGCAAGTCCACCGGGAGGCTTTGTGGACACACATTCGATCGCAGCAAGGCCAGAGTCCGCGCGGCAAAATCTTTTCGCAGGCATATCCCAATTATTTACGCTGCTTCTCGTCGTGGCAATCATTGTTCTCGCCATTCCCGCTCGAGCGCAGCAGCGCAGCGAAATTGCGCAGCTCATCGCGAAGTATGGTTTCAAGACGAATATCGTCAAGCCTGCTGGCGGCATTCTGACGCACGAATATTTGGTTCCCGCGGGCCCGTACACGCAGCTTTTCGACTGGGACACGTATTTCATGGGTGTCGCGCTCAGCTATGACGGCGTGGGCAAGCCGCTCGAAAATTCCGCCATGGATTTTCTCGACGCGACGGATTCGCGCTGGGCGACCACGGGTTACACGCCGCGCCAGATCGATACCGTGGCTTTCGACGCGCTGCCGCAGATGTGCAAACCGTTCCTCGCGCAAATGGCCCTGCGCGCTTCCGAAACGCTTCACGATTACAATTGGCTGCGGCAGCCGAGCCGTGTGAATGACGAAGACGACGCGCGCACCTATTATCAAAAGCTGGGCGATAGTCTGGTGTTCTGGGACATCGCGCGGCGCTCTCCCGACGGTTTGTACCGCTGGTTCAACGGCCTCGAGAGCGGCGTGGATAACAATCCGGCGGTCTCCGACAATCCGGCGAACGTCACCGAGGGCGTGGACTTGCAGTGTTACATCTACCGCGAATATCTGGCCATGGCTGCGCTAGCCACGAAGCTCGGCAATGCGGCGGATGCAAGAATGTACCAGCAAAAAGCGAGCGCGCTCGCGCAATTGGTGCGCGCGAAAATGTGGTCCGGGCGCGATGGCATGTTCCTCAACATCGATTCGCGCACCGGAAAATTGGTCCACATCAAAACGTGGACGAATTTCGTTCCGCTGTGGGTGGGAATCGCCACGAAACAGCAGGCCAATCAAATGATCCGCGAGCACCTGCTGAATCCGGGCGAGTTCTGGTCGCCGAACGGCATTCGCACCATCGCCGCCACCGAGCCGCTCTACAATCCTCGCTCCGGATACTGGCGCGGGCCGGTGTGGGTGGTTTCAAATTACATGTTGATGCACGGGTTGGAAGATTATGGCTACAAAGCGCAAGCCGTCGAACTCGCGCGCAAAACGGTCGACGTCCTGGTTCGCGACTTGCGCAAAACCAGCGGCATGAACGAAAACTACAATCCAGAAACGGGGGCGCCCGACGCGGCCGGCCATTTCGTCAGTTGGGATTTGCTCTCCGAACACATACTCGAAGAAGCGCAAACCGGCGCCGACCCCGCCGCCATTCCCGCTATCGAAAAATAATTTTATTTGGCGACCGCGCGTGGAAGTTTGGTGAGGACCTTTGGGATTTAAGGGATTGCCTGAGTTCCGCTCGGGCCGCCGCCCAAAGCCTTCGAGAGCACCGGCAAGAGCGTCTCGGGGCCATTGATTTTCACGTTATAGTCGGCGCCAACGAGTTGGGGAATCGAAGGGGGATTCAGGGCAAGTATCCGCACGCCAGGATAATTTGTCCTTAACCATTCGACCATCTCGCGCCGAGTTTCCTCGGGAGCCGCGTGTCCGACGACGAACAGATCACACGCCTGATGAATGCCCAGGACGGTCTTAGCCGCGTCATTGCCCAACACAGTGATCACTTCGTAGCCGTGAAGTCTCAAGGCTTGAGTTCGCACATTGGCCAGCTCCGGAGCGTAAGTGATCTGGAATACCACGGGTTTTTTCCCGCGAGAACTACGAACGTTGACGCGCGCCACGATCTCCCGCGTCGGGATATGAATCGCGAAGCACTCATTGCTCGTGCGTCTGCTCAATTCCTCCAGCCTTCGCCGAGTTTCGAGCAAGCCGGAGGCGTGTCCGCGCCACACGGGGAAGCCGTCAAGAAACTGCTCGAACAGATCATAGTCCCGTTCCACAGCGAGACCCCCAACCCCCTAAACTCTCTGGAGGTTTAATTGTACCCCCCCCGCAATTCTAAAGCCAGACCTCATTCATTGTCCGCAAGGAGCAAGAAGAGCGAGCAACCACATCGGCGCTCGATTGGCCTTAGCGCAAAATAATATCGAGATATTTTTATAAATGCTAGAATTATGTCTCCCGCCCATCTTGAATGACATTTGCGCAGAGCCGCCCTTTCGACGGGCGCGTGCATCTAAACATGGGCAGCATGAAAAGAAAATTCCCAATTTTGTCGTCGCAAGCGTTGCGCAACTCGATTCGTGCCAGCGCCCATGAAGCCTATCGCCACGTGCGCATCGACCCGGGCGCGTATCTTCGTCACGTGCAGCGCGCGCACCATTTGCCTATCGAAAAATGGGATGACGTTTTTTTCCTCGGCTCGCAGAACCTCAAGCCGCACGCCGATAGCGTAATTCGCGCCTCTTCGAAAGCGGCTGCGCTGGAAGGCATGGGCCTCGGTTTTGGCGGCTTGCTCACCATGGTGCCCGATATGGGATTTCTTTCAGTCATCACTCTGCGCCTGCTGCAAAAACTGAGCCTGCTATACGGCTTCGAATATCAAACCGAAGAGGAAGTTGTGGAACTGTGGATGGCGGCCGCTACCGCCGCGGGCGTGGACCTGACGCGCGATCTTATCGAGAAGCAAGCCGTTGGCCGCCTGGTACCGTTCATAATGGACCGCGTTGCCGTCAAAATTGGCGAAGACGTTGCCGAGAAGTGGACCGCGCGGCTGATTCCGATAGTCAGCGCCGGCGCTGGAGGCGCACTTAACTACTACTTCGTGCGCGGGTGGGGCCGCCGGGCGCAAAGGCATTTCGAGCAGCGTCATGGCGTGGTTCGCGCACAACGTTTCTCGCGGGGCCTGCTTTCTTCCGACCGTCCTTATCAAATGTGAATTTGCCCCTCGGCCTTGGGTCTCTCAACTCTGGGATTCATGCCGTGCCTAAAGCGCCGGTCACCACGCGCAGCCAAGTTTTTGGGCCATTCGATTCCACATTGTAATCAGCGCCTGCCAGTTCTCGAATCCCGGGAGAATTTAGCGCCAGGATGCGGACACCGGGGTATTTGTCTCTGAGCCACGCGGCCATTTGCTTTCGATTTTTCTCCGGCGCTGACTGTCCAATCACGAAAAGATCGCAGTGGTGCGGCAAGCTTAGGATGACTTTGGCGGCTTCGTTGCCAATTACGGAAACCACTTCGTATCCGCACAGTCGCAATATCTCGGCGCGTTCGGTAGCGCGCTTGCCGTCATAGGCAATTTGAAAGATCAGTCGTTTGCTGCCTGCGCCTCCGGGCGCTTTAACGGTAAGACGAGCCACAACTTCCTTTGTGGCGAGATGAATCGCGTAGCACTCATTGGCTGTGGTTGCGGCGAGTTCCTGCAATTTCAGGCGAACATTTGGCAGGCCCGAGGCGTGGCCGCGCCACACCGGGGAACCCCCGGGAAGCTGTTCGAAAATATCATATTCGCGTTCCATCGGGGCCCCTCCCGATACGACAATTGTGGGAAGCGCAAGTTCTATAGTGAACTCGCGGTAAAGTCAAGACTTTCAGCGTGCACACGTTGATGCCCACGAAGAGGAATGGGCAAGCCCTTGGATGGGCACAAGCTGCTGAGCTCGGAATGGCAGGCCGGCGGTTCGCGTTGGTTTATGCGCGGGCGGATTGGGCGTGCAGGGCCATGACCTGCTCGGCGACCCGCTTCACGTTGGGTACGCCGCAGAGGCCCACCTTCATTGGAGCGACCATGTTGTTCCCGCGGCGCTGAAGGGTGTTAGTCATCAGGACGATGTCGCCGGAGCCGTCGGGGCGCTCGCGATGTTCGACGCTGTTGGCGCGAGAGTGACGGCCAGGCCGATCAACAGAAAGGGCACTCCGAAAATCGGGAAAACGCTGAATCCGCGCGCGAAGCTGTTGTGCGAGGACCCGGCCATAGCGTGGGTAGCGCGAAAAGCCAGCGACATCCAAAAGAGCGCGACGCCGGCGAATGGAATCCCGAAAATTGCCGCGGGAATCGCTGAGAAGGCCGCGCGGCGAGGGTCGGCAAAAGGCGCACAGACTGAAGCTGTGCCACTAAAAGGGGAGATGGCGCTAGTCGGTTGGTGCGGGTGGCTCGCACTCTTCCGAAACGCCTCGAGTGATGGCGCGGAGTTCGGTGCGGATGGCGTCTGAGGAGAAGCCGGCGCGGAGGAGGCTGCGGTAGAGCGAGGCGCGTTTTTTCTCGTCGAGCGGCTTAGCGGGGTCGCCTGAACTGCGCAAATTGCGCAATTTACGTTCGAGGCGGGCGCGGACGAGGGCGTTCTCGTCGGTCTCGGCGAAGACGGATTCAAGCGCGGCTTCGATGTGGCGATCAGGCACGCCGCGGGCGCGCAGTTCGCGGGCGATGCGGAATTTGCCCTGGCGGCGGCTTTGCGCATGGACGCGCGCGTAGTCGCGGGCGTAACGGGCGTCGTCAACGTAATTGCGCTCCTTCAATTTTTGCAGAACGGCGGCGGCGTGCTCGGGGTCTTCCGCGCGCGCCTTTAGATAGTCCTTCATTTCGTGAATGGAATAGGCGCGGCGCATGAGCGCGCGAGTGGCGGCATTGTAGAGGCCGTCTTCTGTAGAAAATTTGCGAGGGGAGGAGCGCACGGAAAAGAGAATACCAGTGGCTAGTGACTAGTGGCTAGAAAAGACGAGAGCCGTCGAAGGGGGCAAAACTTCACCCCTTGCAGGAGGCGCTCACGCCCGGCCGATATGGAGGGTTCGAGGCGACGCCTTCGAATCATTTGCGGGGGCGGCAAAGCGGCGTCGAGCCGCCGCACTCCCAAAAAAGCTTGACCTTGCACAGAGGATTGCATGGATAAAACTACAGATCACGCGAGCGCAGGAATCAGTCGCGGCGGTTGGGGCGGCGGCGGCCCCACCAGTCGTAATCTTCGCATTCTTCGGAGAAGGCCTGATAGAAGCCCCAACGGCCGGGCTCGATGCTGCTGTGCAGGCCAAACCAAAGGGCGATGGAAAAAAGTCCGGTGACGAGCGCGATGGTCAGCGTGTGACTGAAGGCGACGGTAGCGGCATCGGCGAAGCGCGAGAAGAGCGCTCCACCGCTGCCGAACGAAGCGCAAATGAAAATGCCGTAGGCCAGCGCGAGAATCATTGTGAACAGGCGCAGTAGTCCGCGCACTCCGAAAAAGAATGTGTACCAGGGATGTTTTGGCTCGACGTATGGCATTTGAAAGCGCGAATTTATATCACAAAGTTTGGTACAGCAATGGATTTTCGGCGCGGATTTCCAAAATTGCGAAGGGAGACAATCAGATCGGGGCCAACACCCGGCGTTCGTACGGAAGAGCAAAGCAGGTTGCTCACCGCCGTCCGCGGCATTTTCAAGTTGGCTGCTTGGCGCAGCCGACGGCGACCGGAATGACAGCACCACGGCGCTAGCGGCGAGCTAGGAGTTCAAATGCCGTGGCTTCTGAATATCAGCATGATCGTGCCGTCCAGAATGAGCGCGGCAAAAAGTATGAAGTAGAGGAGGGCCATTCGATATGTCCACGCCGAGATCTTTCGAGACCAGAGCGCGCCGCGAATGGCAGATGCCGCTGCGATCAAGCCGTCGAGGCACCAAGCCAGCAGGATAAGTTCGAAAATGGTATATCTCAGTTGAGGATAGATGTAAGGCGGAAATATCTTTTCCTTTGGGTAAATCCAGTAGTCATAATATCCGTTAGTAACTATGCCGTAAAGCAGACGTCCCGATACAAGGCAAATGACTAAAGCTAGCGGGATTGACACTGCGCGCCGCTCAAGAAAACGCTGAAGCCTCGGAGGCAGATGCATCATGCAGCGCCTTTTCGAGAAGCCTACTGCTTAGCGGCGGGAGCCGGTGCGCTCGAATTCGTTCATCTGGCGCTCCATTTCCTCGCGCGCGGCGTCGGCGGTGGAGCGGATGCCCTGGATGCGCAGCTTGAACTCGTCGGGATTCGAAGCGCGAATCATGGCTTCGTCGAGAGTGATCAAGTTCTTGGAATACAAATCGAAAATGGATTGATCGAATGTTTGCATGCCGTACTGGCTGGTGCCGGCAGCGAGGGCGTCGCGAATCAGACGCGTTTTGTCGGGATTGATGATGCAATCACGGATGTAGCCGGTGGAGATCAAAACTTCGACGGCTGGCACGCGGCCGACGCTATCGCTCTTGCGGACGAGGCGCTGGCTGACGACGGCTTTGAGCGTCGAGGCCATCTGCAAACGGATTTGCTTTTGCTCGGGCGGTGGAAACACGGCGATGATGCGCTGAATGGTTTCCGTGGCGTCGAGAGTATGCAAAGTTGAAAAGACCAAATGGCCGGTTTCCGCTGCGAGCAGCGCGGTGGAAATGGTTTCGAGGTCGCGCATTTCGCCGACGAGGACGACGTCAGGGTCCTGGCGAAGCGCGGCGCGCAGCGCGGTGGAAAAGGTGGAAGTGTCGACTTCCACTTCGCGCTGATTGATGAATCCTTTTTTGTCGCGATGCAGATACTCGATGGGGTCTTCGATGGTGATGATGTGCTCGGCGCGAATGGAATTGATGCGATCAATCATAGCGGCGAGCGTGGTGGACTTTCCGGAGCCGGTGGTTCCGGTCACGAGCACCAGGCCGCGCTGCTCTTCGCAGATTTTCTCGATTACCGGAGGAAGATTCAGTTCCTCGATGGTGCGAATCTTCGTGGGAATGACGCGCAGGACCATGCCGACGTTGCCGCGCTGCTGAAAAACGTTCACGCGGAAGCGGCCGAGGCCGGCGACGCCGTAAGCCATATCGAGCTCGGCGGTCTCTTTGAATTTTTGCTTTTGGCGATTGGTCATCATGCTGAAAGCCATGGAGAGCATTTCTTCCGGCGTGATGCGCGGGACTTCGGCGATGGGCTGGAGGACGCCATCCACGCGCAAATAGGGATGGTTGCCGACTTTGAGGTGCAAGTCGGAGGCTTTGCTCTCGACAGCTTTGCGCAGCAGGTCATCAACGGCAACGGCCATACGGATTCACCCTTTTCCCCGAGGAGAAGATTCTTCACCGTAGCATGCGAGATGAGGCGGGGCAATCGTTGTGCGCAGGGTGATTGCTTGAACTGCAACAGTTCTGGAAGGCGCAAATACAAAGAGGAAAATGCCGGATGATAAGAAGGCAAAGTCAGGAGGTGCGGACGAAGAGAGCGTGATAAAGCCAGGCGCCGATGACGCCGCCGAGAAGCGGTCCCGCCCAGTAGACGCCGTGATTGGCGAAATGATGCGCGGCGACGGCGGTGCCCAGAGCCATGGCGGGATTCATGGATGCTCCAGTGAAAGGCGCGCCCGCTAGAATGCCGGCAAAAATGGCAAGTCCTGCGGCAAAACCGCCAAAACGCGCAAGATGCGGCGAGTCCACCGGAACGTCGGCAACAGTGGCGAAAAAGACGAAGACAAAAATGAAGGTGAGGAGAAGTTCGATGAAAATTCCCTGCGTGCGCGAAATGCTTGCGCCTAAATCGGGCGTTCCAAGGGCGACGGGAGCCCATATTTGCTCGGGGATGAGGCGCGCGAGCGTCCACGCAGCGAGCATGGCGCCGAGAATTTGCGCGACGCCGTAAAAAATCGCTGGGAAGGAGCCTATTTTTCGCGTGACCCAGCAGCCGAGTGTGATGGCGGGATTGAAATGGCCTCCGGAGACTTGCGAGAGGGCGGAGACGAGGACGGCGAAGGCGATTCCGCGCGCGAGAGCCATGCCAAGAAGGCCGATGGCGGGCTGGGTCGCCGAGCGAAGAGCCGCGTCGGCGCAAACGGCGCCTGCTGCGAGAAAAACGAAAAGGAAAGTGCCGATGAATTCGGCGCAGAGCTTTTGCCAGATGCGGTACATGAATAGGCCTCCGACGAGCGAGGGGATTCTACAAGGAAGCAGGGAAGCAGGGGAAGAGTGTTTGGAGCGAAGGGGATGAAAATTGGATGAAAATGCAGAAAACAGGGCGGCCTCGTTTGAATGGGCGGGATCGTTTTGTTGACGAGGGCGCTGGAATGTAATAGCGTGCAAAAAGCGAGCTGAGAATGAGTCCTAATATCAAATCAGGCAGAGCGACAAGACAGCGCGGGATGGCGGGCGGAGAGGCGCTGTCGCGGCGGACGCGGGAGCGCGAGGTGATTTTCGACTTTGTGGAAACGCTGCACGGGCACTTTTCCGCGGATGATTTGCTTTTCGGGCTGCATCGCCGAGGGAAGCGCGTTTCGCGAGCCACCATTTACCGCACGCTGGATTTGCTGGTGGATGGCGGAGTGCTGCAGCGCGTTCCGGTGGATGAGGGCGGATTTCTCTACGAGCACATTCACGGGCGGACGCAGCACGCGCATCTTTTTTGCCTTCGGTGCGGGGAGCTGACGGATTATCCGATGCCGGCGCTGGGGCGACTGCCGCAGCGAGTGCGAAAGCAGGCGGGATTTGAGATGGAGCATGTGTTGCTGCGCGTTTGCGGGTACTGCAGGAAATGCAGAGCTGCGGCCCATCGAACGCAGTGGAGGGGCAGAAGTCAAAGACCCCCACCCTTCGCAGAAGACGCTCAGGATGGGCACCCGGCGCCGAAATGACTTTTGGAGGGCGAGCCAAATTGAGTTCAAATCTGAATATTTTATGAGGAGGAAGGAAAAATGGGAAAAGTAGCACGGGAAGTTGTGGCCAAGGCCGGAGTGAACGTGGATGAGCTGGTGAAAAAGCTGATTCGCGCCGCGGCGGCGGAACTGACAACGTTCTATTACTACACAATTTTGCGCGTGAATGCGATTGGCTTCGACGGCGAAGGGCTGAAGGAAATTATTGAAGACGCGCGCATCGAAGACCGCAATCATTTCGAGGTGCTGACGCCGCGGATTTATGAGCTGGGCGGGGCGTTGCCGCGGGACATCAAGGATTTTGCGAAGGATGCGGGATGTCCGGACGCTTACCTGCCGAAAGATCCGCGTGACATGGAAGCGATGCTGGGAGTTTTGGTGGAGGCGGAGCGGTGCGCGATTCGCGTGTACACGGAGATTTGCGCGATAACCACGGGCAAGGATCCGCGAACGTATGACGTGGCGCTGGCGATTTTACACGAAGAGGTCGAGCACGAGGCGTGGTTCTCGGAATATTTGGGCGAAGGGCCCTCGGGACACTTCCGGCGCGGGTTCCCGGGCGAGTCGCCATACTGCGCGAAGTTCATGGTGGTGCCGGGCGCGAGAGGCAAGTGACGAGTGACGAGTAGAAACGAGTGGTCAGTGGACAGTGGCCAGTGAAAAACCATGCGCGAGGCCGCCGGAGGTAAAGCAATGGCCTTCGGCGGCGCTTTCTTCAGTTGACGAATGTCAGACAAATCCGAATCGGTAGAAAAGCGATGGGTGGAAGTGGCGCGCGTGAACGACGTGCCTACGGGGGCAGTGCGCGGAGCGCGCGCGAATGGGCGAATGCTGGCGTTGGTCAATGTGGACGGCACAATTTATGCGCTGGATGGGGTATGTCCGCACATGAAAGGGCCGCTATGGCAAGGCGATGTCTGGCGCGGGCAGCTCGAGTGTCCCTGGCATCATTACAGGTACGATCCTGCGACCGGACGGAATACGTATCCGGCGAATGTGTATCCGGAGGATATGCCGGAGCTACAGCCCGATGTTGCGCCTGTGAAGACGTATGAAGTGCGAGTTGATGACGGCAGAATCCTCGTCAGAGTGTGAGAGGGGAATTCTTTAGGTGCCGGCGATGATTGCTCGTTACTATTCCTGTGCCTGAGCGCCAATTTCGTATTCGCTCTGCACCAGGCCGCCTTTATAGGAGCGCGTCGCGATATGGCGAAGATTGATGTCGCGCGGCAGTGGCCCAAATAGCGGGATACCTGCACCGATCAGTATCGGAACTCTTGTGATCACCAGCCGGTCGATGCATCCGGCTGCGAGGAATCGCTGAATGGTGATGCCACCGTCAATATAGGCATGTTTGAAGCCGCGGGATTTGAGCTGCATTACGATTTCGGTTGGTTCGCCCGACATCTGCTCGACTGCGCCGCCCTTGACCGCAGAGAAGTCGAGCGGACGGCTGCTCAGCACCATTACTGGCTTCTTGCCGTAAGACCACTGGCCGAATGTGAGTACAACTTCGAACGTCTTGCGTCCGATTACGACCACATCGACACTGGCGTAGAATTCCTCGAACCCATGAGGTTCTTGGCCGCCCGCATCCAGGAAATCGAGTGCATGGTCTGGCCGGGCCAGAAAGCCATCCACGCTCACTCCGCAGAAGACCGAGAGCTTCATGGCGCGCCTCCTGTGTTCGTCGCAATTGTATTTGTCCAAGGCGGATTGAGCAAGAAATCCGGATCAGCGGGGCGGTTGTCGCTCCCAACTCGGATTTGCGGTGAACGAGAATCATTCATTCAGCAGGGGGCGGTTGTGATTGATTCGAGATTGGATCACTTATTCGCTGAGACATCTCGCGGGGTTTGCTCGAGGATGTTGAGAACTTGCTTGATGGTATTCCAGTTGCGGATGGTGGCGGGCGCTCCAAAGAGCGTGTCAATCGAGCCGAGGTGGCTGATGGCCTTCATTTCACGCCGATAGCACCCGAAAACAAATCTGCCGCGGCAGGAGAGAATTCGCACGAGCCACTTGCCATCGCTGGGAATATGAATTGGAACCGCAGGTAAAACCCGTGGCCGCTTTGCCAGCACGGCGACGAAACGGACGATGTCGACGCGAATGGGTGTGCCGTCGAACGGATTCTGCAAGGCAGCGGCGACGAGTTCGCGGGCAGTGCACATCATTATATGGGTCTCAAAGGGCAGGCGCTTGCACAGTTCGGAACGGAGTCGCGTCTGGCCGACGGGCTTGCCGATGACGAAGGTGCCCGCCGCGCCAATGTTAACGATGCCGTACCGCCTCAATTGATTCGCGAGGATGCTAGGGCGAAAGGTCCGGTGGCCGCCGACGTTAACCCCGCGCAGAAAAGTGACGATTGGCATGGGAGGCAGCATCCACCTCGAAGCGACAAATTCGTCAGCAGCGCGAGCTTACCCGGTTAGCGCGCTGCGGCGGGAATGGGAGCCGACACTGGGGTTAGCCAGCCGTGGCGGTCGTCCTTGAGGCCGCCAACGAGGGCGTAGAATTCGTCCTGTAATTTTTTGGTGATGGGGCCGCGCCCGCCGTTGCCCACTTTGATTTTATCGATGGAGCGAATGGGCGTGACTTCGACGGCGGTGCCAGCGAAGAAAACTTCATCCGCGATGTAGAGCATTTCGCGGGGAATCATCTGCTCGGCGCAGGGGATGCCCATTTCGTTGCACAGAGTCATCATGGTCTCGCGCGTGATGCCCGGCAGAACGCAATTGGCGAGCGGCGGAGTGAACACTTTGCCGTGGTGCACGAGGAAAATATTTTCGCCAGAGCCTTCGCTAACGTAGCCGTTGACGTCGAGGGCGATTCCTTCCACATAGCCGTTGGCCATGGCTTCCATGCGAATGAGCTGCGAATTCATGTAATTCGCGGCAGCTTTGGACATTTGAGGAAGAGTATTGGGCGCGGAGCGGTTCCATGAAGAGACGCAGACGTCCACGCCGGATTTGATGGCTTCTTCGCCCAGATAGCGGCCCCAATCCCAGCAGGCCATGTAAACTTCAATGGGCACGGAATAGGGATTGACGCCGGCTTCACCGTAGCCGCGAAGGACGATGGGGCGAATGTAGCAGGCGTCCATGCGATTGGCGCGGATGAGGTCAAGCGCGGCCTGGCAAGTGTCGTCAATCGAAAATGGAAAATCCATGCGGTAGATGTGGGCGGAGTTGCGCAGGCGCTCCATGTGCTCCCGAAGCCGAAAAACGGCGGGGCCGTGAGGAGTTTTGTAGCAGCGTATGCCTTCGAAAACCGCCGAGCCGTAACTGACCACGTGGGAGATGACGTGAATCTGCGCGTCGTCCCAGTTAATCAGCTTGCCGTTGTGCCAGATTTTTTCGGTTTTCGTGAGGCTCATTGGTGGTCTCCGGGGCGAATTGGGCTCGCGCTTCAGCGAACAAAAATCTCAGGACGCAGCAAACTTCTATCACAAACAGCGACATTATAACATGGCGATTTCGCGCCGCTGCGCGGAAAGTCCGTGAGCGAAGGCTCAGGGCAGTCCATTTTGGATGGCGAATTTTGAGCAGGAACGCGAAAGTAAATAGCGCAACGCTAATATTGAGGTTGAGTCGTGCAACTTTGACAGAAGCCGCTTGGGCTGGCAAAGCTGCCACTGAGGGGCCGAAGCGAGCATCTTAAGTACGCCACACAAGGATCCTTAAGCCCAAGGTCCAGGAAAATGAGGCAATCTCGGGACGTGCCGGCGGCCGTTCGGGCAGCAATCATCGCTTTGATTGCGCCGCTCGGGCGAAAGCGTCCCCGCCTGAAGGAAGCCGCGAAGTCGCTCGACGTTTACTATGATCTTCTGAGGCATTCGGCGGCGACTGTTTTCCCTCAAATTATTCAACCTGATCCGCGGGAAATCTACATCACGTTAACGGCCAACTGTAATTTGCGTTGTGTCGGTTGCCGATACGGGCGCGATTTTATGTCGGGCGCACAGCTTTCGTGGCCTGTAGTCCGAGACCTGCTGGACGACTGCAAAGAGATGGGAATTCGAAGCATACGGCTCTATGGAGGGGAGCCATTGCTGCATAAAGATCTAGTGCGGATCGTCGAGTACTGCGTGGGTTTAGGCCTGAACGTCTGGCTGACCACAAACGGCATTCTTTTGCGAGAGAAAATTGACGATCTTTATGCAGTGGGGTTGCGCACGATTAGTCTCGGATACTACGGCACGGGCGAAGAATACAACAACTATGTTCAGCGCAGCGATAAGTACAGCCGCCTGGAGGAGGGCGTGGCTTACACGCGCGCACGCTACGGGATGGGGATAAAAATGGCGCTGGGCTGGGTGCTGATGCGTCCGACCTGCAATCTGGACGCGGTCAGCAAGACGTGGCAATTTGCGGAGCGATATGCGACGCCGATCGGGGTGAGCCTAATCCACTACTCGCTGCCTTATTTTACCGAAGGGCCGAACCGTGAGCTGCAATTCCGGCCGGAGGACCGGGAAGCGATTGATGAGGTTGTGTCCGAATTGCTCCGGCTGAAAAACTCGCGCCCAGAATTAATTCAGCAGTCGGAAATGGCGTTGCGCTCGATTCCGGACTGGTTGCTCAAGGGGCCGGAGATGAAAGTGCCCTGTGATCGCTACCGGCTGATTTGGGTCGGGGCGGACGGAACTGTGCAGATGTGCTACGTTACATTCCGGCTGAGCAACCTGCACAAAAAACGGCTTCGACAAATGCTCTTTACGCCCGAGCATCACCAATTTGCGCGTGATGCATTTGCCTTGAGGTGCCCGAACTGCCACTGCAGCTATCACAAGAGAATCGAGAAACACGCCCCCAGTCGCTCGAAGTATTCCTAACATTTGCTGCCGGAGAAACTGAAGTGGATACAGCGGAGCGCAGGCCAAACGTATTCATCGTGGGAGCGCCAAAGTGCGGAACTACGGCGCTATTCGCTTACCTAAAAAACCATCCTGAGATCTTCATGTCAGCCATTAAAGAGCCGCAGTATTTTGCTGAGGACATCCGCGGCGGTCAACGGAAAATCAGGACCTTGCGTGAGTACTTGAACTGTTTCGCCGCGGCGAATGGGCAAAAAAGAATCGGCGAAGCATCGACGGTTTACCTCGGTTCGAAAGAGGCCGCGGGAAAGATCAAGCATTTCAGCTCGGACGCACAGATCATCATCATGCTGAGAAATCCGGTGGACGTGATGTATGCGGAGCACAGTGAACGCGTGTTCAGCAACTTGGAACATATCGGAAACTTCGAAGCGGCGGTGGATTCGAATGTCGCGCGGAAACATCGGGTTGGGCCGTTCAAAGGACAAACGATACTTTGCTGTGGATACCGTGAATTGTCCCGGTTTGCTCAGCCGGTGAAAACATATTTCGAAATTTTCGGGCGAGAGAATGTTCACGTGATTGTGTATGACGATTTGGAGGCGGATAGCTCCGAAGTTTTTGCCGGAGTATTGCGGTTTTTGCAGGTCGCCGAAGCGCCGGGTAAGAAGGATTCGCGGATCAATGCGAACCGCCGCGCGAGAAACATGGCAGTCCAGGACTTCCTTCGTCACCCGCCAAAACGTCTGCGAAGACTGGCTCGAATGATTCTTCCGCAAAGCCTGCGGTTAGCGACCGGAAATGCTGTGCGCAGGCTGAACGTGGTTTACGAACCGCGAGCTCCACTGGGCGAAATGTTGCGGGCGCGTTTACAGAGAGAATGCCGGCCCGACATTGAAGAATTGAGCCGCCTTATTAACCGGGACTTATCTCATTGGTGCGGCAGCGGCCACAAATTTCCGTAGTCGTTGAAAAACAGCCCCGCCCTTGGCGGAATGAATCTAACGGCGGAGGAGTTTGAAGGCGATGTTTGGGCCGAGGCCTTGCTTGACGGCGAGATAAATCCAGAGCATGGCGAAGGGCTCGAGGAGGCGCGCGTTTTTGAGCGGGCCGGCGTCGAGCGGCTCGAAGCCAAGGTCCTGCGCGAGCTTCATGACGGTGGATTTTGCGGAGGCGTCGTCTCCGGCGACGCACAGGGTGATTCCCTCGTTTCCGTAATGCGTGTTGGCCATGTTGCCCGAACCAGTGGTGTTGAAGGCCTTTACGACGCGCGCGCCAGCGGCCCATTGGGCGACCTGTTCGGCGGCGGAAGTGTCATGGCCGATGAGCAGGCCGGAGAGATCCGGCTGGAGCGGATTCGTACAGTCAATGATGATTTTGCCAGCGAGTTTTCCGGCGGAGGCGATGGCGTCACGAGCCGCAGGGAACGGCACAGCGAGAACGACGGCTTCGGCGCTTCCAGCGGCGTCTTGAACGGAGTCGGCGCGGGCGCTCGCGCCGATGGACTTGAGCAGCGCGCGCACTTTGTCGCTTTGCGGGTCGGGCACGCCGAAATAAATAGAATGGCCTTTTGCGGCCCAGCCTTTGCCTAATGCGCCGCCAACGTTACCTGCGCCAAAAATTGCGATGTTCATTTTAGCCTCCTGTAACTTCCCTCGCAGTTAAAATTGATGCAGAAAACGCGCCGTGGTTGCGGACAGCCGCGCAGCGCAGGCATGAATTGCTATCGTGCGATGCGGCGGGGGTGCTTCGCAGGCGCACGCCGTTTGGCCTGGTGTTTGAGTTTACTGAGCCAGCGAAGTTCGGCGAGAAGTTGTTCGATGACTAGCGAAATCATCCACACGGCTTCGTGATGAGCGTGACCGACTTCCTTTAGAACGGAAGCGAGCGTTTCTTTCTCGCGGGCAAGTTCCAATTCGAGAAATTGCATGCGGCGATTGAGCTGGCGCAGGAAGACTCCGCGGCGAGCCTGCCAGGAGAGAGCCATCCAGGTGAGGAATGGCGGGCGCTCGCGCTGATTTGTCCATGCGGAGCGTTCCAGAGCATCCTTGAGGGCAGCGAGGCCGCGCTGGCTGGTCTGAAAAACGCGGCGCTCGGGGCCTTCGGCCGGATCTGAGTCTGCGGCGGGACGAATGAGTTTGAGGCGCGCGAGCTTGTCCATGGAATAGTAGACCTGGGGCCGCGAGATGGCGGCCCAGTCGCGAACCTGGCGACGCTCAAGCTCAGCATTGGCCTGATAGCCGTGCATCGGAGCTTCGGCGAGCAGGCTGAGCAGGACCAGATCGGGCGTGGTCAGATTTTTATCGAGCTTTCGCGCCATTCTCGGCTTTCCGTTTGCGGCTCCAATACCACCACTGACACTGTTCGGCAGGCAAGCGCGGATCGCGGGCCTGGGCCACTGCGGCGCGGAAAACGTCGAGGCAACAGACGTCCTGGCGCTCGCCAGTGAGGCGGCAGAGTTGGTTGTACATTCGCAGGGGATTGCGCCGGGCGAGCTGGGGAAGGCTGCGAATGCCGAGCAGGTAAAAATCGCGTTCAATAGCGGGGCCTACGGAGATGAGCTGCTGGAAGTTTGCGTGAGCTACGTTCATTCGATTCTCCTGAAACTTTACATTGACAGGATAGCAAGAGGTGCGGTAGAAGCTATCTAGTCTTAATAAGACTAGCTTAAGAACAGAGGAGAGTCAAGCGTGAAAGTCACGGTGATTTCGGCGAGTTTAGGGGCGCTGCTATTACTGGCGGCGAGTGCAGTTCATTCACAAACACCAAATCAAAAGGAGAAGACGATGAAGGTGACGCGGATTACGCCTGTTCTTTTCGCAGCAAATATTGAGCCGTGCGTGAAGTTCTGGACGGAGCGGCTGGGGTTTCAGAAGACGGCGGAGGTGCCGGAAGGGAACACGCTGGGGTTTGCGATTCTGGAGAAGGACGGGGTGGAGCTGATGTATCAGTCGTACGCCAGCGCTGATAAGGACAATGCGTCGACCGGGCCGCTGGTGCGCAAGGGGCCGTCGTTTCTGTACGTCGAAGTGAGCGATTTGGACGCGGTGATTGGGGCAATGAAGGGAATCGAGCCGGCGATTCCGGTGCGCACGACGTTTTACGGAATGCGCGAGATGGGCGTGAAGGATCCGGCGGGGCACGTGATTATGTTTGCGCAGAAGGCAGCTCCGCAGCAGTGAAATGAAAGTTGCGGCGCATTTATTTTGGAGAGTGCGGCGCTGTGGCGTGGCGGAGGGGAATCTTCGCAGGATGCGTTGGCATGACGTGGTGCGGTGAAACCGAGGCATCGTCGTTGATGAACTCAAAGTCCTGACGGACGTGTTTGAGCATGTCGCCGCGCACGTTTTCGTAGACCCCGAAGAAGAGGAAGGGAACCAATGCGGCGACGACCCAGAGCTTGGACCGCTTGGGAAGCTTGGCTTCAGGCTCCCAGCGGAAAATCTGCCGTGAAATCTCGAAGGCGACTGCGAGGCCAAGTATTAACGCTATGAAATCGGTGGCGATTTCGCCGGTCGTAGCCAGATTGTTGGCCGCCGATTCGAGGCCGCGAGCCAGGTAGGTGGCTGGAATGAACAAGGAGAAACGTTGCAGCCAGCCGGGAAACTTTGCAAGTGGAATTGTGGCGCCGGAGAGAAAGAGGAAACCGGTCCAGAGGAGGTTGTTGATCATTTGGGTTTCTTGCATGGTATTGGTAACGCTGGCGACGATGAGTCCGAAGGCCGCGAACGCTGCCGAGCCAAGCGTCACAAGAACGAAGATCTCCCACAGATTGCCCCAGGACCGCAGATGAAACGCATAACGGCAGGCGACAATTTCAATGACCACGATCGGCAGCGTCAGAATGTAATTGGAGATGACGCTCGAAGCTAGGATGTCGCTCGCCGATATAGGCGCCAGATGGAAACGGCGAAGAATGCCCTGTTCGCGAAACGTAACGAGCTGCACACTCAGACCCCAGAAGCTGCCCATCACGGTGATGGTTAGAACAGCGCCGAGGACATAGGCAGTGATTGCGCTGGAGCCTTTGCCGAAAAAAGCGAGGGCGCCGAACAGAAAGACAAGGGGCATCACAAAAGTAAAGAAAAAAAAGGCCCGATTCCGGAGGGCGAGCCGTATACGCATGGCTGAGAGGATCCAGGTGTGCTTCACGAGTTAGTTGTTTTCTCCCTGTGCTCATCGCGGAAGATGCAGGAAATTTGCGGGCGCGATTCGAAGCACCGGAAATGATAACGCGTTTTCTGCTTTCGTGACCGCTTTTTAACTTGAAAAGCTGTTGGAGGGAAGTTTATCCTGCCAAACTTCAAGGCAGGTGCGAGAACGTTCGCAAGGATGGCAGGGGGTAAGCAGTTGCGACTCGTTTTATGTACTTGTTCGAGGGCCACGGTGAGGAGTGATGCTGCGTACGACTGCCCAGCTTGGCATGCGACTGGCTTGTCTGTTTGGAGTGTGCTTGATGGCGTGGTGCGCTCCGGCATGGTGTCAGGCATCCGCAGACGATAATTCCACATCGCAAGCCGTAGCGTCAGCCGCAGAATCACACTTGCTGCAAAGCAATCCAGCGAAAAGCAAACAGGAATCCAGCGATTCTCTGACGGTGTTCCCGCACTCAGAGACGAGCCGTTACTGGATTTCCGGGCAGGCCAACTTCGTTTTCCAATGGCATCCATCGTTTCCGGCAAAATACAGCGGCCCGAATAGTCTGCGCGCAGGAGCGGAACACGCCACAACCAGAATCCTGACGCTGTATTTGGGATATGAATTGACGCCGACGACAGAAGTGTATCTGGACATGGAAAGCAGCGGCGGCAACGGCATCAGCAACACGCTGGGCCTGGCCGGCTATACGGATTTGGATGCCGTGCGCGTTGGTTTGCCCAACCAAACGCCTTATGTGGCGCGGGCGATGATCCGGCAGGTGATCCCGCTGACGCATAAGCGAATTCCGCAGGAGCGTGACGCAACGAGTTTCACGTTGGCGAATACCGTCGCGGCGCGGCGAATCGAGATTCGCGCTGGCAAATTCAGCCTGGCGGACTTTTTCGATACAAATACCTACGGAAGCGACAGCCACCTGCAATTTCTGAATTGGACGGTCGACAACGACGGCGCGTACGACTACGCCGCCAACACGCGCGGGTACACGGATGGCGCCATCGTTGAGTATGATGACCACTGGTTCTCGGCGCGATTTGGAGAAGCGCTGATGCCGAAAGTGGCGAACGGAATTCACCTGGATGCGGACCTCGCGAGAGCGCGCTCGGAAAATGTGGAATTCGATTTTGCGGGGAATGCGATTGGCCGTCGCCCGGGCGCGGTGCGGCTTCTTGCGTATGTGAATCACGCTGATATGGGTAATTACGAGCAAGCGATCGGCGAGTATCTTCACGGGCAAACGGCTGTGCCGGATATTGTTGCGACACGCCGGCAGGGGCGTCACAAATATGGGTTTGCACTGAACTTCGAGCAGGAGATTGCTTCTAACGCGGCCATTTTCGGGCGGCTGGGATGGAGCGATGGGCGCAATGAGTCATTTGCTTATACGGAATGCGATCGGGCGCTGGAACTTGGCGCGTTCACAAAAGGAACGAAATGGGACCGTGGGAACGATCGCGCGGGTGTGGCATTTGTTGCCAACGGAATTGTGGCAGCGCATCGAGAATATCTCGCGCTGGGAGGGCTTGGATTTCAACTTGGTGATGGCGGTTTGACATACGGGCCGGAGAAAATCGCCGAGGCATTCTATACGGTGCATCTGTGGCGCGGATTTTTTGGAGCTTTCGACCTGCAGCACGTCAATAATCCCGGATACAACATGGCGCGCGGGCCGGTCGTTGTTCCGGCGCTGCGCTTCCATGTGGATTTCTGAAGAAACTCAGTTTTCGCGCCGCGGGAATGGCGCGACCTATTATCCCTTTTCCGTTGCGGCGATGACGGCATTTGACGCGAAGGGGAGTGGCGCTTGGCGTTAGCTTTCTTCATCTTTCCACGTAGCTACAGAGCCGGCAGGAAATTCCAGCAGCAAACGAAATTTTACTCCCTGAGATGGCGGCCAGTGAGTTCGAGGAAAACGTCTTCGAGAGAAGGGGACTGCATTTCGAGCGCCTGAAGCTCCACTCCTTCGGACTCGAGATATTTTACGAGCGAGACGATGGTTTTGGTAGGCGCGGTGGAGCGCAGCGCATAAACGTCGTTCTCCTTGCGCCAATCGCTAACGCCCTCCAGGCGACCCAGCGCGCCATCGACGGGTTCTTGGCTAAGGCGGACTTCAATTCTGGTGATTCCGGCGGAGCGCTGCTTCAATTCGCGAGGTGTGCCGAGGGCCATGACGCGGCCATTGTCGACGATGGCGACGCGGTCGCAGAGGCGGTCTGCCTCTTCGATGTAATGCGTGGTGAGAAGAATGGTTTTCTTTTCGGTTTTCATTTCTTCCAAAATGTCGTAAATCTCGCGGCGAACCTGCGGGTCGAGGCCGGCGGTCGGCTCGTCGAGAAAAATGACGCGCGGATTGTTGACGAGCGCCAAGGCCAGAGCAAGGCGCTGCTTTTGGCCGCCGGAGAGATGGTGATAGAAGGCGTCGCGCTTCTCTTCGAGCTGAAAGCGCTTCAATAATTCCTCTGGGTCGCGCGGGTTGCGGTAGAAGCTTGCAAACATGTGGAGAGCTTCGCCTACGCGCATTTTGTCGGGCAGGGAAGTAGACTGCAGCGCGGAGCCGGCTATATTGCGCATTTCGATCGGCTCGCTCTGAGGGTCGAGCCCGCAGACGCGCGCAGAACCGCGATCGGGGGCGCGCAGGCCTTCCAGGATTTCGATGGTGGTGGTTTTGCCGGCGCCGTTTGGTCCGAGGAGACCGAACATCTCGCCGGCTTCGACCTGGAAGCTGACGCCGCGCAGGGCTTCGACTGCGCCGTAATTTTTGAAAAGGCCTTCGACCTGGATGGGTGCCTGATTCATGAGTGAAGTTGTGGCGCTATTTTTATTAACACTCCTTTTTATCACATTCTTTATCACTTCGTGCGGCGGTTTCGCGAATGGGCTTTTGCACGGCGCTGAGATTTTCGCGGTGCTTTGCCGCGCTTGCGTGGATTCCATTGGTGAGCCGGCAGGTCCACTTTCATGCCGACGAATTGTGTTCCTTCGGTTTCGAGGAGCATGCGCTGCTTGCTGGCGTAGGGCTCCCGGGGAAGAAGCTTGCCGCCGGCGCCGACCACGCGATGCCAGGGAATGCCCTGTCCTGAAGGACAGCCGGCCATGGCGTAGCCAACGGTGCGAGCGCCGCCGCGTACTCGGAGTAAGCGGGCGAGTTGGCCATACGTGACCACGTGGCCGCGAGGAATGCGCTTTACCGCATCGTAGATGTGCTGCCAGCCGCTCGTTCCCTTTTTCCGCATTTACAGCTGCCTTTCTTGCGTAGCGTCGCAGTCCGGTGGTTCACGGGTAGGGCTAGTCCCGCGAAACTACACGATACATCCGCGTTTTACTCAGTACTAGGTGACAGAAATTGTGAATCCCATGTGCCTTTCTGGAACATATTCGGCTATTTGGCATCTAATTAGTTAGCAGAAATGGTGAACACGATGCTTGTCCCGCACAAAGGCCCGAATTCTCTCGCAGTGTAGTCTGTACTACTCCTCCGGCAGAACGCTTCAAGTACTAATTACTAATACGAAGCAACTCGCGTTACGGGGCGGCATCATACCATTGACAGCGTAGTGGACGATGGGTACACTACGCGGCGCGATGGGCTCTTAGGGGGGCGAATCGTGGCATTCGTTCGGCGCAAGGGCAATTCGTACTATCTGGTTCACAACGTCCGCCGGCGCGGCAAGGTGGAGCAGCTTTACCTGGCCAAGCTGGGCGAGCGCCCGCGCATCACCGACGATGTGGTTCGAGAAGTATCCCGCAGTCACCCCATGCTGGAATTGGATTGGCCGCGCCTGCGGGAAGATGTGAACAGCCGGGTGGAGCTGTTCGATCCGCGTTCTCCGTACGTGAAGCAACTGCTCAATTCCCTGCGACTGATCAATCTGGATCTTGCGGATTTGTCGCCTCCACTTTTACTCCTGCCGGACCATTCAGGTTCCGGGCAGGAGCTCGTAACCCAGCTCAGGCTCCTACGGTCCACGGTGGACATCAAGCTCGAGCAATTTGAGCGCGTGAAACCACGCGCGATGGCAGGAACCCGGGCATACCGGTAGGGGGAAAAAGAACATGGCTACCCAGTCACAACATTTGGACCCCACGCAACGTAGCCGCGAGTCTCGCGAGTTTGAGACCGCGTTGCGGCGGAAAATCGTCGGCCAGGAAGAAGCGGTGCAGTCGGTGGTGGACTTGTACCAGGTGTTCCGCGCGGGGCTGAACTCGCCAGGCCGGCCAGTGGGAAATCTATTGTTCCTCGGGCCGACTGGCGCCGGAAAGACGCGCGTGGTGGAGGCAACCGCCGAAGTGATTTTCGGCGATCCGCGGGCAGTAATTAAGGTTGATTGCGCGGAGTTTCAGCATTCGCACGAAATTGCGAAGCTGATTGGCTCGCCGCCGGGATATTTGGGGCACCGCGAGACGCATCCGCTGATTACGCAGGAGGCGCTCGCCCAATTTCATACCGAAAAAGTGAAGCTATCGTTCCTGCTGTTCGACGAAATTGAGAAGGCGTCCGACGCGCTCTGGCAACTGCTACTCGGCATGCTGGACAAGGCCACGCTGACGCTCGGCGACAATCGGCGCGTGGATCTGTCGCAAACGATGATTTTCCTGACGTCGAACCTGGGAGGCTCGGAAATCACGGAACTGATGACTGGCAGGCTGGGATTTGCACCGATTGCAGCGGCGGTGGACAGTCCACAGCGGCTCGAGCAGAAAATCGAGCGCACCGCAGCGGAAGCGGCGAAGCGGAAGTTTTCGCCAGAATTCATGAACCGCCTCGACAAAGTGGTGGTTTTTCATCCACTGCGCGAGGCGCAGCTTGAATTGATCCTCGACATCGAGCTGGGCATGGTGCAGCAGCGCGTGCTGGAAACGGCGAAGGGGAAATTCCTGTTCCGCGTGACGCAAGCGGCGCGGGAATTTCTGCTGAAAGAAGGCACGGACATGAAGTACGGCGCGCGTCACCTAAAGCGAGCCATCGAGCGGCACCTGGTGTATCCGCTGGCCAGCCTGCTGGCCACCGATCAGATTCGGCTGGGCGACGTGCTTTCGATTGACTGGGACGGAAGCGCGAATTGCCTGGTGTTCTGGAAAGAGGCGGAAGGCGCGCTGGTGACAGTCGAGCCGCCGAATGGCGGGCTGGCCGCGTCCGCAGCGGCTGGCGAGGATGGGCACGGACAGGAGATTCCGGTCAGCCCGGCGGTCGTCACGGCGGAGGCTGTGCCGTACGTCACGCGAGCGTTGCGGCCGGCCGCACATCAAGCAGTGCCTCCGGAAGAAGGGAAGGCCACCAGAGGGAGGCGGCGCGGGCCGGCATAGAAATTACGGCAACGCGGGTCGGATCACTCAGGGTCAAAGTAAATTATTTTGCTGGCCTTGCGCAGGATTTTTCAGCGTGGGCGTGTCAGCATAATATTCAGATAAGAGCAAAATGCGGCCGCTGGCGACGTCGATTGACGCGCCAGCGGCCGATTTTCATGCGGCAGAGCGCAATATGCCGCCGCTAGAAGGTAATACCGAGGCCGAACTCAAACGTCCGCGGCGCGCCTAGAGCGTACACGCCGGTGCCGAGTCCGACCCTATCCGACGGGCAGTCGAAATTCCCGCCATTGTGACGCACAGTCCCGTTGATGGCGCATGCAGAGCCGGTCAACAATCCGCTCATGGGTGAGACTGTGGGATCGAAGTTCGCGAAGTTGAACAGGTTGTAGACGGAGACGCTCGGTTTGATCGTCACGCGTTCCTTGATGCGGTAATTCCAGGCCAACGTGGCGTCGAAGGTGCGCAGTTGGGAAATTCAAGAACTGCCCAGTAGCCAATCGGCCAGGCCGATCGAACAGAACATTGTTGTAAACCGCGTTTTCGTAGTAGATGCCGGCGCCGGCGCGGATAACCGTCGTGCCGTGGCCGAGAACGTCCCAGGCGACGCCGAGCTGCGGACCAGAATTGTTGTTGGGCTGGCGGACGGGATTGCCGTAACCGGGCAGAATCGCGTTGACCGCCTGCGCGAAAGCAGGATTGTTTAGGTCGCTATCGGTACGACCGGTATCGCGATCGTAACGCAGGCCCATGCTCAGCGTGACTGTAGGTTTAACCTTCCAGTCGTCACCGATATAAAGGCCCAGGCGATTGTCGGGGCCGAGGCCTCCGGCGGGGAAACCGAAGGCGGGCTTTTCCGTCGAGAAGCCCTGGCCATTGCCTACGGTTGCCGTATCAATGGGATAGCACTGAGGATCACTGGCACCGCTAGGATTTGGATCGTTCGGACCGCAGCCGCCAGCAACGCCAGCGTTGGCAGCGGCAGCCGCAGCATCGTCGGGAGCCAATCCGGCTACGACCGTCGGATCAATGCCGAAAAATTTCGCATATCCGCCGCCCTGGATGTGATCGAGATCGACTCCATAACGGATCAAATGGCTGCCGTGAATCCAACTACCATCGTACTTGAATTGGTGGTCGCTCTGGGGGGTCTCCTGCGGGGCGAGCAGGTTCGGGCCAGTGAAGAGGGTATTGGAAACTTGCAGGCTTACGGGAAAGTTCGCAAATGGCAAATTGGTGCCGCGTACGGCGTCACCGATATTGTTCTGGAATTTCAAATAGGCAAAGCGGAAGCTGTGCGAGAAGGAGCTGGTGTTGAAATCGGCGCCGACAACGTGCTGGCGAGTGATGTCTTCATTTTTGTAAATCTGGTAGCTGACCGCGCCGAAGGCGGAATCAACTAGATTTTTGAAATAGCTGAAGCGGTAGAACATGTGGATACCGTGCGGGCCGGACCAGTCGAGACGGTCGGTGCTATCGCCTTCCCTGAATGGCAGAGGAGCGGCGCCGGAAAATGCGGTGAAGGGCGAAGCTACCGGCACACCGGCATTTTCGTGCTGAAGGATGTATTCACCGGATGCATAAAAGAACAGCCTGTTCTTCAAAATGGGCCCGCCCAGATCGCCGTCTTCGTAGTTCCGTTGAAAGGTGGTTGGGAACAGGGGAGGAGCTGGCAAAGCTGCGGCCAAACGGCTGTCGCGGAAGAGCCAGTCGGCATCTCCGTGAAAGGCGTTGGTTCCTGACTTGGTAACCACATTGACCGCGCCGGAAGATGTCAATTCAGTGGAGGGATCCAGCGTGGACTGTTCGGTCTGGAATTCAGAAATAGCCAGCGCGGGAATGTCTTCGGTGGTGGTGCCAACAGTTTCGTCGCTGACGTCCACGCCGTCGACTTCGATGCGCGCGGTGCGTCCGAAGCGCCCGCCGAATGAGATGGACGAAAATCCGACTTTTGTGGGGTCGAAATTGCTGCCGTCCTGGATCTGGACGCCAGGTTCGAGTTGCGCCAAATCGAGGAAGTTGCGGCCATTGATGGGAAGATTTTGGATTTGAGTGGCAGTCAGAACGCCCTGAACAGTGGGCTGCACGGTGTCAACCGCGACTTGTCCGGCGGTAACTTCGACGGTAGTCGTGGCTGCGCCAACGCTAAGTTTTATGTTTCCCGAGGCGGTTTGTCCGACTTGCACGACCACGGTCGTCTGGCTCGATTTGAAGCCGGAGGCGGTTACCTTCACGGTATAAGTTCCGGGATTCAACGCGCCGGAATTATAGTTGCCAGTCCCCGTAGTGCGGACCTGGATCGTTTGTCCCGTGCCTTGATTGGTGATGGTTACCTGTGCGTTAGGGACAGCCGCTACCGTGGGATCTGTGACCACACCGGAAATACTTCCTGTTGAAATGGTCGTCTGGGCCGCAGAGCGACCAGCAAATGAGAAAGTTAAAAATGCCAGAACGAATAGAGCAAGAGCAAATCTCTTGAAAAAGTGTTGGAAAATCATCGTCCATCTCCCTCGATTTTTATCGGGGCAAAATTAAAGAGAATAAGCACGACACGGCACCTACGTTTGAGCAGCGACTCGGAACACCTGTGGAGGCCGAGACGGCTAATGGACAGAAGAGCGGGCGCTAAAAGAGGCGTAAAATTGCTGGCAAGACGCGTGCCAGACGGGCGGGCGAAATCCGGAATCCTTGCAAGCTATTCACCATTCGAGATATGGAATTATCGACTGAGTGAACTACATGGGCGAGCATCTGCTGAGTCGATACGACCAATCATAAAACTCTATGAGAAAACGTAATACCTTACAAACTCTCGGACTCCCCGCTTAAGACAATTACTCTACAGTATCGTCCAAGCTGCCGCCATAAATTGCCGGGACTTTTGCGCCCATGGCGCGGAGATATGCGGCGAATTGTCCGCGATGATGGATGGTGTGGGAGAGCGCCATCTGAAGGTAAATCACGCCGGGATAATCAAACTTGCGGAAAAAAGAAATGGGCTTGGCGAGATAATCGCCGCTGAGCTTGGAAGCTTTCTTGAAATTCAGCTCGAACTGCTCGGCGTACCAAACGGAGGCGTCCGCGCCGGACTTGATTTCATCGGGAACGGCGTCCGTGGCGCTGGCATAAAATTCGCCTTGAAAAACCGAATCGAGAAACCATACTTCAACGGAGATCATGTGCCAGGCGAGTTCCAGTGCAGTTCGAGACTTAGGATGAATCCGATAATCGGCTTTGTCGCCGGGAAGGGCGGCGAGGACTTTAGAAGTGATTTCCGATTCGCGCTGCATTCGCGAGAGCAAGTGCGCTGCGAGAATCGATGCTTCGTCTGCGGTCATGCGAATTCCCTTTGCATTTGACTTTCACTGAACAAAAGCTGACCGGGCGGTGGCTGGGTGAAACTGAGTGCGGAGTATAACTGATTCGGCGGAACGGCGGCGGGAATTGCGCGAAAACGCCACCGGCTAATAAACGGGCGTGTGGGGAGAAGGAATGTTGAAGAATCCGGCGATCAGGCGGTTGGTACGACGGGAGAGCTTTCGCGCTGCGCGGCGGCAGCTTTCTGTGCGTCCTGATTTTGCCGCGGCTTCCAACGCAGGATGGGCCGCCGAGCCGCGGCAACTTCGTCGAGGCGGCCAACTCGCGTGGCGTGCGGAGCGGTCTTCACAATTTCAGGATTGGTTTCCGCCTCAGCGGCGATCGAGCGCATGGCGTCGATGAACAGGTCGCACTCTTCCTTCGATTCGGATTCCGTAGGTTCAATCATCAGCGCGCCGGGAACGATCAGGGGGAACGCGGTGGTGTAAGGATGGAATCCGTAATCGATGAGGCGCTTGGCGATGTCCATGGTGTTTACGCCGTGCTTGCGCTGGCGCGCGTCGCTGAAAACGACTTCATGCATGGAGGGCAGGCTATAGGGCAAGTCGTACAAATCTTCGAGATGCTTGCGAATGTAATTCGCGTTGAGCACGGCGTCTTCCGTGGCCTGGCGAATTCCCGGGCCGTACGCCAAGGTGTACGCCAGCGCGCGAAGCAGCACGCCGAAATTTCCGGCGTAGGCGCGGACGCGGCCGATTGATTTGGGACGATCGTAATCGAGAGCGAAATTTCCAGCCTTTTCAGTGACAACCGGCACCGGCAAAAACGGTTCGAGGATTCTCTTAACGGTAACAGGCCCCGCGCCGGGGCCGCCGCCGCCGTGAGGCGTCGAGAAAGTCTTGTGCAAATTGAGGTGCATGACGTCCACGCCAAAATCACCGGGACGGGTGATGCCGGCGAGCGCGTTCATATTCGCGCCGTCCATGTAAAGCAGCGCGCCACGGGCATGCAGAATTTCAGCGATCTCCGCGATGTTTTCCTCGTAGACGCCGAGCGTGGAGGGGTTAGTGATCATAAGCGCGGCAACTTCTTCGGTGACAAACTCGCGAAAGTGGGCGATGTCGATCTGCCCGCGCTCGTTGGATTTGATGTTTTGCACTTCGTAGCCGGAAATGACTACGGATGCGGGATTAGTGCCGTGCGCGGAATCCGGAATTAAAACTTTTTTGCGCGGATTGCCTTGGCTTTCGAGATAGGCGCGAATCAGCAGCAGGCCGGTGAGCTCGCCTTGCGCGCCGGCGACGGGCTCGAGAGAGGCGGCGTCCATGCCGGTGATTTCGAGCAGGCATTTCTGCAAATCGTGAATGATGCGCAGGCAGCCCTGGGAAACTTCGTCGGCTTGCAGCGGATGTTCGGTGGCAAGGCCTTCGAGCCGCGCTACGAATTCGTTGACGCGCGGATTGTACTTCATGGTGCAGGAGCCGAGCGGATACATGCCTAGATCAATGGCGTAATTCCACGTGGAGAGGCGCGTGAAATGGCGGATGACTTCGATTTCGCTGACTTCGGGAAACCCTTCGACGGAGTCGCGCACGAATTCCGCGCCGAGTGCCTTTGCGGGATCGGTTGACGACACATCGAGGGGCGGCAATTCCATTCCGCGCTTTCCGCGAACGGATTTGTCAAAGATCAGGCCTTCGCTCTGGCTGACGTGCGTGCCGGCTTTTTTGATTCCCGCAGCTTCGATTTCGGCTGTCGTGTTCTTAGAGTCCAAACCCGCGCTCCTATTTTCAGCTTGCCAGGATTGTCTGCAATGCTGCTGAGAAACGCTCGATTTCGGCGCGCGGCATCGTTTCGGTGACGCATACGAGACCGCGGTTTGGTTGAGCGGGATAGTACCTTTCCAGCGCGAGAGGCCCGATTATTTTCTGGGTGCGAAGTTTTTCGTTGATTTGCTTCACGGGGCGAGCGAAGTCGACGACAAATTCGTTAAAGGTCGGGCCCGAGAAGGGCAAGCTGACGCCGGCGATTTTCTGCAACTGCTCCTGCGCGAAGCGGGCTTTCGATAAATTCTGCGTGGCCAGTTCGCGCAAGCCTTCCTTTCCGAGCAGACAGAGATGAATTGTTACGACCAGAGCGTATAGCGCCTCATTGGTGCAAATATTGGACGTGGCTTTCTCGCGGCGAATATGCTGTTCGCGCGTCGCCAGAGTGAGGCAGAATCCGCGGCGGCCTTCGGCATCGAGGGCCTCGCCGGCGAGGCGGCCGGGCATTTGCCGCACGAATTTTTCGCGCGTGGCAATCACGCCCACAAACGGGCCGCCATAACTCGGCGGGACGCCAAAGCTTTGCGCTTCGAGCGCGACGATGTCAGCTTCTTCCGGCGGCTTCACAATTCCCAGCGAAACCGGCTCGGTGATGCAATCGATGAGCAACGCGCCTGCGGCGTGCGCGCGTTCAGCCAATGGCGCGAGCTTTTCGAGCACGCCAAAGAAATTCGGGGATTGCACGACGACAGCGGCGGCTTCGTTGAGCGATGCATCACGAATGGCGCTCAAGTCCGCCTGGCCCGAAGGTGCGAAACCGAATTCTTCAATTTCGATTCCGAGATGTTTTGCGTAGGTCGCGAGCACTTGGCGATATTCCGGATGAACGGTCTTCGCCACGAGAACGCGATGCCGGCGCGTCAGGCGCTCGGCCATCAGGACGGCTTCAGTGAGCGCGGTCGAGCCATCGTACATCGAGGCGTTCGCGACTTCCTGGCCGGTGAGCTGAGCCATGAGCGTCTGAAATTCGAAGATGGCTTGTAAAGTTCCCTGCGAAATTTCCGCTTGATAGGGCGTGTAGGAAGTAAGGAATTCGCCGCGTTGCACAAGCGCGTCGGTCACAACGGATTTGACGTGCTGGTAGACGCCTGCGCCGAGAAAGGAAGTGTAGCCGCGCGAATTTTCGGCCGCGCGCGCTTTGAAATAATCGATGATTTCCATTTCCGAGAGCGGCCCCGGCAAATTCAGCGGCTTGCTCAGGCGGTATTTTGCGGGAATGGTTTCGAACAGCTTCTCGATGGACTTCGCGCCGATGGCATCGAGCATTTCGCGGCGCTCGGACTGGCTTTTAGGGAGATAACGCATCAGGCGGTCTGTTCCTTCTCCTTCTCGGCTACGTATTCAGTGTACGCCTTGGCGTCCATTAGCTTGGCAGCTTCGCTGGTGTTGTCCATTTTGATTTTGGCGAGCCACGCGGAACGGTGCGGGTCTTGATTGATTTTTTCAGGCGCGTTGGACAGATCGGAATTCACTTCGGTCACTTCGCCGGTGACCGGGCTGAATACTTCACTGACGGCCTTCACCGATTCGACGGTGCCGAGGACGTCGCCCGCTTTCACTTTCGTGCCCGGTTTTGGCAATTCGACGAAGACCACATCACCGAGCGCGTGCTGCGCGTAATCGGTGATGCCGACTGTTCCGGTTGCGCCGGAAATTTGCAGCCACTCGTGGTCTTTCGTATATCGAAAATCATTTGGATACATTGCCGCTCCTATTATTTTGCCCGTTTGTAGAATGGCACGGTGACAATTTTTGCCGGCGCGGTTTGCGCGCGCACAGCGATGCCGATTTTCGTGCCGGGCCTGTTGATTTCTGGTGGCACGTAGGCGAAGCCAATATTTTTCTTCAAAAACGGCGCAGGACCGCCACTGGTGACGGTGCCAATGGCGCGTTCTCCTTCAAGGACTGTGTAGCCGTCGCGCGCGATCAGGCGCGATTCCATCTGGAATCCAGCGAGGATACGTTTCACGCCTGCGGCCTTTTGCTTCACGAGCGGCTCGCGGCCTAGAAAATCACCTTTGTCAATTTTGCAAATCCAGCCGAGATTGGCTTCCCAGGGAGTGGTCGTTTCGTCAATTTCGTGGCCGTACAGAGCCATGCCCGCCTCGAGGCGCAGCGTGTTTCGGGCGCCGAGGCCGCAGGCCATCACGCCCAGATCCTGCCCGGCATCCATCAGCGCATCCCAAATTTTCTCTGCAAACTCCGGCGCAAAATAGATTTCGAAGCCGTCTTCACCAGTATAGCCGGTGCGGGCGATCAGGCAGTGCACAGCCTCAACATCGCCTCGCGTGAACCAATAATATTTAATCGGGCCGAGCGGAACTTCGGTGAGACGCTGCAGCAATTCCAGCGCGCGCGGCCCCTGAACGGCGATTTGCGCGTAACGTCCGCCTGCGTTTTCGACCTGCGCGCCGAATTTATTGTGCTCCACGATGTGCGCGTAGTCGCGGTCTTGATTGCTGGCGTTCACGCACAAAAAATAGTGCGTGTCGGAGAATTTGTGCACCAGCAGATCGTCGACGAAAGTGCCTTTGGGCGTCATCAGACCGGAATAGTGTGCCTGGCCGATGGCCAGCTTTGAAGCGTCGTTGCAGGTGACGTGCTGCAACAGATCGAGAGCTCGCTCGCCCTTGATTTCGATTTCGCCCATGTGGCTGACGTCGAACAGGCCTACGCGCGTGCGCACCGCTTCATGCTCGGCAAGGATCCCCGAGTATTCTACCGGCATGTCCCAGCCGCCAAAATCCACCATCTTGGCGTCCATGCGCCGGTGCTTGGAATTGAGGGCGGTTTTGCGCAGTTCAGCTTTTGCGGGAACGCTCACGAGAGAATGGCTCGCTTAATCGAAATGATTTCACTTCGCAAGAATGGCTTCGCTGCTGTTGCAAAAATTGAAACTAGCATGCAGGCGCACAAGTGTCAATAAACCCTCACTCGGTGGACTCGCGGCGGTCTCACGGAAGTTGTGAAATATTGCCAAATGACGTGGCGTTTTTTCCTGCGGCATGTGAGATGCTACCTATCACCATAGGCGCTATGGCACAGTTTAGAGAGTTCGTCAGCCAGATCTACTTGAGACGCCCTCCTTTTCTTTCTCGCCTGCGGACCACGCCCGTGCTCGGCAGCCTTATTCATTACGTTAGCCACAAAGTTTTGCCCTCGAATTTCCAGGTCTGGCATGAAATCGGAGCCGGCGCGGCCAAGGGTCTTTGGATAAAAATAAATCCCAGAACGGGAAGAGAGATTTGCGAAGGGGTAGTTGAGCCACAAACCCAGAAGGTCCTGGTTGAGCACTTGCGGCCGGGAATGGTCTTTTACGATGCGGGAGCCAATGTGGGACTTTTCACCCTCGCGGCGGCACGCCTGGTGGGGGAAAGAGGCAAAGTGTTCTCGTTTGAGCCCGACGCCGAAGTTGCCCGCCGCTTGCGGGAGAACGCTTCTTACAATGGATTTGTCTGGGTCTCCGTTCTGGAAGTTGCTCTCTCATCGCACGAAGGAGAAGTCCTATTTGCCAGGGCCGATGCGTCAGTTTCCCCTGATCGCGGGGTTGGACGGATTGTTGAAACCGGGAAAGCCCATAGTGCTATTTCTGTTCACGCGACTACGCTCGATGACTTCAGTCGAGACCACCCAATACCCGATCTCTTGAAATGCGACGTGGAGGGAGCGGAAGTGGATGTCCTGCGCGGAGCCGTGGGACTCTTAGCGCGCTACCACCCGCGGATCATTTGCGAACTCCACTCGCCCGAATGTGAGATGGGAGTTCGCCGGATTCTCGAGCAGCATTCCTACTCTCTACGGCGTCTGGACGAAAATCACTTTTTTGCCGAGGCTGCTGCAATTGAATGAATTAGTTCGGACCTCTGCTTTCAAATCGGGTAAGATACCGCGCGAGGAACGAGAAGCATCGGACGAAAGTTACTTTCGCCCATACTGCATTCTCACGCCTAGATGAATCATTGGTCTCGTCGCGAACTTTTGAAGCTCGGGGCACTTGCGCCTGCGGCTGCCAGGGCATTTGCGGTGAAGTCTGCGCAATCCTCGCCGGGCGCTGCGAATGCGAATCAGCGCGGCGAGGCTGGATCTTCTCCACGCGAGCGGTTCCTGTTCGATTTTGGCTGGCGTTTTCACTTCGGCAACGCCGCTGATCCTTCCAAGGATTTTAACTTTGGTGGCAACGGCTACGGTGATTACACGTTCGCAAAAACGGGCGAGATCTTCGCGCCTGCACTCAGCGATTTCGACGACAGCGGCTGGCAACTCATCGATCTCCCACACGATTTCGAGGTTGCTCTTCCTTTTGTCAACGCGCCCGAACTGAACGATTTTGGTTACAAGCCCGTAGGCCGGGACTTTCCCGAAACGAGCATTGGCTGGTACCGGCGCGTGTTCGAAATTCCGCAAACGGATTCGGGCCGGCGGCTGGCTTTGGAATTCGACGGCGTGTTTCGCGACGCGATGGTCGTGCTCAATGGAATTTATCTGGGGCGCAATTTGAGCGGGTACGCGCCTTTCCGTTTCGACATCACGGACTTTGCGAAGTACGGCGACAAAAACGTGCTAGTGGTGCGCGTGGACGCCACCGAGCACGAAGGCTGGTTCTACGAAGGCGCGGGAATTTACCGGCATGTGTGGCTGACAAAAACAGACCCGCTGCACGTCGCGCATTGGGGCACTTATGTGACGACGAACGGCAAAGGCGGTACAGCGGAAGTGTCAATCTCGACGGAAATCGAAAATCAGCAGGATGCGGCGATGCCGTTTCGCGTTAAGCAGACGATTTTCGACCCAGCGGGCAAACAAGTCGCGAGGGCTGAATCAGACCAGACGTCGATTGCTGGATGGGCTCGGCAGAAAATTTCGCAGACGCTGCGCGTGGAGAATTCGAGACTGTGGTCGCTCGAGAATCCCCATCTCTATCGCATGACCACGACAGTCGAGAGCAGCGGGCAGATTATCGATAGCTACGAAACGCCGTTCGGCATTCGCGAGATGCGCTTCGATGCGAATGACGGTTTCTTCCTCAATGGCGAGCGCGTGAAAATTCAAGGTACATGCAATCATCAGGATCATGCGGGAGTCGGCGCCGCGCTGCCTGACCGGCTGCAATATTTCCGCATCGCCAAACTGAAGGAGATGGGCGCGAACGCCTACCGCAATTCGCACAATCCGCCCACGCCGGAACTTTTGGATGCTTGCGACCGCCTTGGCATGCTGGTGATGGACGAAACCCGCATGTTTTCGTCGAGCCGCGAAGGGTTGAGCCAGCTCGGGCGCATGGTACGGCGCGACCGCAATCACCCGTGCATTTTTATCTGGTCTCTTGGCAATGAAGAGCCGCTGCAGGGCACTCCCACTGGCGCGCGCATCATCGCTACTATGAAGCGCCTGGCTCGCCGGCTCGATCCAAGCCGTCCGGTCACGCTGGCAATGAACAATGACTGGGGGCACGGCGCGTCCGCTGTCGTCGACGTGCAGGGCTGCAATTATTTCCACCAGGACAGCATGGACAACTTCCACGCCGAATTTCCGGCGAAGCCCATCATTGGCACCGAAGACGCCAGCGCCCTCGCCACCCGCGGAATTTACGCGAATGATCCCGTTCGCGGCTATATGTCTGCATACGACGTGAACACGCCCGGGCATTACGCTTCCACCGCAGAAGAGTGGTGGAATTTCTATTCTGCGCGTCCTTTTGCGGCTGGAGCTTTTGCGTGGACAGGCTTTGACTATCGCGGCGAGCCTTCGCCATACAAATGGCCGTGCATCAGCTCGCAGTTCGGCATCATGGATACGTGCGGCTTTCCTAAGGACACCTATTTTTATTATCAGGCGTGGTGGAGCGGCAAAACGGTATTGCATCTGTTCCCGCACTGGAACTGGCAGGGCAGGGAAGGTCAGCCAATCCGCGTTTGGGTGCACAGCAATTGCGACCAGGTGGAGCTTTTTCTGAATGGCGCCAGTCTCGGCAAAAAGTCCATGCCCCGCCGCGCGCATCTGGAATGGCAAGTGAAGTACGCGCCGGGCGTTTTGCGTGCGCGAGGCTACAAAAATGGCCGAGTTGTGACTGAAGACGCGCGGGAAACTACCGGCGCGCCTGCGTTGATAAAGTTGACTCCCGACCGGGCGGCTATCGACGCGGATGGCCGCGACGTTTCTGTGATTACCGTGGCTGTGCTCGACGCGAAGAACCGCGTTGTGCCAGTCGCCGACAACGAAATTACGTTTGAGCTGTATGGGCCGGCAAGAATCATCGGTGTGGGCAACGGGAATCCCTCCAGCCACGAAGCCGACAAGCCTCCCTCATTGCTCTATGATTCGCACGGCGCCTTTATGTTTGGCGCGCTCGGCGCGTCTGCGGATCAAGCGGCTGTTTCCAACATCAACGCACCGCAGCTTCTTACTACTCGCCGCTGTTTTAACGGACTGGCGCAACTGATTATCCAATCGAAAATGCAACCCGGGGCAATTCGCGTGTCCGCACGGTCTTCCGGTTTGACCACCGGCGTCATCACGCTGCAAGCAACGCGAACCCGCGCAGAGACTCCTTCTGTGCCGTGAATTTCATCATAACTTGCACGCTAGCGGCATTCCCGTTTTCTATTGCGATTCAATGCCTGTCTTGAAAACAGAAAGCAGAAACTGGCTTGCTGACGCACCATGAATGACCTATATTGACGTTAGGAGTGGTTGGCCGGAGAAGAGCAAATGCCTGGTCCAGTCGTTTGCGTGCAGTGCGACAAGGAAGAGAAATACTGCGAATGCGAGAAGTATTGCAGCTACTGCCAATCGCAGCACGCCATTCGCCTCTGCGAAGATGGCCTTTACTATTGTCCGGATTGCCGGGAAGCCTGCGAAATTCACGTGGTGGAAAAGAGTGGGCACTGAGATCGTACGCACGGAGTTGAAGACGAGCGAGGATGCGCGCGTTCGCGCCGGTGTCCGGGCGGCGCTCGAACATCTAGGCGAACGCCATGGGCTGACGAAGGCGGAGCAGCGGGAATTTGCCAATGAAGTGGACAGAGAATGCTGCAAAGTCTTTGCAACACGGGCTCAGCAAGAACGTTACTGCGATGTGGTAGTCGAGGAGCGAGAAGACCGGCTCGAAGTCAAAATCGGTACTGTGGATGAAACGGCAGCAAGCGAAAATAATTTACACCCGCACGCAGGGCTAAAAGGGCATCCGCAAAAAAAGGGATTGCATGCCTCCGATAATGGCCAGGTATCAGCGACGCTGGTGAAACATCTTCACAAGAACCCCGCGCATTCCTGAACGCTTTTCCGCAGCAAAACAGACAGCAGCGAGATGAACACTGGAAATACGATCGCTTTATTGCTGCACGGGGACCGCGAAAGTGCGATCGCGAATCATGGCGCTGAGTTGCTCGTTGGTTACCGGAACGTCCACATTGAGACTGTTGCCGGAAGGGTTGACGGTGACGTTGGAAAGGGCTTCGGCGAGGCTTGGATCAGACTGTTGAACCTGGTAGCGCCGCAGAACGATCCCGCCCTGAAGCATGGCCGCAAGCTGATTGGCATCGTCGGGCGAATCACAAACCGCGTCAAATTTCGCATCTGCGCCATCGTCAGCCTGAACGTGAATTTCCATATCGCGAATGCGATTGAGAATCGCCGAGGCTTGCGGGAATTGGCTCGCCTGCGGCAAAAGCTGATGGAGCGCAAGTTGCGTGTTGGCTTTGTCGAGCACCGCCCATATCATGCCGTTGCCGTTGGCAGCGTTGATCAGCGGATAAAGCTGAGAATTGTTGAGCAGGCTTTCGGCGGCGCCGAAGTGCACATTAACGAGATCTTCGAGAATGTCGCGCTGGCCGAACGCTGCGGTATTGCTGTCAAGGAAGAAGAAGAAAATGTCCGTCGGTCCGGCGCCGCTCCCAAAAGCCCAGAGCGTGTAACCGTGGACTTGGATGTGCGGGAGCTTTTGCGAAGCGAATCGCGCCTCTGTAGAGTTGGGCGAAAATGTGCCAAGGGCGACGCCGGCAATCTCTGAAGCGTGCTTCGCAGTGGGGGCGGATTGCCCCCAGGCGATTTCGTCAATCTGCGTGTCGGGGTCGATTCCAGCGGAGCGAAGGAATTGCTCGAACTGGCGGAAATTCGCGGGAAGCATTTGCTGCTGAAGTTGTGAAAACCACGGATGCTGGCGGGCCTGCTTCATGTCTGCGTAAGCAAACTCGCTCATGTTCTTTGGGAACATGGCAATGATGTCGCTGCTGAGCGTGTCCGCGCCGGTGAGACAAGGCAGAAAAAGCGCGGCGAAAAGTGCGGCCGCCATGACGGCGCTCAGCGCCAGGGATTTCTTGCGAACAATGTGTGAAGCGTTCATTTCATCCGACCTTTGAACTGTGGTTTCGACGCTGTGACTCACGCATGCGCTGACGATGCGGACAGCCGCGACTCGATCTCATTCGCCTGCTTGCGCATTGACGCAACAAAGGACGCGTCCGTGATGGAGTCGAGATTAATAGCCACGTTTGCGAGTGCGCCGCGCGTCCCCGCAGCGGCCATTAAACGGGCAACGCGGAGGTCAGAAAGCATAGAAGCGCTGGAGATGCTTTCCAGTTGCCCCAGGCGCTCAAAAAGTTCCGCTGCTTTGCGGGCGACCGCCATCGGAACTTTCACGGCGCCGCGCGTCGCTTGCTGAATCGCTTCTTCGCGATGGCGCGCGTCTTCGGGCGTTTCCTTGGGCAGCTTGAAAGCGGCGAGAACCGCATTGTAGGATTCCGCGTCGCGGTCAATGGCGGCGGTGAGTTCCGCCGCAGCGGCGTGCATTTCCGCAATGGCTTGGCTGAGCTGCTCGACATATGCAGCCTGCGATTTTGTCTTGCGCGATAGTCCCGCAACCATCTGCGCGAGGCTGGCCGCCAGCGCCGCAGCGAAAGCGGAAACGGAACCGCCTCCTGGCGTCGCGGTGGGCTCGGCGACGGCGTCGAGAAATGGGCGAGCGAGCGCAGCGAGCTTTCCGGGCCCGGATTCGAGCGGGGCGCCGGAGAGCGCGGCGGCCAGGCGATTCTCAAACACTTGCGCCGCAGAGAAATTTTCGAACTTCAGGTAAAAATCGGCGGTCATCTCGATGGCGCGTTTGGGTACCAGGCCGACGATTTCGCTGCCGATGATGGAAACGCCGTAGCGGGCCGCTTCGCTACGCACCATTTCGAACACGCGGTGCAGCGGCGTTTGCTCGTAATCAGTCATGTTGATGGAAACTTGCGCGACGTGGCGCGCGCGAAGGTCGACGCCCATCGATTTCACGTAGCGCAGACCGCCTGTCGAGAAGCGGATGGCTTTCGCGATCTTGTTGGCGATGGAGACATCGGGCGTATTCAAATTGATGTTGTAGGCGATGAGGAATTTGCGCGCGCCGACGATTACCGCTCCCGCAGTTGGGTGCAGCCGGGGCTCGCCGACGTCCGGGGCACGCTCCGGATTCTTAAGAATTTCGTCGCGCACGCCCTCGAACTGGCCTTTGCGAATATTTTCCAGATTGGCGCGCTCTGGGCGCAAAGCAGCAGACTCGTAGAAATAAACAGGAATCTTGTACCGCTCCCAGATTTCGTGGCCGACTTTCTTGGCCAGCGCCACGCAGTCTTCGATGCTCACGCCGTCAACAGGAATGAAAGGAACCACATCGGTGGCGCCGAGACGCGGATGCGCGCCGGAATGCTTGGTCAGGTCGATAAGTTCGAGGGCTTTGCCCACGCCGCGAAGAGCGGCTTCCGCCACAGGCTCAGGTTCGCCGGCCAGCGTGATGACGCAGCGGTTGTGGTCCGCGTCGCTTTCGCGGTCGAGGACGTAGACGCCTTCGACGGATTGCATCGCGGCGATGAGCGCATCGATTTTCGCGGCATCGCGGCCTTCAGAAAAATTCGGCACGCATTCAATTAAACGAGGCATTCAGCGATTCGTTCCTCAGTAAGAATCAACACCGTGAAAACAAATTTGTTTCGAGACGCAAATTAGCCTTGCTCGCGCGAATATATGATGTGGCCGCGCTTCATCGTGAGCCAGCAATGGTTCACGCCAAAATGATAGGGAATTTCGCGGTAGTCGGCTACATCGAAGACGGCGATATCGGCGAACTTGCCAACTTCCAGTGAACCGATGCGTTCGTGCGCGCCAAGAGAATAGGCAGCATTGATGGTTGCGGCAGCAATGGCCTCTGCGGGGGTCATGCGCATTTGCGTGCATGCCAGCGAAAGAATCATGGGCATGGAAAGAGTGGGGCTGGTTCCGGGGTTGAAATCCGTGGCGAGCGCGACGATGGCGCTCGCATCGATAAGGCGACGCGCTGGCGCGTAATGCGCGAGGCCCAGATGGAAGCAGCAGCCGGGGAGCAGCGTGCAGGTCACATTGGAGTGCGCCAGTGCGCGAATGTCGCTGGCAGAGACTTTCTCGAGATGGTCGGCGCTCGAGGCGTGCAGTGCGACTGCGAGTTTTGCGGCGCCGGTGTGCGCGAGTTGTTCGGCGTGAAGCCGCAGCTCGAGGCCGCAAGCGCGTGCAGCCGTGAGAACCTTGCGCGATTGCTCGACAGTAAAAGCACCTCGGTCGCAGAAAACGTCGCAAAACTCAGCAAGTTTTTCGGCGGCCACGCGCGGAAGCCATTCGCGGCAAATCAGATCGACGTAGGCGTCAGCGGATTTGCCTTCGTGGCCGCGAAATTCAGCAGGCAACACGTGGGCGCCGAGAAACGTGGGAATGATTTCGACAGCTTGCTCGCGAGCGAGCTCACGCATTGTAAGCAGGATTTTGCGTTCGCTCGGCCAGTCCAGTCCGTAGCCGGATTTGGCTTCAATGGTGGTCGTGCCATGCGCGGCGAACTGCGCCAAATGCGCCAGCGCGCGGGATTTGAGAAGGGAAGGCGACGCGCGGCGAACTTTGCGCACGCTGGAAAGAATGCCGCCGCCAGCGCGCGCGATTTCTTCGTAAGTAGCCCCTGAGATACGCTGCTCGTATTCCGCGGCGCGCGAGGCTGCATGGATTAAATGCGTGTGTGAATCAACGAAGCCAGGAAGGACTACGCGTCCGCCGAGGCCGATTTTGCGTGCGCGGCGGGATTCAGAAAGGCTTTCGATCCGCCGGCGCGGGCCGATTGCGCCGATGCATCCGTTGCGAATGAGCAGCGCGCCGTCGCGGAAGATTCCAAGTTCGCTGAGCGCGCCGCCACGGCGAGGCGCAGGACCGCGCAAGGTGACAATCTCAGCGCAGTTAGTAAGCAGCACGTCCCGACTAGCCTCCCGCGATTTTGTGCGCATAGGCATTTTTTCTGCGGATGCCCACGGTACTGAAAAGCGCAGCGGCGCGCAAGGTCTAGGGTTCGAGGTTTGCAGTGAGAAGCTGCAAGTCTGTCGTATACTCGGGCGCGCAAGAAAATGAGCGGTGAGAGGACGCAATGAATCGAAAAATGGTGGCGATGATGTTGCTTGCTATGACCGGCGCGGCGGCGCTGGTATTTGGCTTCGGCGGCGAAAATATAGCGCGCGCGCAGAGTTCGCCCGTCGCGCCGGCTGAATATGACATCGTGATACGCAATGGCCACATCATCGACGGCACCGGCTCGCCGTGGTACGCAGGTGATATCGGCATTCGCGACGGGCACATTGCAGCGATTGGCGATTTATCCAGCGCGCACGCGAAGCAGACCATCGACGCAGCGGGCCGCGTGGTTGCGCCGGGATTCATTGACATGCTCGGACAATCGGAAATCACCATCCTTGCTGACCCGCACGTGCCATCCAAAATCTTTCAGGGCATCACCACCGAAATTACTGGCGAGGGCGACACGGTTGGCCCGCAGACCGACGCGACGTTAGCGGACCTGAACACCGATTGCCAGCACTATGGAGTCACCTGCGATTGGCGGACATTCACGCAATATTTTGCGCGTCTGCAAAAGCAGGGAATGGGCATCAACCTTGGCACCTACGTCGGCGCAACGCAGGTGCGGCGCGTGGTGATCGGCGAGAATGACGTGCAAGCGACGCCTGCGCAGCTCGAACAGATGAAATCGCTGGTTGCGGAAGCCATGCGCGAAGGCGCGCTCGGCGTTTCGAGCGCGCTCGAATATCCGCCCGCGCCTTACGCGTCTACCGATGAGCTTATCGCTCTGGCGTCGGTTGCTTCGCAGTACGGCGGAATTTACGCGACGCATATGCGCAACGAGGGCGATGGCGAAATGGAAGCGCTGGCGGAAACCGCGCGCATCGCCAGAGAGGCGCACATCCCCGTGGAAATTTTCCACTTGAAGACCGCGGGCAAGCCGAACTGGGGGAAAATGCCGCAAGTTGTGGCGTTCATCGACAAAGAACGCAGCGAAGGTGTGGACATCGAGGCGGACACTTACGCCTATACCGCCTGGGCCAACGGAATGGCAGCGTTTATTCCGCCGTGGGCTCTTGACGGCGGCAACGACAAGATGCTTGAACGCTTGAGGGATCCGGCGACACGCGAGCGCATTCGCAAAGACATGGAAACGCCCAGCAAAGCCTGGGACAACGAATGGCAGGAAATTGCCGGTCCCGAAGGAGTTCTGCTTTGCGAATTGCACAATCCCGAACTCGTGCAGTTCGAAGGCAAAACGCTCGCGGACGTCGCCAAAGCCTGGAACGAAGATCCCATCGATGCGCTCTTCGATTTGTTGATCAAAGATAATGGCCAGGTGGGCGTCGCCGATTTTGGCATGAGCGAGCCGGATGTGGAGCTTGCACTGAAACAGCCGTGGGTTTCAGTTGACAATGACGCGTCGGGCCAGTCGACCAGCGGCGTCTTTGAGAAATTTCATCCGCATCCGAGGACTTTCGGAACGTTCCCGCGCATCATTCGCAAATTCGTGCGCGAGGAGCATTTGCTGACGCTGCCGGACGCCGTTCGGAAATTTTCAGCCCTTCCGGCGCAGCGCGAGCACTTAGCGGATCGCGGCGTTCTGAAAAAAGGAATGTGCGCGGACGTGGTGGTATTCGATCCGGCAAAGGTGCGCGATTTGGCAACCTACGCGAATCCGCAGCAGCTCTCCGTCGGCATGGATTATGTGCTGGTGAATGGGGTTCCAGTGATCGCAGCCGGCAAAATGACCAACGCCCTGCCCGGCAAAGTGATTTACGGCCCGGGATATGTCGCCGCGCCGTAAAAGAGTAGAATTGCAAGCGAGGTGCAGGCTATGAGAGTGGTCCGCTGGGGTTTTCTGTCTGTGTTCGCGCTGACGGCGGCGCTTGCAGCGGGCGGTTTCCTAATGCCACAAACCGCTGTTGCAAGAATTGACGCGGCGAAAATGAATGCGAGTGCAGCGAAGACTGCGCGCCCCAATGGACGCCGGCAAGCGGCGCAAGTCGAGCAGCTTGGCCGAGTGGATTTTGCTATTTCCTGCACGCCGGACGCGCAGAAAACTTTCAACACGGCGCTGGCGCTCCTCCATAATTTCCAATATCAACAGGCTGAGCAAACTTTTTCGCAGGTCGCGCAGCAGGATCCCACTTGCGCTATGGCCTATTGGGGCAAAGCGATGCCCCTCTATCATCAGTTGTGGGACTGGCCGAGCGCCGACACGCTAAAAGAAGGCTATCAGGACACCATTCAGGCGCAAAACCTCCGCGCGCAGACCGAACGCGAAAGGATGTACATCGTCGCGGCGGGCGTTTTCTTCCAGAACAATCCTAATTTGAGCAGAGCCTCGCGGATCAAAGCGTATTCGGATTGGATGGGGCGAATTTTCACAAAATATCCCGATGATGTGAATGCCGGCGCATTCTACGCATTGTCGCTGATTACTTTGCAAGGCAAGAAAGCCGATCAAGATGCCAATCGCCAGCAGGCCATCGATATTTTGAATAAATTAATGGCGGTTGCCCCAGATAATCCCGGAGTGCTGCACTATTTGATCCACGCCGCCGATACTCCGGAGCTTGCCCCGCAGGGCCTCGTGGCGGCGCGGCGTTATGCCAAGCTCGCGCCGGATTCGTCGCACGCGCTGCACATGCCTTCGCATATTTTTGTGCGATTGGGATTGTGGCAGGAGGCCATTCAGTCAAACCTCGCCGCAGAAGTCGCTGCGGCGAAAGCCACCCAGGCTGGCACAGCTGATGCCAGTTATCAATTTCACGCTATGGATTTCTTGAATTACGCCTATTTGCAAAGCGGTCAGCAAGCCAAGGCGGAGGCGATTGTCAGCGAATTGGCCAGTGTCCCGGGTGCCAGCAAGCAGGAAATCGCAGAGAACCAAGCGAATGACGAGGCTCGAAATGCGCTCGAGCTGCATCAATGGAAACAAGCTGCGAGCCTGCAAGTTCCCGATGGCGCGGTTCACGCGCGAGATACATTTTGGGTTCGTGCGATTGGCGGCGCCCGAACTGGAGACATAACCGGTGCAACACAGGATATAAAAAATCTACAGCAGGCAGAAGCCAATTCCGGTGTCTGGAATGAGGGAGCAAGACAAAATGTTCCGGATGCGGCGAAGCTATGGCAAACAGCATGGCTAAGCATTCCCGCAGAAGAGGCGCAGGCGTGGCTCGATTATGCGCAGGGCAAGAATCAGAAGGCCATAAAGGCGATGCTTGCCGCCGCGAAAAAAGAAGAAGCGGATGGCGTGGACTCGCTCACCATGCCCGCGCGCGAAATGCTTGGCGACATGCTGCGCGACATGAAAAAGCCAATCGAGGCGCTTGCCGAATACCGGCGCGCGCTCGCGGAATCGCCCAATCGCTTCGATTCCCTCTACGGCGCAGCACAGGCGGCGCAACTTGCGGGACGCACCACCGAAGCCAGGTCATACCTCGCCAAGCTGGTGAAAGTATGCGGCGTCGACGCGGATCGGCCGGAACTGCAGCAAGCCCGCACTGAGTTAGCCAGGAAATAGCGCGCGCAAAAGCGGAATTAAATTCACGCTTTGGCGGCGCGGCGCTGGAATTGCGGCGCAAAAACTTCTTCGGCGAACTCCTGCAGGGTGGTGGGCGTAGTATTTTTTTCGGAGCGCGGCTCCTGCGGCGCCAAGAGCCCCTCATTCGCGCTCTTCCACATTTCGATAATCAGCGCAGCCGAAGTTTTCGGCAGGCCCATGCTCGTTAGCGCGGCTTCCAGCAGCATAAATGGCATTTGCACATAGGCCAAATTAGGTTTTCCGATGGCGCGGCCGAGAATCGCGGCGCAATCGCGCATGGTCAAATCTCGTGGACCGAGCAACTCTTGAGTCGTGTGCCCGGAAAAATCGCGCGCAACCAATCGCGATGCCGCGTAGCGCCCAATATCGCGGGTAGCGATCATTGCTGTAGGCACATCGGCCGGCGCAGAGCCGGGCAGCACGTTCATCATGCGTATGCCGTCGATGCTCATCAGCAGATTTTCCATGAAATGAGTTGGCCGTAAATGCAGGACGTTCAGCCCGGAAATACGGTTCAGTTTTTCTTCCATATTATGCAGCCCAACGATGGGTCCCGTGTTTTCAGCGTTCTGCGCGCCAATGCTCGATAGCGTGACCGCGAATTTCATGCCCGTTTTCTGAACGGCCGAGGCGTAAGCGTCGCTGACGCGCTCCTGATACTCGCGAAAATCCTCGCGCTGCAGTGCCGCTGGAATCAGCAAATACGCCGCGTCTGCGCCTTGAAATGCTTGCGCCATTTCGTCGGCATTTTCAACATTTCCTGTGAATGCCTCAGCGCCTTTCGACGTGAATCGCTCGAGTTTCGCGGCGTCGCGGCCGATCACGCGGACTTTCTCGCCGTTGGCGAGCAGCGCTTCCGCTGCGGGGCTTCCCGTATTTCCTGTGGCTCCGGTGATGACGATCATGTGGCCTCCTGGCGGTGACGCGGGACCGTTTACGTTCACCGGTCAGCGGCGGGCGACAGATGCATTCGATTTGCACGCCGGCCGGCTCTGACGAATCAGATGCGCGAATTTTCGCACTAACACGAATTTAATTACAAGGAAAAGGACAGCCAGTCCTAGGAGTGCCAGCCCGAAGTCCCGCGATGAATTCAGAATGGAAATTCCGCCCACTGCCGAAGCAAGACAGAAAATCAGCGCCAGATTGCTGAACAAAAAAGCGCGCCGCGCCGCCGCAGGCAGATCCTGCCGCCGCGCAATCAGCACAGAAACCAAGACCGCGCCCCCAGCGGAAAGAACAATCAATGCGAGCAATCCGTATCGGACCATGGGCGTCATCGACTCCCGGAACCCTCCCTAAGTTCACGACGAATCTTGACCTGCCGCTTCAGCGAAACGTGCAGAGCAGCGCTGAGCACGAGCCAGCATGCGAATCAGATCAGGCCTGCAATTAAATCAACTTGCTTCCGGTTCCGAATGTACGGCCACGTGAATCCCGCCAATGCGATCGCGAGGAAAATGAATAGAGCGACATTACGAAGCGCGAAGAAGATGCGCGCTCTCACTGAGATCTCTTTTTGCCGGCAGAATTTGATGGTGACGAGCACATTTATAGACACAAAGATCAAACCCAAGATCACCAGCAGAACAATTGCGGGCAAATCCAGATGGGTTCGAGCCACGAATACGACCTCAGCGCATCGGAATCTTCACTTGGTGCTGTTTCGCAAATTCGACAGCCTCGGGATAGCCCGCATCCGCGTGGCGCGCGATGCCAATCCCTGGATCGTTTGTCAATACGCGTTCGATGCGCGAAGCCATTTCCTTCGTGCCGTCCGCGACGGTCACTTGACCCGCATGCACCGCGTATCCGATGCCCACGCCGCCGCCATCGTGAACCGAAACCCAGCTTGCGCCACTCGCCGTGTTGAGCATGGCGTTGAGCATTGGCCAATCCGCAATCGCATCCGAGCCATCGCGCATGCTTTCCGTTTCGCGATAGGGCGAAGCGACCGAACCGCAATCGAGATGGTCGCGTCCAATCACAATTGGTGCTTTCAGCTCGCCGCGTGCGACCAGATCGTTCAACGCCAGCCCGAATTTATCGCGCTCGCCGTAGCCCAGCCAGCAAATGCGCGCCGGCAAGCCCTGAAAATGAACGCGCTTCTGTGCCAGCTTGATCCACCGGCAAAGTGATTCGTTTTGCGGAAACATTTCCAGCACCAACTGGTCGGTGCGATGAATGTCCGACGGCTCTCCGGAAAGCGCCGCCCAGCGAAACGGTCCGCGCCCTTCGCAGAAAAGAGGCCGGATGTACGTCGGCACGAATCCCGGAAAATCGTAAGCATTCTTCACGCCCTGCTCGAAAGCGAAAGTACGAATGTTATTGCCGTAATCAAAAGTGATCGCGCCCATTTTTTGCAGCGCCAGCATGCCTTCCACGTGAATCGCGATGGATTGCATCGCGCGTTTGCGATACGCCTCCGGATCGCGCTGCCGAAGCTCCTTCGCTTCGTCAAGCGAAAGCCCTTGCGGAATGTAACCGCCAATCGGGTCGTGCGCGCTGGTTTGATCCGTCAGCAGATCGGGAACCACGCCGCGCCGCGCCAGCTCTGGAATTAAATCCGCGCAATTTCCAATCAGTCCGACGGAAGTGGCCTCGCGCTTGCGCACCGCGTTTTTCAGAATGCGCAGCGCTTCGTCCAAACTGTTGACCATCACGTCGCAATAGCCGGTTTTCAGCCGCTTCTTGATGCGTTCCGGATCAACTTCAATTCCGAGGAACGCCGCGCCGTTCAGCGTTGCCGCAAGCGGCTGCGCGCCGCCCATTCCGCCCATTCCGCCGGAAACGACCAGTTTCCCCGCGAGATCCGCGCCAGCCCCAAAGTACTTGTGCGCGGCGGCGGCGAATGTCTCGTATGTGCCCTGCAAAATTCCCTGCGTGCCGATGTAGATCCAGCTTCCCGCGGTCATTTGGCCGTACATCGTCAGACCCGCGCGTTCCAGTTCGTTGAAATGTTTCCAGTCGTCCCAATGTCCGACCAGATTTGCATTGGCAATCAGCACGCGCGGCGCGTAAGAGTGCGTCCGGAAAATTCCCACCGGCTTGCCCGATTGCACCAGCAGCGTTTCATCATTTTCCAAATTGCGCAGCGAGTTGACGATGGCGTGAAAACATTCCCAGTTGCGCGCTGCTTTTCCGCGCCCGCCGTAAACCACCAAATCCTCGGGACGCTCGCCGACTTCCGCGTCCAAATTGTTCATCAACATGCGCAGCGCCGCTTCCTGCTGCCACCCCTTGCACGAAATTTGCGTTCCGCGCGGCGCCCGCTGCGGTGCATAGCTCGTGTTATTTTCCACTTCCAGCTTGGACATTTCCCCTCCGAGCTTTCACGAACAGTCATCTTAACGCTTAGGCTCGATGCTCGCCAGTGCCGAACTGACTGTTACGGCCAACATGTCTGGCAAGTTGCGCGCCGCGCCGCTGCTAAGCTAAAGTGCGAAAGCGAAGATGACCAATTCGACCGAATATCCGCCGCTGACCAAATGTTTTCTCGACGCCATCGACACGCGCCCCAATCCGCGCGCCCAGATGTATCGCGCATCGGAAGGGAACTGGCAAGCCTATTCTTCCGCGGAAATGCTGCGGCGCGTCGCCGGCCTATCGAAGGCGCTCACGGATTTGGGCGTGGTTGCGGGTGATCGCGTAGGAATCTTCGCGCCGAATTCTCCAGAGTGGCACGTTGTGGATTTTGCTGTGCTTGGCGTCGGCGCTGTGGATGTTCCCATTTATTTCAACGAATCGCCAGAGCGTCTGACGTATATATGGAATGACGCGGGCGCGAAAGTGGCGATCGTCGCAGGAGCCGACCAGGCGCGCAAACTTGCCGCATGCCGCGCGAACCTTCCGGCGCTTGAAAAAATAATCTCACTGAACGCGCCAGACGAATTGCGGCATGACTTTTTGGATTATGCATCGCTGATTGAAGGCAGCGGCGAACCAGAAATCGCGGAATATCGCAGGCGCGCGGCGCTTAACAAGTCAGGCCAACTGGCCACGCTGATTTACACTTCCGGAACCACCGGCGAGCCCAAGGGCGTGATGCTCACGCATGCCAATCTGACGTCCAACGCCATCGACGCGACCTCGACGATCGGATATTTTGCCGATGACGTTCAGCTTTCTTTTTTGCCGCTCTCGCACGTCTACGAACGCATCTTTGACTATACCGCGCTTTTTCATGGCGTGAGCGTCGCCTATCTCGAGAAAATTGAAGACCTCGCAACGGCCTTGCGGGAAGTCCGCCCGACGATTGCTGCCGCGGTTCCGCGCGTTTTCGAAAAAAGCTACGCAAATATCCTTGCCAAGGGCCATGAAGAGAAGGGCGTTCGTCGCAAAATTTTCGATTGGGCCATTCGCGTGGCCGCCAATGCTGCCCCGTGGAAGGCCTACAGCGAAAAACCATCGCTCTCGATACGAGCGAAGTGGAACGTGGCCAATCGCCTTGTCTATTCCAAAATTCGCGAGGGAGTCGGCGGCAAGCTTCGTTTTTTTTATTCCGGCGGCGCGCCGCTCGAATGTGCTCTCGCGGAATTTTTCTGGACTATCGGGCTGCCGCTTTATCAGGGCTATGGCCTCACAGAATCTTCGCCGGTAATTTCCACGAACACGCCCGTCTCCAACAAAGTCGGCACCGTCGGCCGTCCAATTCGCAATTGCGAAGTGAAAATCGCGGAGGATGGCGAAATCCTGGCGCGCGGCCCGAACATTATGCGTGGCTACTACAAAAAACCTGACGCTACGCGTGAAGCGCTGACCCCCGATGGCTGGCTGCGCACCGGCGACATTGGCCATTTGGACGCCGACGGATTTCTGGTCATCACCGACCGCAAAAAAGAATTGATAAAAACAGCCGCGGGAAAATTCGTCGCGCCAGCGCCCATAGAAAATAAATTGAAGACCAGTCCGTATATTTCAAGCGCCATGGTCGTTGGCGACCGCAGGAAATTCGTCTCGGCGCTGCTTGTGCCGAATGTCGCGGCCATCGAAGCCAAAGCGCGCGCAGAAAGCGTCAATCTCGACGCCAATTCAATTTGCACAAATCCCTGGGTGCGCGACCTAATCGCAAAAGAAATCGAGCGCCTGACAGAAAACTTTGCGCAGTTCGAAAAGCCCAAGCGTTTTGCGCTTATCGAAAAAGATTTCAGCTTCGCCGACGGCGAGCTCACGCACACGTTGAAATTGAAGCGCCGCGTTGTCGAAGAGCGCTATCACGATATTATCGAGGGCCTCTACGCCGACGTGGAAGAGCCGCGGCCGCACGGGCGTCGGTGAGCCTCACGAATCCAGCACGTTAGCGCGCATCCTGCTAGAATAGTTGTTCAGCTTAGCGAATCCACAGGAGCCAGTGTGATGTCCACTTCGCTTTCGAATCCAACGCTTACTGCGCCAGCCGCGCAGGATTCTCTTATCATTGCGGGACGCGCGTTTCGCTCGCGCTTGATCGTCGGCACCGGAAAATATCGCACGCTGCCGGAAATGGCGCGCGCGCATGCCGCGTCCGGCGCGGAGATTGTCACCGTGGCCGTCCGCCGCGTGAATTTGTCCGACCGCACCAAAGAATCGCTGCTCGATTACATTGACCGCGAAAAATTATTCATTCTGCCCAATACAGCCGGCTGCTACTCCGCCGACGAAGCGATTCGCACCGCGCGACTTGGCCGCGAAGCGGGCCTGTCCAACTGGGTCAAGCTCGAAGTGATCGGCGACGAGCAAACTCTTTTTCCTGAAACCGAAGAGCTTGTTCGCGCCACGAAAGAGCTGGTCAAAGACGGTTTCGTGGTGCTGCCTTACACGAATGACGACCTGATCGTCGCGCGCAAGCTCGTGGACGCCGGCGCTGCGGCGGTTATGCCGCTCGGCGCGCCTATTGGTTCAGGCATGGGCGTTCAGAATCTCGCCAATCTGCGTATTCTCCGCGAACGCATCACCGAGGTGCCGCTGATTGTCGATGCCGGCGTGGGTACCGCCTCCGACGCTGCGATCGCCATGGAACTTGGCGCCGATGGCGTGCTGATGAACACGGCAATCGCCGGCGCTCAGGACGCCATTCTCATGGCCGAAGCGATGCGCGCCGCGGTCGACGCTGGCCGCAAGGCTTTTCTCGCTGGCCGCATCCCAAAGAAGCTTTACGCCACGGCCTCCAGTCCGCTCTCCGGCATCGTCCGCTGAGCCTGACGACATATCGTCAGCAGCGAAAAACGGGTGTCCGAAAACGGACATTCGGCGGAAAAAAACAGCGAAAAAACTCGATTAGACTCGGCATCGTCTCTTTGTTTTCAGCAACTTGGCTTAAGTTCTAATTCCCCATAGAAACTCGATTAGGATTTAGAAAGCGCACAAAAAGCGAAAAAGCCGCCAATAACGGCGGCTTTCTTTCCTAACCTCGCAAACGAACATAGCACATATCGGCCGCAAGTCAAGGTTCAGTACCCGAGAAATCTTTCATCCGAGGAACGGATCTCCGAAAACCGCGCACCCTTATACGTCAAAGGATGCGGCAACCACTGCAAAATCCAGAACACATTTCCGAAGGGTGCGCCGCTCGCCTGTGGGTGTGTCATACGTGCAGGTCAGTGCGCAGAGTTACTTGCTTTCTGAATTGGTGTGAAGGTCAGACGACCGACATGACCATCTGATCTGATCTCAAGCTGTGCACGCAGGGGAGAGCCGCCACAGTTCCCACTTGAAGGCGATGATAAGTCGATCCACTCCACAAGATAGCCATTATTGTGCGGGACAGCCTTCTGTTGGAATGAAAGCGCAGCGCAAACCGGCTCGGCCTGCTTCCACCAGTCAGCGAATGCCTTTTCCCCGGCATCAAACGACCTGGCTCCCCATTGACATTGTCGCTCTGCCCTTTGTTTGAGCTCCAGGAGACTCGAAATTGGGGTGAGAGCCTGGTAATTCTCCGGGTTCACCTTTCGATAAAACTCTGCAAGTGATTCGGCCTGATCCGGGCTGGTCACTTGCATCTTCAGCGCCGTCATCAGTTTTTCAAACTGAGCTAAAGACTCTCCGCGCCCGAAGCCGTGTATGCGATAGGCTCTCCCATCCCTTGGGTTGATGACGACGATGAATACGGGATCGATATCGGTCCAGGTGTGATAAACAATAGCGTTCTCTCTAAGCTCCACTCCTTCCGGGCTAACCTTGTAGATAAACGTTAAACCAGCCTGCCCGCCCGCAGCGACTCCCAAGGTCTGTTCCATCTCCTCATCCCTCTGGACGCCGAGGAACTGATCGGCCTTGAAATTCACTGTCGAACGCAGTTCTAAGCGGACGATATTGCCGGCCTGCGAGCGTGCGACTTGCTCGCTAATCTGCGCGTTTGCTAGCGCAAGAGGAGATGCGAGCACCGCTAGTCCGAAGACCGTCGAGAACAATGTTCGGACACTCATTAGTTCTCCTTCTTCCGATCTTTTTCGATCTGGACGGGTGGCGCAGGCTGTGCGCGTTTTCTTGTTGTCACCATGGCGGCGGACGGATGATACCACTGCGGTAGTTCACCGAACAGTGACACGGAGCCGACAACGTCATCTAATCAGCCTAAGGCGGCTCCTGCTTCGCGAAAAACCGCAGATTCGCTGAGAAACGCGATTCTGCGCTACCCAAGCCAAGGCAAAACCGCAGATTCGCTGAAAGGCGCAATTCTGCGCTACCAAAGCCAAGTTTCTAATCTGCGCAAAAGACATTTCATCCAGGCTGCCATCAGTGGCTTGGCTGACCGCTTAGCGGGGGAAGAAGGCGAACCAGAGGGTGTCGACCAGCGCGTGAATGATCGTGTCGGGCACCATCGAGCCGGTTTTCATCCACGCGCGGCCGTAAAATAGTCCGGCGACGGTTGCCAGCAGGACGTATTTCCAGTTCGGCACGGGCGCGTGCAAGATGTGCGCGAAGCCGAAAATCAGCGAGGCGCTGAGCCATCCTGCATAGCGGCTCTTCAACGTTCGCGCCAGTAAATTTTGCAGCAAGCCGCGGAACAGAAATTCCTCCGGCCACGCGGTGAACACCAGAATTTCCGCGCCCGCGAGCGGCGTGGCGCGCAAACTGTGCAGCGTGGGACCGAAATGAATGAAGTGCATCGCTTCGCCCAGCGGAATGATAATCACCGCCGCCAAGACGAAATTCACTGCGACGGCCTTGCCGAATCCGCGCCGCCATTCGACGCCATAGCCGATGCCGTCGAGTTTGCGAATGAAAAGAAAGGCCTCGAGCGCGGTCGCCAGCGCGAAAAGAATGGTGAGCGTGTGTGTGAGTTGCGCGGGGAAGGGAAACAGGCGGTACATCCAGCGAAACTGCACCGGCAGCCAGATCACGAAGAGGGCGGCGCAATCTTCCCAAACGCCCGGCGACTTTCCGCGCGCGCTGGCCGCGAGCAGCGCCGGAATCGCCACATAGAGCACGCCGGCGGTAACGTGCAGCCAGTTCGACGGATAAAAATTCAGCGCGTACACGAGAAACGCAGCGAGCGGAACAATTGGCGCGAGGAAAAACGCGTGTCCGCTGAAAAACGCGACGAGGCGCTCGCGCGTTCGCGGATTGGCGGTGAAAATTTCCGCCGCGAGCAGAACGGCGGCGACAGCAATGGCGACCGCAAGGCCACGCCCGCCGTAGCCGAGCCGCAGGCCAGCGAAAATTCCAAATAGCACCAGCGCCGTCCATACAACGAACGCTGCGGCGAACGGCATTTGGGGTGATCGTGACAGCGCGCGCATGCGCAGACAGTTTAATGCAGGAAGCTCGCGCGGCGCGCCGGAAAGACTTGCGCGAATGGCGACATTCAGTGATGCTTTTCAGTAATGGCGCTCGCGGCAAAGCAACGCATTGGGTACATCGACTGGATGCGCGGCCTGGCGTGCCTGCTGATGTTTCAGACGCATTGCTACGATTCCTGGCTTTCACCTGTTGCGCGCAACACGCAATTTTTCCGCTGGTCGCAGTTGCTCGGCACACTTCCAGCGCCGCTCTTTCTTTTTTTGGCGGGAATTTCGTTCGCGCTGGTGACGAATCGCATGCGGCAAAAAGGAGTGTCCGCAAATCAAATCGCGGCCACCACGATTCGGCGCGGCGCGGAGATTTTCGCACTGGGCTTGTTATTTCGCGTGCAGGAATTCGCGCTGGGCTGTCCGAACGCGCCGTGGAGCGATCTGCTGCGCGTGGACATTTTGAACACCATCGGCGCGTCCATAATGCTGATGGGCATCGTTTGCCGGTTCGTTAAAACGAGGCGGGCGAACGCGATGCTGGCTGGCTCAGTGGCCGCCGGAATCGCTCTGCTCACTCCTCCTCTGTGGACAACCTGGCAGCCGCGCTGGCTGCCGTGGCCTATCGAGTCGTATGTCAATGGCGTGCACAATCTCGGCGCGCCGCAGCCGTGGCTATTTCCAGTTTTTCCGTGGGCGGCTTTTGCATTCGCGGGCCTCGCGGCCGGATTCTTCTTAGTGAGCGATTGGGCGAGAGTGCGCGAACTAAAAACCGTCTGCGTTCTGGGCGGGACGGGCGCGATTTTGTTTGCATTGGGCTGGTGGTTCGATTCGCTGCCCGTGAAAATGTACGCGAGCTACGATTTTTGGCATACGAGCCCGAACTTTTTTCTGATGCGCACGGGCGTGCTGATGATGATTGCGCTGGCGAGCTACGCGTGGTGCCGCTGGGGCGCGGGGCAATGGAGGTTCAGCCCGCTCATCAAAATGGGACAAGCATCATTGTTAGTGTACTGGGTACACGTTGAGTTCGTGTATGGGAGATTTTCGATTCTCAGCAAGGGCGGAGAAAGCATTGCAGTCGCTTCGCTGGGCCTGTTGATTATTTTCGTCGCGATGACGGCGCTCGCCACGGGCCGCATTTACACAAAAGGCCGCGGCAAGGAAATTCTGGTAAAGATTCGCGAGAGATTCCGGCGGCAAGCGCCGGAGCGTGTGGTGGAAAATTCTCCTACGGATTAAGTTAATCAGGAAAATTATCGCTGCGGGGAAGCGGCCTCAGTTTTGGAGCCGTCCTTAGCCGCGGGCATTCTGAAAATCAATTCACCGGGGCGCGCCAGGCCCATGCGATCGCGCGCAATTTTCTCAATCGCTGAAGGATCCGTCTTCAGATTGTGAATGTGCTGTTGCAACTCCTGATTTTCTTTGTCGAGCTTTTCGATCTGCGCCTGCACGGTGCGCAACTCCACTTTCGAGCGGTGCATGGCCATCAATCCGTGCGCGCCAAATACGTCTTGCAGCACAAGCAGGCAGAAGGCCAGCGCAAAAAAGTAACGCGCGTTCCGCCGGAAGAAGGACGACGAATTTTCCGTTTCAGAATTGTGCTCTTCTATCCGGTGATCCACTTGCGAGCCTCCTCGGCCATTTTGTTTGCCTTCGCCGGCGTTTCCGCTTCGGCATAAACGCGCACCAGCGGCTCCGTTCCCGACGGGCGCATGAGTAGCCATGAATCGTCGTCGAAAACGAATTTTAGCCCATCGGTGCGATCGGTGCGCGCAACTTTGCGGCCGGCGAATTCCTTAAAGGTACTAGTGAATCGCTGCGGCAAACCAGAAATAATCTCCGGGGCAACGTGCAAGTTCACGCGTACCGGCCAGTAAGCGCGGCCCACTTTTTTGAAAAGCTCGCGCAATTGGTCGGCGATCGATTTGCGCCGCGCCGCAATCATCTCCGCCACCAACAGGCAAGCCACAATTCCGTCCTTTTCCGGAACGTGCCCGCGAATGGTCATTCCGGCGCTTTCTTCGCCGCCAAGAGTGATGGCGTCTTCTTCGAGGAAAGGGCCAATGTATTTGAATCCCACGGGCGTCTCGAAAATCGGAGCGCCATGAAAGCGCGCGACCGCGTCAAGCAAATGGGTAGTTGCCACGCTGCGCGCCGCGCCGAGTTTCCAGTGGCGCGTTTCAATCAGGTAATCGAAGACGAGCGCGAGAATATGATTCGGCGAAATGTAGGCGCCATCGCGGTCCAGAATTCCAAAGCGGTCCGCATCGCCATCTGTCGCGAGGCCGACGGCGGCTTTTGTCTCGCGTACTTTCGCCGCCAGCGTTTTCAGATTCTCCTCCGATGGGTCGGGCCCGCTGCCATCGAACAGCACGTCGCGCCCGGTGCGAATGGATTGCACCTTGATTCCATGCTCCTGGAGTACGCGGTCGAGCCATCCTGCGCCACAGCCGTGCAACGCGTCGTAGGCAAAATTGGTTTTGGCGGAAGCAATCACGTCGAAGCGCACCAATTCCCCAACGCGCTTGAAGTACGCCTCGCGTAGATCGACCATTTCGAATTCCTGATCGCCACTGTGCTCCGCGTAACGCTCTGCGTTTTCTCGCACGCGTTCCGTCAATCGTTTCGCGCGGGCCTCGATATCGTGCGTGACTTCCGGCAGCGCCGGGCCACCATCGGGTCCCGAGAATTTCAATCCATTGTAAGAAGCTGGGTTATGGCTCGCGGTGATATTCACCGCGCCCTGAAGTTTGCGCCGCAGAATTTCAAAGGCAATGGCCGGTGTTGGGGTCGGCCCGCTGCAAAAAAGAATATGGCAGCCTTCCTCTTTCAAGACCGCAGCCGCCGCGCGCGCAAATTCCTCCGAAAAAAATCGCGTATCATATCCGACGAAGAGCGTGGGGTTTTTGTGCCGGCCGCGCACGTGCCCGGCAATCGCGGCCGCAGCAATGCGCACGCGGTCAAACGTAAAATCTTCGGCGATGATTCCGCGCCAGCCGGAAGTCCCAAAATGTATGGTGTCACTGGCCATCGGCTATATATTGTATCTTGGCTTGCAATTCAAGTATCAGGGAAAGGCAGCAATGCGCAGCGGGGAATCGCGTAACCAGGAGAATCGATTCGAATGAAAGAAATCGTGGTGTTGGTAACCTGCGCGTCACGCAAAGAAGCCGAACGCCTTGCCGAATCCCTGGTTCACAAGCGGCTGGCAGCTTGCGTCAACATCGCAACTAGCTCTGTAAAATCTATCTACCGCTGGAAGGGAAAAGTCGAGACCGCGGCCGAAGTGCCCATCGTAATCAAGACCACGCGCCGCAAATTCGCCGCGCTCGAAATGGAAATTCGCCGACTGCACAGCTACGACACGCCCGAGATCATCGCTCTGCCCATTCTCGCCGGCTTCGCGCCATACATGAAATGGATAGTGGAAGCGGTGAGCGACTCCGGCGGAAAAAATCGCAGGAAATAGCTCATGAGCTTCAAACGTGCGAGAGTGCCTGGTCCAGGTCAGCAATGATGTCTTCCACGTCTTCGATTCCGATGGACAGGCGTATCAGCCCGTCGGTGATGCCGGTGGCTAGTCGCACGTCCCGCGGAATGGACGCATGGGTCATCAGCGCAGGCAGCGAGATCAGCGTCTCCACGCCGCCAAGACTCTCCGCTAGCGAGCACAGCTTCACGTTGTTCAGCACGGCGCGCGAGGCCTCGAGCGAGCCCACGTCAAACGAGAGCATCGCGCCGAACCCGCGCTGTTGCTTTTTTGCAACGTCGTGCTGCGGATGGGACGCCAGGCCCGGATAGATCACGCGCTTTACTTTGCTATGTCCTTCGAGGAACTGAGCAACTGCCATGCCATTGGCGCAGTGCCGCTCCATCCGAACTGCCAGCGTCTTGATTCCGCGAGACACCAAAAAGCAATCCATCGGCGCCAGCCCGGCTCCCGCCGAACGCTGCAAAAAGTAAATCTTGTCCGCATCTTCTTTTCGCGCGAGTATCGCCGCGCCGCCAATGCAATCGCTATGGCCATTCAAATACTTGGTCATCGAATGAACGACGATGCGCGCGCCAAGCGCCAGCGGCTGCTGCAGATACGGGCTCAAGAAAGTGTTGTCGACTACCATTGTAAGATTCTTCTCGCGCGCGATTTTCGCGATCGCCGCTAGATCGCTCACGATCATCGTGGGATTCGTCGGCGTCTCCACGTAAATCATCTTTGTGGTTGGCCGGATCGCCGCGCTCACCTTGTTGAGGCAAGAAGTGTTCACGAAGCTGAATTCCATCCCGAATTGGACCAGAAATTGCGTGGTGAGACGGTATACGCCGCCATAAACCGACTCAGACAGAATCACGTGATCGCCGGGCCGCAGCAGCCTCAACACGGAATCAATGGCCGCCATTCCCGAAGTGAAGACGTATGCGGCGACTCCACCCTCGAGTTTCGCGACAGTGCGCTCGAGCGCTTTGCGGTTCGGATGATTCGTTCGAGCATAGTCGAACCCTTTATCCTTCCCCAGCGCTTCTTGAACATAAGTCGACGTTTGGTAAATCGGAGCGACTACCGCTCCGGTAGCCGGGTCCGGCTCCTGGCCCACGTGAATCGCATCTGTGGAAAACCCCATGATGATTCCTCCTTAGGGAACCTGAGAACCTGAACGGTCCGGCCAACTCTGTTGCAATTTCTCGCTCCGCGATTTCGTTTGCACAACCGCGCTCGAAGGTATAAAAGCAAAAATGCCATTGCGGAACTTAGCGGATAGCTGGCTAAGCTCGACGAAATGCCAGTGGCAAGGTAGCTCAGGCTGCAACGGCAGTCAATCGAGCAAAAGCTTCGCTCGCCCGCTGCTGAATATGAGAAAATGCCGTGTGAAGGAGGCCGGCGACGCGGCAAAGGACCAGTCTCACATGAACACGACTCTCCGAATACAAGCATTAGGGTGGCAAGCTATTATCACGGTTGCTGCATTTCTGATTCTATCTGCGCCGGTCTTCTCGCAAGGCGCTAGAAAAGACAAGACGGCAGAAGATTCCAAGGACGCAGTCACGTCGCTGCAGATCATTGTTACCGGCGGGCCCCAGAACAAGCCTGTTGATAATGCAAGCGTTTACCTGCACTGGGGCGAACACCGATTCCTTCGTCACGAAAAACAGATGGAGTTCGACTTGAAGACGGACATGAAAGGCGTCGCCATCGTAAAGGACGTTCCGCGCATAAGAATTTTGATTCAGGTGGTGAAGGATGGCTGGAAGCCGTTCGGGCGGTACTACAACCTCGACAAGCCCGAGCAGAAGATCGAGATTAAGCTAGAGCCGCCGCCCCATTGGTACTGAAATTGCCAGGCGCTCGTAAAGATCATTTTGCTACTGAGTTTTCCGCATTTCGCAGCTGTCAGAAAGTTTACGAATCGCAGTGAAGCTCGTCGAAAGTCTCCCGTCAGGTGAATGGCTCACAGAAAATACAGGAATGCCCTACGCTTGTGCAAAGAGCATAGGCGCTTGAATCATCCGCTGTTAACTGTCCATTAATGCGATTTTCCACAAGCTTTTCAACACAACTGTTGAAAAGTCCTGCGCGGGATTTTTTTTCACTTCCATTTCCGGAGTTTTCTTTCCCGAACTAGAAAATTTGCTCTTCCGCGATTCTCCTTTTGGGCCGTGCTATGATTCTGCCAATCACGGGCGCCACGACTTTCGATGAAAAGGCTCATCGTCAATGCGGACGATTTTGGTTACACGCGCAGCGTAAATCTGGGAATTGTCCGCGCTTTTCGGGAGGGAGTCGTCACCAGCACCACCATCATGGCAAACGGCGCAGCCTTCAATGACGCAGTCGAGCACGCGAAAGGAAACCTCGAGTTGGGTATAGGTTGCCATCTGGTCTTAGTTGGAGGTCAAAGCGTGGCTGCGGCGAACGATATTCGTTCGCTCGCCGACGCGGAAGGCAATTTGCCCGCCACTTTGCCGGCTTTAGTCAAGAAATTATCGGCTGGCGCGATAAAGCCCGAGGAAATTGCAGCCGAGCTTCGCGCGCAAATTTCCAAAGTCATCAGCGCCGGCATCCAGCCTACGCATCTGGACTCGCATAAGCACACGCACTCGCATCCTCGCGTAATGGAACAGGTTGCGCGCGTAGCGGAAGAATTTGGCATCCGCCGTATCCGCAAACCATTCGAGGATTTTGGCTCCTTAATTGCTTTAGCGTTTCGCAACGGCTCCCGTTGGTGGAGTCGGAACGCGACCGCAATTCTCGCCCACGCTGCGGCGCCGGCGTTCCGCAGAATCGTTCACGATCATCATCTGGTGACCCCGCAACATTTCTGGGGAGTTGCTGCGACCGGCACCTTGAATCGCGGCGCCATTCTGTCCATGATAAGCTCCATGCCAGAGGGAGTGAACGAACTGATGTGCCATCCGGGGCATTGCGATAAGGAACTCGAACAAAGCGATACGCGCCTGAAGCAGGAGCGCGAGCGGGAACTCGAGGCGCTCGTTGAGCCGGCTGTGCGCGCGGCCTTAAAGCAACAACACGTTGAACTTATCAGCTATCGAGGCCTGAATTGACAGTCATTCGCGAAAACGAGATCATCCGGCCAACTTATTCGGTGGTCATTCCCGTGCTCAATGAGGCTGGGTCACTCCGCGAACTTCACCGCCGCCTCTCCGAAGTCATGACCGGCCGCTATGATCCTGTTGAGTTTGTCTTTGTGGACGATCACAGCACGGACGCTTCTGCGGAAATTCTCTCCGAGCTCGCCGAGCTCGATAAGCGGGTGGTTTTTCTTCGCCTCAAACGCAACTATGGGCAGACGGTGGCTCTTGCCGCGGGATTTGATCATGCCGCGGGCGACATTGTGCTTTCGATGGACGGTGATTTGCAGCACGATCCTGACGACATCCCTCGCCTTATCGACACGCTTCTCTCTACTGACGCCGACATCGTCAGTGGATGGCGCCAGAAGCGAGTGGACAATCTTTTCTTCCGCCGCATTCCTTCGCGCATCGCCAACTGGCTCATGGCTAAACTCTCTGGTGTCAACATCCACGACTTCGGCACGACGTTTAAGGTTTACCGCCGCGAAACCATCAAAGACGTCCGACTCTATGGGGAATTGCACCGTTTCATTCCTGCTTTGGCGTCACTAAACGGCGCAAAAGTGCTTGAGGTTCCTATACGAAATATTCCTCGCCCTCAAGGCAAATCGCATTATGGCCTTTCGCGAACATTCCGCGTTTTCTTCGACTTAATCACCATTCGTTTCATGCTGCGTTACATGCTCAGGCCACTTCATCTGTTCGGACCCACCGGAGTAATTTGCTTCCTCTCTGGCGGGGCGATTCTGTTGACACTTTTTGTCGAGAAAATTGTTTCGCACGTCCAGCTTTTTGTTCAGCACGGCCCGCTTTTGATTTTCGGGGTATTGCTCTGCCTTTTCGGGCTGCAGTTCCTTGCCGTCGGGCTTGTCGGCGAGTTGATGATGCGCAACTACTTTGAAGCCCACCAAAAACCCATTTACCGCCTGGAACGCCTTCCCAAGAGGAAGCATTTAACCGAGATGCCGCAGTGAAGCCCCTAATTGCGCAGCCGCGCGAAATCTGCTTACAATAGAAATTGAGCCGGTCCGTTCTGCGGCGTGACTTGAAGCAGCTTGCCGCAAGATTTCATCTTCCGAATCGGAGGTGTAGCATGCGCAAATTCACTCTCTTCGGTGTGGTTTTCCTGGTGATTGCGGGGCTGGCTTATGCATCGAGTCAGGTCTGGATGGCAAAGCCGTACCAGCAGTGGAATGAAAATGACGTTCGGGAAATTCTGTTCCGGTCTCCTTGGGTCAAGCAGAGCACTATCCTGGCCTCTTGGGGCAAAAGTCCCCAAGCGCCGGCGGACAGCAGCGCACCAAGCGCGCCAAGTCCGGAAGGGATGCCGCCTGGCCGTCCCGGCTCCATGGGTAGTCCGGGTCAAGGCGGTCAGCAGCCACCGTCCAATGGACAACAGCCGGGCATGGATCAGCAAGCGCCAGCCGCCGGGGCTCGGGACGTAACCTATATCATCCGTTGGAATTCCGCACAGACCGTCCGCGACGCGCTCGCTCGCCAAGCCGTTCTCAGCGGCCGCGCTTCTCAGGCGCAAGTTGAGCAGTATGTCGATCAGCAGCCGGCTATGTATCAAATATTCGTCGGCGGAATGGATATGACGCCATTCGCGACTGAGAGCAACGATAGCTTAAAGGGCAAAGCCTCTTTGGAGGTGAAGCCGGCCAAGCGAAAAGTTGCGCCGACAGCTGTGGAAATCCTTAAATCACAGGACGGCAAGCAGATTCAGGGCATTCTTTTTTCCTTCGCCAGACAAGGCCCAGACGGCAAGCCGCTGATTACGCCCAACGACAAGCAAGCGCATTTCGAGTGCAAAACCAAGCTCGCTAATCTGAGCACCAACTTCGATTTGCGCAAAATGGTGGGCAAGAAGGGCCAGGAACTGTAAGCGTCTTAAATCTCCGCGACCGTTCCCTGCGGATGCGGGACGCATCACTTCCCGGTTGGCTTTGCCATTCGCCAGCTATCTGTCCGTGGCCGACGCGGCCAATCCCGCTTACGTGAGCAAGTGGACATCCAAAGAATGCACCGAGCCAAACGGGCCTCGCATCGAATCACGGCAGGAGGAAGATTCTATATCTCTACGAGGCGCTTGATTTCGTAGCGAGGGGGAAAGTGAAAGCGATTGTTGAAACATATCCGTTAGCCGAGGCTCCGAAGGCCTATGAACGCGTTGCGGAGGGCAAGGCCCGGTTCCGCGCCATCCTTACGATGTAATCGTCGCCCCGAACACGAGCAGTGGTACCCGTTTCGGCGAATAACCGGCAAACAGGAAAGAACTGAATTACGCCCGGTTAGCCCGCCCGAATCTTTTGCTCTGTTTCCCGCAAGCCGGTTGATGTACCCTGAGCTCGATTGTCTTGAGGAAGCGCCAGTGGCCAAAGGATACTGGGTCGTTTTTTACCGCTCGGTTTCAAACTCCGCTGCTCTCGCAGAATACGCGAAGTTGTCCGCTCCGGCGATTCAAAGCGCGGGAGGCCGCTTTGTAGCGCGCGGCACTCCGGCGAAAACTTTCGAGGCGGGATTGAACCAGCGCTCCGTGGTGATCGAATTCGACAGCGTGGAAAAAGCCATCGCGGCATACCAGAGCCCCGCATATCAAGCCGCATTAAAAGTCTTGCACGGCGCCGCCGAGCGCGACATCCGCATCCTGGAAGGTGTTTCCTGAATCCTGGCTGAGCAAATATACCCGAACACGTCCACGCAACCCGCACGCCTCTTGCCTTGCGCAAAATGAATTCTCTTGCTACGTTTCCTCTTCGCGAAAACGAGGAGTGAATGGAACTTTCGCCTGACAAGTTTTTTCGCGCGCAAATCACGCGCCGCAGGAAAATCGCCGATGATTTGTGGGCCATTCATCTGAATCCCGGCGGAGAGTTTCGCTTCGCGCCCGGGCAGTACGCAACCCTTGGTGTCGATGGCACCCAAAAACTTATTGAACGCGCCTACTCGATCGTTTCTGCGCCGCATGAGCCGGAGTTGGAAATTTTTATCGAGCTCGTCCCGCAAGGCGAACTGACGCCGCTTCTATACAAGCTCGACGTCGGCGAGCATCTCTCGATGCGCAAAATTCCCAAAGGTCGCTTCACTCTCGATGTCAAAAGCGGCCACAAAAATCATCTCTTGCTTTGCACGGTCACCGGGGTCGCGCCGTTTGTCAGCTATGTCCGCGCTTATGGGAAGGATTGGTGCGAAGGGAAGTTCGACGGCGGCCATCGCCTGTTCATAATCAACGCGGCCAGCCGTTCCTGGGAATTCGGCTATCGCGAGGAGCTCGAAAAAGCCGCCGCGGCGCTGCCGTGGCTCACTTACGTGCCTTCCATCAGCCGCCCGTGGGAAGATCCGGATTGGAAGGGCGAAACCGGGCGCATCGAAGACTTGCTCCGCAAATACGCGGACGCCTGGAATCTCGATCCGTCGAACGCGACGGCGTATCTCTGCGGGCATCCGCAAATGATCGAAAACGCCAAAGGCATTTTGCAGCGCCGCCGCTTCGCAAAAGATTCCATCCACGAAGAGGTTTACTGGATTCCGCCCAAGTCTTAGCAGTTTTAGCTTGCTGACAATTGGCCGCCGATCACTTTATCCTTCAGCTCGGGCCGTTCGCCTCGGCGATTTCGTCAATGGTCCTTTGCGTGGCGCCCAGCGGTACGGCAACATGGACCGTCTCGCCCGGGTCATCAGCATCCACGACAATGGAGTCACCATACTTCACTACTGTGACGTGACTATTTTCATCAATTACTTCAACCAGCAGCCCATCCTGGCAGTCTCTGAGCCCCGAAATCGCTGCGTCAACCACGGGCAGATACTGGCGCAGATTTTTCGACGCGTCGGCCAGGTTCCGCCGCGGCACGAACCGCGCCGCCACCGGCATAATCATCGCCGGAACGATCAGCGACAGATGCGTGCCATGCGGATTTTTCTCATGCACTTTCACGTGAATGAATCCTTCGCTCGAAACGATAGCGCCGCCCACGAGCAAAGTGCCCACGAAGCCTATCCCAATTTTCCCGAGCAGCAGCATCGGCGTCCTCCGGCATTTGAGTTGTAATGGACCCCCAAGCCTGCTAATCGGAAGTGTTGTGCGAGTCGATCCACACGCGTATCGTTTGGTGCGAATGCGAATCCGTCGCCGTCACCAGGGTGGTGTCGCCGGCGCGGTCGAGTGCTTGAATCGCCGCTTCGATATTGAGCTGATGATCTGCGGTTTCCGAGGTCAGCGCCTGCGCCACGCTCCAGGGAATCGTCACGTCCACCCTTGCTTGGTTCTTTGCGTCGATCACGTGCACGATCAATTGCCCATGTTCCTTCGCCACGCGCACATCGGTCCCCGGTTTTTGCACGGTAACGAACACGCCGTCTGGTGCCGACTTTAATGCGGCCAGAATCGCGGGCAGGTCAATGCCATTCGTCTGGAAGTTGCCAATTTGGACCTTGCCATTGTTCAGCTGCCGCTCATGGATCGCGGGAATCACCGCTTCCGCCAGCGAAAGAGGAATGTTCACGCGCACCAGTTCCTTCGTATTCACGCCGTCAACTTTCACGTGCAGGTACCGTTCTGGAGTTGCTGCCAAAGCCGCCGTCGCCATGCCTAGGGCCGCCAGGAACACAAAAAGTCTTTTCATGTGTAAACGCCTCCGCGCGTTCACCTATAGCTACGCAGGAGCCCGCAAAAAAGTTCCAGGACAAGGTTTCAGGGGAAGAGCACAAAGAAGGCGTCTCAGAACACCTTAAGGAAGACGCAGGTGCTAACGCATCTGGCGCTAGTCGCGCTGCGGCTTGAAAATCATTACGGCAAGAGGCGGCAGAATCAATTTCAGAGAAAATTCCCGATCATTCCACGGTACCGGATCGGCGTTTACGCCGCCGCCGTTCCCGGCGTTGCTGCCGCCATAGAATGACGAGTCCGTGTTCATTATTTCCTGATAGAAGCGCCGCTCGGGCACGCCGACGCGATAGTTCTCCCGCAAAATCGGGGTGAAATTGCAAACGACAATCAGAAAATCCTCCGGACGCCGTCCTCGGCGAACGAACGCCAGCACGCTGGCATCCGCGTCGTGCACCTCGAGCCACTCGAATCCCGGCCATTCAAATTCCACCTCGTGCAGTGCGGACTCGCGCTGATAGAGATGATTCAAGTCGGTCAGAAGCCGTTGAATCCCTCGATGTGCAGGGAATTCCAGCAAATTCCATTCCAGCGCCGCGTTCTCGCGCCACTCGCTCCATTGCGCCAGCTCCGAGCCCATGAACAGCAGCTTTTTTCCCGGGTGCGCGTACATATAACCAAACAGCAGGCGCAGATTTGCGAACTTCTGCCAGTCGTCGCCCGGCATTTTGGAAATCAATGCACGTTTTCCGTGCACCACTTCATCGTGGGAAAGCGGCAATATGAAATTCTCGTTGAACGCATACAGCATCGAAAAGGTCAGCTCGCCGTGATGATATTTCCGGTGAATGGGGTCCAGCGCGAAGTAGCGCAGGGTGTCGTTCATCCACCCCATGTTCCATTTCAAATCGAATCCCAGCCCGCCCAGATAAGTCGGACGCGAAACCGCGGGCCACGCCGTCGATTCCTCGGCAATGGTCAGCACCCCGGGATGCCGCGCATGCACCACTTCGTTCATTTGCTTCAAAAACGCAATTGCTTCCAGGTTTTCGCGACCGCCGAATTGGTTGGGCAGCCATTCGCCTTCGCGCCGCGAATAATCCAAATACAGCATGGAAGCCACCGCGTCCACGCGCAGGCCATCAAGATGGTATTTTTCGAGCCAGAAAAGCGCGTTGGACATGAGAAAATTCCGCACTTCGTTGCGCCCGTAGTTAAAAATCAGTGTGCCCCAGTCGGGATGCGAGCCGCGCCGAGGATCGGCGTGCTCGTACAAATAGGTGCCGTCAAAATACGAAAGCCCGTGGCCATCGCGAGGAAAGTGCGCCGGAGTCCAGTCGAGAAGCACGCCGATGCCCGCTTGATGGCAGCGATCGACGAAATTCATGAATTCCTGCGGCGTGCCGTACCGGCTGGTCACCGCAAAGTATCCAACCGTCTGATAGCCCCACGAAGCATCCAGCGGATGCTCCATCACGGGCAGCAACTCGATATGCGTGTAGCCCATTTGCTTGACGTAAGGGATCAATTCGCCGGCCATTTCCGAGTATGTCAGCCAGCGCCCATCCGCGCCGCGCCGCCACGAGCCAAAGTGCAGCTCGTAAATCGAAATTGGCGCGTGTTGCCAGTCGAATTTCGCGCGCCCGCCCATCCACTCACGGTCGTTCCATGAATAGCTGTCAAGATTCGCGACTACGGAGCTCGATTTTGGCCGCGCCTCGGCAGAAAAGCCGTAGGGATCAGACTTCAAAGTCATCATTTCGCCCGAGCGCGACAAAATCTCGTATTTGTAGAAACTGCCTTCCCGCAGTTCCGGGACAAAAATCTCCCAGATACCCGTCGAACGCGCGCGCATCGGATTCACGCGCCCGTCCCAGCAGTTGAAATCACCAACCACACTGACGCGCATTGCGTTTGGCGCCCATACGGCGAAGTGCACTCCAGTGACGCCGGAAATTTCGCGCAGGTGTGCGCCGAGCTTTTCATAGTTTTGAAAATGCGTGCCTTCGCCCAGCAGATAGAGGTCGTAATCGGTCAGCAGGGGTGGAAAAGCAAAAGCGTCATAGAGTTCGACGCTCGCGCCGCCAGAGTCAGTGATACGCAGCCGGTACGATGTAGGCGCAATTTCAGTGCTTATTGCCGCGGAAGCTTCCAGCGGGATGAACGCTTCGAAAAATCCTGCCGCGTGCACGCACGTTGCAGCATGCTCTTCCGCATTTTTGCCCCAGACGATGCTCACACGGGCTGCGCTTGGCTGAAATGTCCGCAGGAATACGCCATGCTCGTGCGACGCGCCTGCCCAATGCGGCCCAAGAATCGAAAATGGTTCCGGATGCTCGCCGCGCGCAATCAACTCTGCGTCTGTCGAACTCAATCCGGAATCAGAGATGGGCGTTTCGCTCGTCCCGATATCTTTCAACGGTCCCAGTTCATCCCTCCATGCAACTACATTTTCCATTTTACCGGACAGCAGCGCTCATCACCAATCGAATGCTAACAATCATAATTCTGCGCCTGCTTGGAACTCCCCGCATCGAGCGGCGGCCAGTTTGAACGGGCTTAATCGTGAAACTGGCATTCAAGATTCAAACGATCCAGCTCCCTCGATCTTGTCATTGCCCGCAGCAGCGCTGGACATAATCCGCCGCCAAAGGTAGGCTATCCGCCTCGCGCCAAATCTCGCGTCGAAGGAGCCCCTGATGAAAAAGTTCACTCTTTCCGTTCTCGCGCTTGCGTTTTTCGCGCTGATTGCCGGCGCCCCTGTTGCATCCGCTCAAGCTGCCCGCAAATCTCCAGGTCCAGCGGAAGCGCTGCTGCGCGTTTGGAATGGCACCGGCAGGGAAATTATCACCATGGCGGAAGACTGGCCTGCGAGCAAGTATAACTATCGGCCCAACGACCAAGTCCGCACGTTTGGGCAGATTCTCAATCACCTGGCATCGTCAAACTATTATGCGACCAATGCGGCGCTCGGCAAGAGCCTCAAGGGAATCGAGAACGATCCGAAGGAATACAAGACCAAAGCGCAGATCGTCGCCTTTGTCAAAAAGTCCTTCGCTGATGGCGCTGCCGCCCTCAAGGCCGGCGGAGATGCCGGCGCGCTCGCGCACCTCGAAGATTGGGTAGGCATCATCGAGCACTCCGGCGAACACGAAGGTAACCTGGTGACCTACTATCGCAACAACGGCGTCGTGCCGCCCCAGTCACGACCAAAGCCCAAGAAGTAATAAGTAAATTTCCGAATCACAGGAGTCTTGCAGTGATGAAGCGCAGTCTCGCGTTTGTATTCCTCTTGGGTGTGGCAATTTCAATTTCTATTGCGCTCATGCCGGTGCGCGTTTGCGCTCAGTCGCGCTCGCAAGGCCGGTCCATGGTCATCACCCGCTACGGCATCGTCTCGGCGGAAAGTCCTCTGGCCGCGCAAGCCGGCGCGCAAATTCTCTCGCGCGGTGGCAACGCCATTGACGCGGCCATCGCGGCGAATTCCGTGATGGGCGTCGTCGAGCCAATGATGAACGGCATGGGCGGCGATCTTTTCGTAATCGTCTACGACGCGAAATCCGGCAAACTTTACGGCCTGAACGCCAGCGGCTGGTCGCCAAAGGCCCTTACGCCTGAATTTCTGCAGGGCAAAGGGATCACCAAAATGCCGGCCTATGGCATTGATTCCGTGACGGTGCCGGGTGTCGTCGATGGTTGGAGCAAGCTTCTCGCCCGCTTCGGGAAATTGACTCTGCAACAGGATATGACTTCAGCGATTCAATATGCGTGTGAAGGCTTTCCCGTTCCCGAGTGGGATGCGATGTATTGGGCGGAGGCCGCGAATTTCTTGGCAAAAAATCCAGAAACGGCGCGCGTTTACCTGATCAACGGCCAGGCGCCGAAGGTCGGCCAGATTTTCCGTAATGAAGACCTTGCGCATTCTCTGGAGTTGGTCGCCACTGGAGGTCGCGACGCATTCTACAAGGGCGAACTGGCGCAGCGCATTCTCGCTCTATCCAAGAGCGAAGGCGGCGCTATGACCGCGGAAGATCTTGCCGATTATTCAGCAGAATGGGTCGAGCCTCTTTCTACGCAATATCACGGCTGGAGCGTCTACGAACTGCCGCCCAATGGGCAGGGAATTGCCGCGCTTGAAATGCTGAACATCATGCAGCAGTTCCCGCTGGCGCAATATGGGCACAATTCCGCGGACGCCCTGCACGTCATGATCGAAGCAAAAAAACTCGCTTATGCGGATCTGCTGAAATATATTGGCGACCCACGGTTCAGCCAGATTCCGATTGGCGGCCTGCTCTCCGGCGAATACGCGCGAGCCCGCGCGAAGCTGATAGACATGTCCAAAGCGAATTGCAACGTCGCGTCGGGAAATCCCCCGGCGGGAGACACGACATACCTTACCGTCGTCGATCAGCAGGGCGACATGGTCTCGCTCATCCAGAGCAATTTCGAGGAGTTCGGTTCGCGGCTCGTCGCCGGTGGCACGGGTTTTGTTCTTCAGGACCGCGGCGCGCTTTTCAATTTGGAGCCGGGCTCGCCTGACGTTCTCGCCGGCCACAAGCGCCCTTTGCACACGATCATTCCGGCTTTTATGACCCACGGCGATACGCGTATCGCCTTTGGCATTATGGGCGGCTTCAATCAAGCGCAAGCGCACGCCCAATTCGTCTCAAATATCGTGGATTTTGGCATGAATATTCAGGCAGCGATGGAGGCCGCGCGATTTACCAAAGCCAGTTTCGGCGGCTGCGACTTGGATATGGAGGATCGCATACCCGCTGACGTGCGTTCCGCGCTCGCTGCGCGTGGCCATCAAATTCGCGTGGACGGCGATTTTTCGTCGCGCATGGGCGGCGGGCAGGCTACCGAAAGGAATTTTTCTACGGGCGTGAATTTTGGAGCTTCCGATCCGCGCAAAGATGGCGAAGCCATTCCGCAACCTTTGCCGCGCCATTGATTGCCGCGCTTATCTCGATTGCCAGGTGTTGCCAACTGGACACAGATAGTACTCAGGTACCATTGTCGTTGCTGCCCGGAAGCCGCTAAATAGCGGTAGCGCGTAGACTTGTAAGAAACTACAAAACTGAGTTGTGCCTGGATTCTGGATAATGTGTCTGCACAAACTCAGAGGTAAATCTGTCTTCCGACGCATCGCTCTGCGTCGAGCAAGGTAAGCAACCGGAATGCCCACGAAAAGTGACTCGCGCCGGAAGCAGCCCAAAGGCTCTATATCGAATGGGCGAAACGGCACAAGCGGCGCGAATGGAAAAAATGGCAAAGACCATCCGCACGATGCCAGCGTCCTTTCCGGCAAATCTGTAACCTCCGCTCGAACGGCGGGCCCATCTCAAATCTCCATACCTTTTCCAAAAATCGAAAACGCCGACGCGCGCTATCGCCAGCTTGTCGAACAACTCCCGGCCATCACCTATGTGGCGGAATTCGGCCTCGAAGGGAAATGGGAATACGTCAGCCCGCAGATCCATTCGTTGCTCGGCTTTTCGCAGGATGAGTGGATCAACACCAAAGGATTGTGGCTGAAGCAGGTTCATCCGGGCGATCGTCAAAGAGTGATGGAAGCGGAAGAGCAGAGCCTTCGCAATGGCTCGAATTATGAAGTTGAATACCGTATGTACACGCGGGATGGCTGCCTGGCATGGTTTCGGGACCGTGCCATGCTGGTGCAAGAGGGCAGCAATCGCATTTTGATGCATGGTTTCATGCTGGACGTCACCGAGCGCCGCGAAGCCGAACAGGCCCTGCTGAAGCTCAGCCGCCAGACCAATCTGATTCTCAATTCCGCCGGTGATGGGATTTACGGTCTTGATCGCAATGGCGCACTCACTTTTGTGAATAGCGCTACCGCGCGCATGCTCGGCTACCGGCCCGAAGAGGTGATTGGCCGCAATGCACACGCGCTTTGGCACCATTCCAACTCTGAGCGCAAACTGCGGCCTGAGTCTGATTGCGCCGTATTTGCGGTCCTCCGAGATGGCGCCACCCGCCATGGCACTGGCGATGTGTTCTGGCGCAAAGATGGGTCCAGCTTCCCGGTGGAATTTATCAGCACCGCCATTCGCGAAGGTGAAGAAGTGGTGGGCGCGGTGGTGACCTTCCGGGACATCACCGCTCGTCAGCGCGCCGAAAAAGCTCAAAAACAGGCGGAGGAGCGCTTCCGCAGCATTTTCGAAAACGCCGTCGAAGGCATTTACCAGTCCACGCCGGATGGTAAATTCATAAGCGTCAATCCCGCCATGGCGCGCATGTTTGGTTATTCGTCGCCGGACGAAATGATTCAGGAGGTCAACGATATCGGAGCTCAGATGTACACGCAGGCTTTGCATCGCGACGAATTCAAGGCGATCATGGAAAAAGTCGGCACAGTAGAAGGTTTTGAGACTGAAGTGCTGCGCAGAGACGGCGGCAAAATATGGGTTTCAGAGACGGCGCGCGCTGTCCGCAATGTGATCGGCCGCATCTGCTATTACGAAGGAACGCTGGAAGACATCACTTCGCGAAAACGTTCCGAGGCCGAGCGCCAGGTTTCCTTCGAAATCATTCACGCCGCAAACGTCACTGACAATCTGGATGAACTTCTGCACCGCATTCACCAGTCTCTGTCTCGCGTTCTGTACGCCGACAATTGTTTCGTCGCTCTTTACGATCCAGTCTCCTGCCTTTTTACGTTTCCGTTCTTCGTCGACAAATACGACACCGCGTTTCCGCCGCAGACCGTAAATCGCAGCTGCACCAGCTACGTTTTCCGCAAAGGCGAAGCCACTTTGATCCCACAAGAGGTTTTCGACCAACTGGCCGAGCAGGGAGAAGTCGAGCTTGTGGGTACGCCTTCTCCGTCATGGCTCGGCGTCCCTCTGCGCACGCCTTCCGCTACCATCGGCGTCCTTGTAGTGCAGCATTACGAGGACGAAAACGCCTACACGCAGCGCGATCTCGAATTCTTGACTTCCGTCGGAGGCCAGATTGCACTCGCCATCGAGCGCAAGCGCGCCGAAACGGCCCTGCGCGACAGCGAGGCACGCCTCCGCGTCCTTATCGAGCAACTGCCCGCCATTCTTTGGACTACTGACACTGAGCTTCGTTTCACGTCCTCTGTCGGCGCCGGCCTGGCGCGCCTCGGCCTTAAGCCAAACGAAGCAGTGGGGCTGACACTCTATGAGTTTTTCCAGACTGACGACCGGACTTTCCCTCCCCTTGCAGCCCACCGCCGCGCGCTTACCGGCGAATCCGTGACATTTCACGTGGAGTGGGGCGGCGGCTCTTACGCCTGCCACGCCGAGCCTGTCCGCGACGCCTCAGGAAAAGTCACCGGCGTGATCAGCATGGCTTTCGACATTACCGATCGCAAACAGCTGGAAGCCCAACTGCGCCAGGCGCAAAAAATGGAAGCGGTGGGACGCCTCGCTGGCGGCATTGCTCATGATTTCAATAATCTCCTCATGGTCATTCAGGGTTATGCCGAACTTCTGCTCGACAAGCTCGGCGGCGAGCATCCGCTGCGGCGCAACGCCGAGCAAATTCACGACGCTTCCCAACGCGCCGCATCGCTGACGCGCCAATTGCTCGCTTTCAGCCGCAAGCAAATGCTCGCTCCTCAGGTTCTAAACGTGCAGGACGTTGTCACCGACATGGAGAAAATACTGCGGCGTCTGATTGGCGAAGACATCGAACTGGTCACCAGGAATGCTTCTGAGCTTTGGCACGTTCGCGCCGACCGCAGCCAAATCGAACAGGTCATTCTGAATCTCGCTGTAAACTCCCGCGACGCCATGCCCAACGGAGGCAAACTCACCATCGAGACTGCGAATACAGAGTTGGATAGTTCCTATTCGCGGCACGCTGTCGTCGAGCCCGGCGAATACGTCATGCTCGCGGTCAGCGACACGGGCATCGGTATGGACGCAGCTACCCAGGCGCACGTCTTCGAGCCTTTTTTCACTACAAAAGAGAAAGGGAAGGGAACGGGTCTTGGACTCGCTACCGTCTACGGCATTGTCAAGCAGAGCGGCGGCTACATTTGGGTTTACAGCGAAGCAGGCAAGGGCGCGACCTTCAAGGTTTACCTCCCGCGCGTCGAAGCGGAAGTGCAGCTCGCATTGCCACCGGCGGAGCCAAAGTCTTCCCGTCGTGGCTCAGAAACCATCTTGCTCGTCGAAGACGAAAAAGGGGTTCGCGATCTCGCTCTTGAATATCTCGCCGATGCGGGTTACGAAGTCCTCGAGGCGGAAAACGCTGACGAAGCTCTGCGCATCGCGCGAACGCGACCAGGCAGCATCGACCTGCTCTTCACCGATGTCGTCATGGCCGGACTCAGCGGACGTCAGCTCGCCGAACAGATGCGGCAGCTTCGCCCTGGCATTCGCGTTTTGTATATGTCCGGCTACGCTGACGAAGCTATCGTGCACCACGGCATCCTCGGCCGAGGCATGGCCTTGCTGCAGAAGCCTTTCACTCTGAATTCGCTTGCCCTGAAAGTCCGCGAAACCCTCGACCAGCGCATCGAAAACTAGGTTGCCGGTCCGCTGCTCTTCTCATCTACAGACAATGTTCTTTGCCAGTTCGTCGCTCGTCACTATCGCTGGGCGTTTGCTTTCGAGCCGCCGCCTCGCTAGCATGTCCGTTTCTGTTCAATGTGCGGAGGGCCACCGTGATTCGCAATCTCCACTCCAAACGTTTCGCCACGCGTGCAGTCCATGCCGGTGAACGCCAGCGTCCCGACGGCTTCGTTCCGATGTCCACACCCATCTACAGCAGCTCCACGTTTATTTACGACCATCTCGCCGACATTGACGCCATCAGTTCCGGCGAACGCGCTGGATTTACCTATTCCCGCCACGGCAATCCCACCAACGCCGCCCTCGAAGAAGCCGTTGCTTCCCTCGAAGCCGCCCCGGCCGGCAGCGCCGCTATCAGCCTTGCCTCCGGAATGTCTGCGATTCTGCTCGCGCTCCTTGCCGCTGGCGTCGAGCACGGCAGCAAAATCGCCGCTTCGCAGGATCTCTACGGCGTCACCACAAAATTCCTTCTCGAAGTTGCTTCTCGCTGGGGCGCCGAAGTTCAATTCGTAGATGTCTTCAGCCGCTCGGGCCGCGAAGCGCTCTGGGCGTCCAGGCCCAATGTTTTGCTTCTCGAAAGCCTCACCAATCCGCTGCTTCGCATTCCCGATTTGCCTGCGCTCACAAAAGAGGCTCGCGCCCACAAAACGCGCATCATCGTCGACAACACTTTTGCCACGCCGTTGCTTCTGCAACCGCTCAATCATGGCGCTGATTTCGTCATTCACAGCGCCACTAAGTATTTCGGCGGCCATGGCGATTTGACCGGAGGAGTTCTCATTGCCCGAGAGGAATTCGCAAATGAAGCGCGCTCATTTTCGCGGCTTGTTGGCGCCGTCCTCGCCCCTTTCGAAGCATGGCTCACGCTTCGCGGACTGAAGACTTTGCCGCTGCGTTTCGCTCGCCACTGCGAAAACGCGCAAGCCCTTGCCGAATTTCTTGCCGCTCATCCGCGCGTCGAGGAGGTCTTTTATCCGGGCCTTCCGTCGCATGCTGACCATGCTCTCGTGCAGCAACTGTTTGGCGGCGCCGGAGCTGGCGGCGTGCTTTCCATCAAAATTCGCAGCGCTGGCCGCGACGACGTTTTTCGCTTCGTTGATTCCCTCGAGCTGTTTTTGAAGGCTACATCTCTTGGCGACGTGCAAAGTCTCGTTCTTTATCCGTCTATTTCCTCGCATCGCGACCTCTCTCCCAAGCAGCGCGAGCGCTTGGGAATCACTGAAAATCTTGTGCGCCTATCCGCCGGCATCGAGCACATCGAAGACCTCAAAGCTGATTTGGGGCAAGCTCTGGCGCAAACTTAAACGTTGCTATTTTATCGCTCGTAATTGTTCAGTCTGGCGAAGGGGCATCCTTCTCGTTGTTCCTCCATGGAACAGTCGAGCGGCCATGTTCGCTCGCGAAACACGCTCATGTTCATAATCGTTTCTCCACGTTTTCAGAAAATTGTTGTACAGGCAAGCTGAGCATGGGCTTACAGGCGCTGCACGTATTTTCGGTTTCTTCGCACATCTGGCCTTCTACGTGCCTTTTTCACAGTTGTCGCATTGGCCGATGGGATGGAACGGCCGGGTGAACAGGGGGCATTGACATGGAAATTATGAGTGGACGTCAAGCATCAATCGTGCGAGGGGAAGAAACCGAAGCTCCAATTTCGGAGCAGAAACTCTGGGTCGCGGTTCTCGCGCAGGCTCTCGAAGACTTGCGGGGCGACCGCCTCACCGCCCGCCACGAGGCCGAGCACTTTTTGCTTCGCGACAAAAACGATTTCTTCACAGTGTGCGCCGCTGCCGGAATTGATCCGAGTAGCTTTCGCTCGCGTCTCGGCCGTCTGCACATCGCCGCGATTCCAGAAGGTCCTCAACTCGCCCCTTAGCTGCTGCAGATTTGGCGCAGCAGGAGCCGCTCGTTCGAAACGATTCATTTAGGTGAGGCGGCCTCCCATCGAAATGAGCGCGCGCCGCCATTTTTCAGAGTAAGATTTATTCTGCTCTTTTCGATTCTGGTCCAGGAGCAGCAAACGCGTGCCGCAGCCACCACCTACCAAGCCTGAAGTCGAAGTTCTTCTAAGCTGCGCACGAAATCCTTTGGACGCTGGCCGCCAGCAACGTTTGGCGGCGCTTCTCGCGTCGCATCTCGATTGGCCACTTATGCTTAATTTGGCGGTCGAGAATGGCCTGCTGCCGCTCCTTTGCGAGCATTTGTCCCGCTATTCGCAGATACAAATCCCCGGCGATATTTCGAACCGCCTGCGCGAGGAGAATCGCCAATACTCGATGCGCTCGCTCTTATTGATGGCAGAACTTCTGCGCATCGTAAACAACCTCCGTCAAAGGCAAATTCCGGCGCTCCCATATAAAGGGCCAACTCTTGCGCAGTTCGCGTATGGGAATCCGTCGCTTCGCCAGTTTGAAGACCTCGATATCGTCGTGGCGCAACAATTCATGCCACGCGCTTACGATGAGATGAACGCCCTCGGCTACGAAGCCAGGCTGCCGCGCAAAAGCTTTCTCGCAAAGCGTCGCCGCGAAATTCCCGGCGAATATGTTTTTCTGCACAAGCAGAATCGCGCGCTGGTCGAATTTCACACCGAATTCACGCTGCGCCATTTTCCGAGCCCGCCCCGCATCGACGAAATGGCTCGGCGCCCCGCCATCGTTTGCGTGAACGGCAGGGAAGTGCCAACCTTTTCGCCGGCCGACAATCTGCTGATGCTGTGCGTTCACGGCGCGAAAGATTTTTGGTCGCGCCTGATTTGGGTCGCCGATGTTGCCGCCATCGCGGAAAAACTCAGCGCCGCTGACTGGCAGCGCCTCCTCGAGGAGGCAGACAGATACGACGCCTCGCGCATGGTGAATCTCGGCCTGTGCCTTGCGCATTCCATTTTCCAAACACAACCTCCTTCGGAGTTTTTGCAACGCGTTAGGCAGGACGTCGCTGTTCGCAGTATCGCCTCCCAGTTTCGCGATCAATTGCTCGTTGCTCGCAAACTGCCTGACGGGATTTTGTGGCGCTCACGCTATCGCATCGCCATGGTTCAAGGCTTTGCTCGCGGGGTTCGCTACTGGCTGCGCCTCTCAACAGCGCCCGCCGAGGAAGACTGGTCTGCTGCCGATTTTCGCTCTCGCTCAGGCGTGGCATCCTCGTTTTTTCGTCCTCTTCGCCTGTGGCGCAAATATGCTGGTTCCCGCGCCCCAGAATAGTTCAGCGCGTCAAGCCATTCTGCAGGATTTGCCCGCCTCTTCTTTTAGTGCCATACTCCCGCACTTGCATTTGATTTTCTTAGGTTGAATCTTTTATCTAATCCGCAGTGCGATTTGTGAGGGGAGGAAAGAATGCATTCTTTGCTTGTGCGCCGTTCTGCAGTAATAGCAGCGCTTCTTGCTTTATCGCTGATTGTATGTGCGCCCGCGATCGCTCAGCAAGCCGCGCCGGAAAATGCCCAGCAGAATTCCTCCGGCGCTCAGCGCGTTTTTACCGACGCCGACTATGCCCATGCCGAAAAATTCATGCCTTACAACATCGACCGCCTCGTCTATGGCACAGTTCGACCGAGCTGGCTCCCGAACCATCGCTTCTGGTATCGCTCGACAACCGCCGGCGGCAGCGAATTCGTCGTCGTGAATGCCGCCACGGGTGAACGCAGACCCGCCTTTGACCACGCGGCTGTCGCTGCGGCCCTTTCCGCCGCCACCGGCGCTCATTACGATGCGCGCCATTTGCCTTTTCTCAGCTTCGTGTTCTCGCGAGACGAGCGTTCCATTTTTGTGGACGCCAAAAGCAAGCATTTTCAGTGCACTTTGCAAGCTTCCGATGCTCGCTGCTTCGTGCCCAAAGACGACGCCCGTTTGCTGGACGAGGAAGATCATGCCGCCGCTTTCCATGATGCTCTTGCTCACAACGAATCGCTCTCTCCCGACGGCAAAAAAGTCGTCTTCATCCGCGATTACAATCTGTGGCTACGCGACCTGGCTACCGGAAAAGAAACGCAACTCACTACCGACGGCGTGAAGGACTTCGGCTATGCCACCGACAATGCCGGCTGGATTCATAGCGACCGCCCTATCGTTGCCTGGTCGCCCGATTCGACGAAAATCGCCACCTATCAGCAGGACCAGCGTGGTGACGGCGAAATGTATCTCGTCCAGACCAACGTCGGCCATCCTACTCTCGAAGAATGGAAATATCCTCTTCCCGGCGACAAAATTGTGACTACCATCCAGCGCGTCGTCATTGACCTCGGCGTCAACCCTCCGCGCGTCATTCGCTTCAAGATGCCGCCCGACCAGCATCGCTCCACTCTGTGCGACGATATTGCTTGCACCCCCGGCGTGTGGTCCGACGTGCAATGGAGTCCTGATTCCACGCACATTGCATTCGTCTCAACATCTCGCGATCACAAGCACGAACATTTTCGCGTTGCCGACGCCGCGACTGGCGACATCCGCGACGTTTTCTCCGAAAACGTCCCTACTTTCTACGAATCTGGAATCGACGCGGTGGACTGGCGCTACTTGCCGGAGTCGAACGAAGTCATCTGGTACTCCGAGCGCAGCAATTGGGGCCAGCTTTATCTCTACAATTTGCAAACCGGCCAGCTGGAGCATCAAATAACCTCCGGCGATGGCGATGTTGCTCAGTTGCTTCGGGTGGACGAAAAGAATCGCCTGCTTTACTTCACCGCTGTCGGAAAGGAGAAAGGCCGCAATCCTTATTACATTCATTTCTACCGTATCGGCTTCGACGACAAGAATCTCACGCTGCTCACTCCTGAAAACGCCAATCACGAAATCACGCTGTCGTCCGGCGGCCACTATTTCGTCGATTCTTTTTCTACTCCCGAAGTTCCGCCTGTCGCGGTTCTACGCGATGCCAGCGGCAAGCTCGTTTCCACCGTTTCCAAAACCGATATTTCGCGCCTCGTCGCGACGGGTTGGAAGCCGCCCATTCCATTCACTGTCAAAGCCCGCGACGGTGTTACCGACCTTTACGGCCTGATGTTCAAGCCCACGAATTTCGATCCGGGCAAAAAATATCCCATCATCAATCACATTTATCCCGGCCCGCAGACGGGCAGCGTTGGCAGTCGGAATTTTTCCGCCGCCCGCGGAGATTGCCAGTCGCTCGCCGAACTTGGTTTCGTTGTAGTGGAAATCGATGGCATGGGCACTCCCTGGCGCTCCCAAAAATTCCATGAAGCCTATTACGGCGACATGGGCGACAACACGCTGCCCGATCAAGTCGCTGGAATGAAGCAGTTAGCGCAGCGCTATCCATGGATCGACATCAAGCGCGCCGGCATTTACGGTCACTCCGGAGGCGGTTACGCTACTGCCGACGCCATGTTCCGCTATCCCGATTTTTTCAAGGTGGGCATTTCGGAGTCTGGCAATCACGACAATCGCGATTATGAGGACGACTGGGGAGAGAAATGGCAGGGCCTGCTCGTGAAAAACCCCAACGGCACCACCAATTACGACAATCAAGCCAACGAGCTTATCGCTAAAAATCTCAAAGGCCATCTGCTGCTCGCCTATGGCACTATCGACAACAACGTCCCGCCATATAACACGCTCCTTGTGGTCAACGCGCTCATCAAAGCGAACAAGGATTTCGACTTGCTCGCGCTGCCCAACGAGCGCCACGGCTATGCGGATGACACGCCCTATATGACCCGTCGTCGCTGGGATTATTTTGTTCGCTACTTGCTCGGCGACAGGCCGCCTCATGAATATCAAATGCACGCGCCGGCGGAGCCTTTCGGGCCACCGCCATTCTGATGGGACTTTTACCCGGGCCTCAAGCATCCCGCGCCCAGAACATACAGGTTCATCCTGATAGACGCCCTTCTGCGCTCAGCTAGGCTGTAAACGCGCGAAGGAGGACACGTGCTGCGTCTCATCCTCATCATTTTTCTGATCCTGCTTCTTTTGGCCCTGCTGCCGGCTTGGCCGTACAGTGCGGGCTGGGGCTACTATCCCAGCGGCGGACTCGGTCTCATTCTCCTGATCGTGATTATTTTCCTTCTTGTCGATCGTCGCCGCACCACGCGCATCTGAGACGTCTGGCGAATAGCGCTCGTACCTTGTGCCTGCTTCTTGAACTGTCTGCCGGGCGGCGCGACGGCCAACTACTCATGACTTTTTTCTGATTCCTGCTGGCTCGCGGTCCATCGCGGCCCCGCCAACGCTACAGTCCAAATCGGCCCGCCGTTATATAGCTCGCCCTGCTCTTTCAGAAATGTGGGCACCTCGCCCGCCGCAATCCACATATTTTCGTCCGGTGGCTGCTTGCCAATCAAAGGAGCCACGACGCCTGCCACGCCGGTAATATCGATGTGAATTTTGTAGTGCAGTTCCTTGCGTTTCGAATCTCCCACGTAAAACGTGTCCTCAAGCTGCGGCGTAATATCCAGCTTCACGACTCGCGGCTCCGGCGTTCCCACCACCATCGAAACCGTTGTGCTTTTCATCGTCGGAACAATATTTTTAACAACGAGATAAACCAGTCCATTCATCACGTCGTCGGGATACTTGATCTTCTTCGACACTTCCTTCTTTTTGCCGTGCTCGTCTATCGACCACGCTTTGAATGTTCCCTTGGGTACGTCAATCCAGGTCTCCGACTGTTCCTTGAATGAGGGCCCTTTTTCAATCAAATGGTCGGTGAGCAACTTAAAAGTACCGCGTTCCAGGAAAACAGTAGAGTCCTCGTAGATTGATCCATCATGGAAATGAAAAATGAGCTGCGAAAAGAATCGTTTGCCGCGCTTTACTTGGAGCATGTCCCCTGTTGCAAGCAACTTGCCGTCAGGCGCGAACAGCACCAGGAATCCGTGCGTCACTCCCTCATGAAAGCGCACGCGCACCGGCTGCGCCGCGATATTCGCCGGCCTCAATAAAAAGCAGCACGCCAGCAGTATACCAGCCCAGTTGCACCACGTTTTTGCGGGCGAATTGATCATTTGCGGCGCCGATGCGCGGAAAAGCAGGTTGAGCGCATTTCCTAGATTAGCTTCTGCTCCAGGAGGGCACTATCAGGCTTTAGCCCTAATCTTCGATGGGTAAATCCGGCTAATGACGCTCCAAAAGAAGGTTTTGTTGGCTTTTAACACTGAAAAATCGTCCCATCTGCACTGATTGCGCACACAGGCATATGGCGCGAATTCTTTGTAAATGCCGCCTTGCCGTCAGAATCAACAACAATCAGCCCAACCTCTCCGCCAAGCTCATGTTCAAGTTGGCTTAACGCCTCCTGCGCCGCTTGTTGAGGGTCAGAGCATCGCTCATACAAGAAGGCCACCAATCGCGCCAGCGTCATCCTGATAATGTGCTCGCCATTCCCGGTACACGAGATCGCGATCCGCTTGCCCGCATAAGTTCCAGCGCCGATAATCGGCGAATCGCCTACGCGGCCCGGAAGTTTGCCCTTCATCCCGCCCGTTGATGTCGCCGCGGCCAGATCTCCATTCTGGTCGCACGCCACTGCGCCCACCGTGCCATGCTCGCTTATACTGCTGTTGGCCTTGGTCGCCCTGCCTGACTCCCACTCTTTTCTTCGATACTCGACGATCAGTTCTTCCGGAGCGCACATAGCAAATTCTTGCGCGCGCGCAAAACGATCCGCGCCATTTCCAATCAGCATGACGTGAGGACTCGCTTCCATCACTCGTCGCGCCAGTCGAATCGGATTCAGAACGCTTGTAACTCCCGCCACCGCGCCCGCCGCGCGTGTCGCACCGTTCATGATGGAAGCATCCATCTCCACGCGTCCGTCCAGATTCAGCACAGAGCCGCGGCCAGCATTGAAAAGCGGATTATCTTCCAGGACGACAACAGCAGCCTCAACCGCGTCAATGGCGCTTCCACCCTCTTGCAGAATCTTCCATCCCGCCTCGGCGGCTTCCTTTGCGCCGTCAGCCCTTGCGGAGAGGCTGCTTTCGTCCACACGGCCGCATCCGCCGTGCGCAATGATTGCTGGATTTTTCATCGCGTTCTTTGGCGCTTCATCGTCGGGGCCCTGCGCTCATGGCCAATCCTCGGCAACCACGCGCCGCGTTTCCTCGACGCCGACCTTCCAAATAGCCAGCATCTCTTCATCCGCGCGCTGATAGTAGCCGCCGAAATTTCCGTCGCCGAGGTATTTTCTCACGCCCTCCGGAGGCATCGCCCGCATCAGCGCTACGTCAATCATGGTTTTGCGCTCTGCGGGATATTTCACGCCTTCGAGCCGCGTCCACGGGAAGTTCTCCATCCATGACGCATGCGAAGCCACCGAATCCGTCTCCTGCACCTTCGCCCAGGTCGCCGGAGCGTTCCACCAGTTGTGGAGCTTCATTCGAACATTCGGATTCGTCCGCAGGCATTCGGTAATGACAGCCTGCGCCGGAGCGTTGCCGCCATGGCCGTTCACCACCACGATGCGCTTGAAGCCGTGGCTCATCAGGCTGTCCAGAATTTCGTGGAGCACGCGCGCGTAGGTTTCCGTGGAGAACGTCACGGTGCCGGGGAAGGCCATGAAGTACGACGTCAGGCCGTACGGCAAGCCGGGGAAAACCGGAACGCCGAGCGGCTCGGCGGCTTCGATGGAAATGCGCTCTGAGAGAATGAAATCTACGCAGAGGCTCAGGCCAGCGTGCTGTTCCGTGCTGCCAATCGGCAGAACGGCGCGGTCATCGTGTTTCAGATAATCTTCCACCTGCTTCCAATTCATCTCGCAAATCTTCACGTCAGCTCCTCAACCTCAGAACTTATTCACTTTCTGCGGATAATCCAGGTTTTATCGCGTCGCAGTGAACCGTGAGAAATATCATTCCACGCTCCCGTTTGCAACATCACCACGAGGTAGAGCAAATGCTCGCCGCTAAATCCTGTAGCCCACCGGCGCTGATTTTGATAATTTCAGGGCGCGCTGGCGCAGGAAATATCCTTCGCTGGAACTATCGAAAGGGAGCGCTATGAGAATTGATCGTAAGTTATTGCTGATCGTCACCGCGCTAGTTGGCGTGTCAATATTAACAAGCCTGGCGAGCGTCGTCCTTGCGCAAGATCACCCGCAAGCTCAGTCAACAAACCAGCCGGCTGACCAGCAAAGTAACCAGGCCATCCTCCTTCGCGTCGGCACGCTCTTCGACGGCCGAGGGCACATCGAGCACAACACTAATATCCTTATCGAGCATGGCAAAATCGCGCGCGTCGCCGCAAACGCCACCTCCGCCGCAGCGAAAGTCTACGATCTGCGTGGCCTAACCGTCATGCCCGGATGGATCGACTGCCACGAGCATATCTCCTGGCATTTCGGTCCCGACGGCAGATTCGCCGGAGACGACGTGGGCAAGAACGAAACGCCCGAGCACGCATTCCTCGCTATGGCCGCGAATGCCTGGGCCACGCTCATGGCGGGATTCACCACCATTCAAAGCGTCGGCGCGCCCGCTGACGTGCCGTTGCGCGACGCTATCGCTCGCGGCGAGATTCCCGGCCCGCGCATTCTCACCGCGGTGCGCCCGCTTGCTGGCCGCGGCCCGAAGACCGGCACGCCCGAGGAAATTCGCCGATACGTTGACCAGGATAAGGCGATGGGCGCGGACTTGATCAAAATTTTCGCCTCGGCGAGCATTCGACAGGGCGGAACGCCAACACTTTCGCAGGACCAGCTCGACGCAGCGTGCGACGAGGCAAAAAAAGACGGCTTGCGCACCCTCGTTCATGCCTACGCCTCTGCCGTCAAACAAGCCGTGGACGCTGGATGCACTGAAGTCGAGCATGGCATGCTCATGCCCTTATCTGATTTGAAGCTGATGGCCGAGCACCACGTGTTTTTCGACCCGCAAGCGGGCTTGGTCTTTCAAAACTATTTCGATCACGAGAAAAACTATCTTGGCATTGGCGGTTACACGCCTGAAGGTTTTGCAGCTATGCACAAAGTCTGGCCTGACGACGATCAAATGTTCAACGCAGCCGTCCGCACGCCGGGCCTCATTATCGTTTTTGGAACTGACGCGGTCGCTGGTGCATTCGGCCATCAGGCCGAAGAATTCATCTATCGCGTACAAAAGGCCGGTATGACACCGGTGCAGGCGCTCAAGTCGGCCAATTATTCCGCCGCCGAATCCATGCGCCTGCAGGATCAAATTGGCTCAATCGCGCCGGGCTTGGATGCCGACATCATCGCCCTCGCCGGCGATCCTCTCAAAGACATTACCGCGGTGCGCCATGTCGCCTTCGTGATGAAGCACGGTGTGATTTACAAGAACGACGTCGCTGCGCGCTCAGCAAAATAGTTGCAATCTCAAAAATGGCGCTCAGGCGGACGGAGGTTTGGCTCGATATTAAAGTCAGAAAACCTGGGCCTTTAGCCCTGCCTAAATTGACCAGGTAAAGGAATGAGCTACGCACTAATCTGTTATTCTTTTGCTGCTGTGAGAGCCGCTGAAAAACAGCCGAACAGGGAGCGATGAAAAAAAAGCGCACGGATGCTGTTGAAAAGGGACCAGCCCAGCCTTCTGCCAAAACAAATGGCCTCGGCCGACGCGACTTTGGCCGCCTGGTCATGTTCACTCTGGCGGGCAGCGCTCTGGCTATCACGCCCCCCGCTGCATCCGGCGGGGGATTTGACGGCGTTCCGCGGTTAGCTTTTCGCGAACAGGAGGAAACTCAGGCCGGCCTATCTTCCGCAGGCCAGGCCGAAGTCGAAGCCAAACTGCGACACATTTTAGCGACCTACGGAGACCGCCTCAACCACGACCAGAAACAACGGATGCGCCGCATCGTCAGCTCGCACGTCCGCATGCTCGAAGCCATTCGTCCGATTCCAACGACGAATGGCGATCCGCCGGCGACTGTATTGAAATTGATCGATAAGAGTACGGTGCGCGCAGGCAGGCGGCCCCGCAGAACTTCGCGAGCCATGCGCAAAGCGGCCAAATCGCCGAAGAAGGAACTTTAGTCATGCTCGGCGAAGAGATTCTCTATCTTTCCACACGCGACCTGGCTGAACGCATCCGTGCGCGGAAGATTTCTCCCATCGAGTTGACCCAGAGCTATCTCGAACGCAGCAAACGTCTCGGCCCGAGGTTTAACGCCTATGTGACCATCACCGAGGAGCTAGCCCTTGCCCAAGCTCGCGCAACCGAAAAAGAAATCTCGGCCGGCCACTATCGCGGGCCGCTCCACGGGATCCCATACGCCGCAAAGGATTTGCTGGCCGTCAAAGGCTACAAAACCACCTGGGGCGCGAAGCCTTACGCGCATCAATCTTTCGATTACGACGCCACCGTCATCGAGCGGCTCAATCGCGCGGGAGCGATCTTGATTGGAAAAGCCGCGATGATCGAACTTGCAGGCGGCCTCGGCTATTCAGGGCCCGATGCTTCGCTGACCGGCCCTTGCAAGAATCCTTGGGACACCAATTATTGGACGTGCGGTTCGTCGAGCGGCTCAGGGGCGATTGTCGCAGCGGGCCTGGCCAATTTCGCTCTCGGCTCGGACACTCGCGGCTCCATCATTTGCCCTTCAACCCTTTGCGGAATCTCAGGGATGCGCCCTAGTTTTGGGCGCGTCAGCCGCTTCGGCGTGATGGCCATTGCCTGGTCCATGGACAAAATCGGCCCTATGGCGCGCACCGCTGATTCTTGCGGCCTGGTTCTGTCAGCGATCGCCGGACACGACCCCAAAGACAACGACTCTCTGCGCCCGGAACAGGCCCTTTTTTCTTACCGACCGGAAAGAAAATTGCCGCGCCCGCTGCGCATCGGCCGCATCACCAACGTTTTCCCCGATGCCAATCCCGTCTTGCATTCTGCTGTGGATGAAGCCCTGAAAGTGCTCGAGCAAAACGGCGCGCAAGTCTCCGACATCAAACTTCCCGAAGGCCCCTATGAAGAAGCGGCCGAACTGGTCATACTCATCGAGGCCGCGTCCGCCTTCTCTGACCTGATTCAATCTGGACGCTGCGCCCAATTGGAAGATCCTCTTGGCCAAATCAACGGCTATGCCAGCCTCGAATTTTCCGCCTCCGACTTGCTGCAAATTCAGCGGGTGCGCGTTTCTCTGCAGGACAAAATAGATGCTCTATTCGACCGGTTCGACGTCATCGCTGCGCCCGGCGAAGACACTGTGTCTATTCCGTTGAAGCCTTCGCCACGCCCTGCGCTGAAGCCGCCCTCAACGCCGGCACTAACGAAAGAACAACAGAAAAATCCTCCGCCTCGCCGCCGCCGTGGCAACAGCATGCAGCCGGATGCCATCTCTAGCCTCTGCGGCCTGCCGGCCGTTACTGTGCCGTGCCAGTTCACCAAAGACGGCTTCCCGGTCGGCATCCAATTCATCGCGCGAGCCTTGAATGACGGCCTTCCTGTCATGGCCGCCAATCTTTTCCAATCCCGCACCGACTGGCACACTAAGCACCCGCGCCTCGACTGAATCACGTGTGGTTAATCGTGCTGGTCGCTCGGAATTTCGCGCACTTGTCGGAGTGGCGGCGTTGAAGGTTGCAGAAGTTACAGAAGTTGCAGAAGAGCAGGACTCAGCGCGGAGCGGCTGATTGCTCTAATATTTTGATGCGACGGCAGGGTCATTTATTTATGCGTTGACGCGAGTGCCTGGTGCCCGCTGGTCGGGCTATTGTTGCAAGGAAAGTGTAACTTGCGTATTATCGATGCGCGGGGTGGAGCAGCCTGGTAGCTCGTCGGGCTCATAACCCGGAGGTCGTTGGTTCAAATCCAACCCCCGCAACCAGCTATCCTAAATACTTACAAGGGCTTGCTGATTCTGGTCCAGCAGGCCCTTTTTCTTGAGCTGCAGTTAAACTGACAGAATTCCCAGCTTTTTCGATCTCTTCGCCAGCGAGTTTTGCCGCTTCCGCGTTTTCCTTCCACTCCGCGTGCGTGTACACGTCAAATGTCAGAGATCCGGCTGATGCGTGTCCCAGCCGCTCCTGAATGGTCTTGAGTGGAACACGCAGCGACGCGAGCAGAGATGCGTTGAAGTGGCGGAAAGCGTGAAGCCCGCCATTCCGAGTTTCGAGATCGCCCAGAAACGGCTTTAGCTTCCGCTGGCGAAACAGATTCATATCTCACGGCGTGCGGCTGGATGTAGAGAATAAAAACGGGTGTGCCCTCGTCCGTTGGCGCTCTGATTATTCCCAAAGCATCGCCCCAACCTGGGCCGACACCGCGATAGTTCGTACCGCATTGCTTGTTTTGGGAGTCTGCACCCTGCCGTGCCAAACCGACTGATCTACATTGATGCGGACCACGCTAACGTCAGATACGCGAATGCCCGCCAGTTCCCCCGAGCGCAGCCCGGTTTCCGCAGCCGGCCAGAAAAATCTCCGCAGTTCGTCTTCGGAGGTCTTTCGGGTTCGAACCCGCGCGCCTCGCAAATTTCGCCATTTGTTCAACGGAACGTTCTATAGCGAGTCGGCATCTGGAGTTGAAGCGTGGGCGAGTGCCGGCGCGCGCACACGGCCAGTAACGGCGACGTAAGTGACGCCGGAGACGGCGAAGCCAACAAACCACGCGTAATTGTAGAGCCAGCGCAGCGGTGAGTAAAGCAAACCACACAACGCCACGGCAATGCCGAGAGCGAGAGCGCCGATCGCCTGATAGTTGAAGCCCCGGCGATATTCGTAAGCTCGGTTACGATGATAAAGGGAAGCAACGTCCAGCGTGCGGTTGCGCACGATAAAATAATCGGCAATCATGATTCCCGCAATCGGGCCCAAGAGGGCCGAATAGCCGACCAGCCATCCGAAAATGTAGCTGTTGTAATTGCTGAGCAGCTTCCACGGCATCATGAGAATGCCAATGACACCGGTGATCAGGCCTCCGGTGCGGAAGGAGATGCGGCGCGGATTGAGATTCGAGAAATCATTGGAGGGAGAGACGACGTTCGCAGCCACGTTAGTGTTGAGCGTGGCAATCAGCAGAGCAACCAGCGCGATGGAAGCGACCACCGGCTTGTTGAACCGGCCGAGCAGCACAACCGGATCCCAAATCGCCTTGCCGAAGATGACCACGGAAGCCGAAGTGACTGCAACGCCAACGAAGGAAAAAAGCGTCATGGCGGTGGGAAGTCCGAGCGCCTGGCCGACCATTTGCGCGCGCTGCGATTTGGCGTAGCGGGTGAAGTCCGGAATGTTGAGCGCGACCGTGGCCCAAAATCCCACCATGCCAGTGAGAGAGGGAATGAAGAAGCGCACAAATTCGCCCGTGGTGTGGAATTTGCTGGGCGCGCTCAGTACCGGGCCCAGGCCGCCCGCTTTGCTGGTGATCCACCAAAGCAGGAGAAGGCCGACGCCGAGCATGAACGGCGCGCCCACGCTTTCGAGAAATTTGATGGTGTCGATTCCGCGCCAAATCACGATCATGTTGAGCAGCCAGAACGCGAAGAAGCACGCCCAGCTGACACTGGCACGCTGCGCGATAGCGGGCGCGAGCACGAGCAGCATGGAATAAATTGCCTGGCCGCCGATCCAGCACTGAATGCCAAACCATCCGCACGCAACCAGAGCGCGAAGCACCGCCGGAACGTTTGCGCCACGGACTCCGAAAGAAGCGCGGACATAGACAGGAAAGGGAATGCCATATTTTGCGCCGGCGTGCGCGTTAAGAATCATGGGAATAAGGACAATCAAATTGCCAATTAAAATCGTGGCGATGGCCTGCTTCCAGCTCATGCCGCCGGCTATGAGGCCGGAAGCGAGCATATAAGTAGGAATGCAAACGCTCATGGCCACCCACAGCGACACGTAGTTGTACGTGTTCCAGGTGCGCCGGCTCGGGGGAATGGGAGCGAGGTCTTTGTTGTAAAGCGAAGCGTCTGGCGGGGCGGTGGCGCTCACTTCCAAGCCCCGCCGCGAGCGGCGCGGCGCAGAAAAGCTCCGCGTCCAGGTTTGCCGAGGAAGCGGCCGCTGTCCATGATGAGCTCCCCCCGCGAGAAAACCTGGCGGGCGTTGCCGCGCACGCGAAAGCCCTCGAACATCGAATAATCCACGCGCATATGGTGCGTCTTGGCGCTGATGATGTGCTCGGCCTTCGGATCCCAGACAACCACGTCAGCGTCGCTGCCGGGAGCGATGGCTCCCTTTTTCGGATACAGGCCAAAGATGCGCGCTGGAGCCGTGGAAACAATTTCGACGAAGCGATTGACGCTGAGCTTGCCTTCGTTCACGCCGTAATGATGGAGAAGCTGCAAACGATTCTCGATTCCCGGGCCGCCGTTGGGAATTTTCGTGAAATCATTTTTGCCGAGGCTCTTTTGATCCTCGAAGCAAAATGGGCAGTGGTCGGTAGAGACGACTTGCAAGTTGTCATCGTGCAGCCCGTCCCACAACTTAGGCAGATTTTGTTTTTCGCGAAGTGGCGGCGTGAAGACGTATTTCGCGCCTTCGAAGCCCGGGCGGCGCAGCTCATCGATCGTGAGCAGAAGATATTGCGGGCAGGTTTCCGCGAAAGCGGGAACGCCGCGGCTGCGCGCTTCGCGCACTTGATTGAGCGCGTCTTCGGAAGAGAGATGTACGATGTACACGGGCGCACCGGCCATTTCCGCCATGGCAATGGCGCGATGAACAGCTTCGGCTTCAGCGGTGGTGGGGCGCGTGAGCGCGTGATAAATGGGCGCGGTTTTTCCTTCGGCAAGCGCCTGCTGAACGATGACATCAATTACGCTGCCGTTTTCCGCGTGCATGCAGATAAGCGCGCCATTTTTCGCGGTCTGCCGGAGGGCGCGGAAAATCGTGGCGTCGTCGACCATCAGAACATTGGGGTAGGCCATAAACAGCTTGAAGCTGGCCACGCCTTCGCGAACCATTTCGTCCATATCTTCAAGGCCTGCGCCGGCAAGGTCGGTGATAATCATGTGCAGGCCGTAGTCGATGCATGTCTTCCCTTCGGCTTTTTTTCGCCAGGTGTCCAGAGCGTCGCGCATGCGCGTCCCGCGCGGCTGAATGGCGAAATCGACGATGCTGGTTGTGCCGCCAAAAGCGGCAGCGCGCGTTCCCGTCTCGAAATCGTCGCTCGAAGTAGTGCCGCCGAAGGGCATGTCGAGGTGCGTGTGCGCGTCAATGCCGCCGGGGAGAAGAAGCATGCCGGAAGCGTCGAGAGTCTTGTGCTCGGGAGTGGCAAGGATGCCAGGGCGCACTTCTTTGATCGTTTCGCCTTCGATTAGGATATCCGCGGCGAAGGTCTTATCGGCGGTTACCACTGTGCCGTGCTGGATTAAAACGCCCATCAGCTGGCCTTTCTTGCGGCCGCAGACGCTGCGCCTGACGAAGTGCGCTGCTCCCAGGATTCCGGCGGCAAGTTGGTGCGGACTTCCTCCATGGTGATGCAGCCGGGAACCGGGCAGACGAGAAAGCAGAGATTGCAGCCGACACACTCATCTTCGTCAACGCGGGGAATGCGGGCAAGCGGCGTGGGATAAGGCTCAGGACTGCTTTTGAGCGCGCTGGCGCTGCCGAGTTTCGGAGCCGGCGTGACGATGATGGAGTTTTTGCTGCGCTGCTCGTGCATCGCGGGAGTGGCGCGGCCGTTGCGCGAGCCAGAAACGCGGTCCATGTGGATGCATTGGTGCGCTCCGTCCCAGCACGCGGTATAGCAAAGCGCGCAGCCGATGCATTTCTCTTCATGGATGCGCGCCACGATTTTGTAGTTGAGGTTGAGATATTTCCAGTCTTTCACGCGCGGCAGAGTGAGCCCGCGAAAATCTTCAATGTTCTGAAAGCCTTTTTCGCGCATCCAGTTCGAGAGCCCGTCAGCCATATCCTGCACAATTCGGTAGCCGTAATGCATTACCGCGGTGCAAACCTGCACCGTGCTGCAGCCGAGCAAAAGAAACTCCGCGGCGTCGCGCCAGTCTGCAACTCCTCCGATTCCGGAAAATGGCAGCGCGCATTCCTCATCTGCTTGTACCTGCTGGACCATATGCAAAGCGATGGGCTTCACTGCCGGGCCGCAATAGCCGCCGTGCGAGGATTTTCCGTCCACGTTGGGACGCGGCACAAAAGTGTCGAGATCGATTCCGGTGATGGAATTGAGCGTGTTGATGGCGGAAAGCCCGTCGGCGCCGCCGCGCTTGGCCGCGCGAGCGATCGTGCGTATGTCGGTGATATTCGGGGTGAGTTTTACCAGCACGGGCGTGCGAGCTTTTTCTTTCGCCCAGGAAGTGATGAGTTCCGTGTATTCAGGAACCTGCCCCACGGCGCTGCCCATGCCGCGCTCGCTCATGCCATGCGGACAGCCGAAATTGAGTTCGAGGCCGTCGGCTCCCGCATCCTCCGCTTGCTGGACAATTTTGTGCCAGGCTTCGCGTTTGGATTCCACCATCAGCGAAACAATTACCACGTTGCGAGGATAGCGTTTTTTTACCTCGGAAATTTCGCGAAGATTCACATCCAGCGGGCGATCGGTGATGAGCTCGATATTGTTGAGGCCCATCATGCGCTGGCCGTTCCAGTCCACCGACGAATAGCGCGAAGAAACATTCACGATAGGTTCGCCGATGGTTTTCCAGACGGCGCCGCCCCAGCCAGCGTCGAAGGCGCGCATGATTTGTTCGCCACAGTTGGTAGGCGGAGCGGAGGCGAGCCAGAATGGATTCGGCGAATTAATTTTGCCGGCAAAGCGCACGGACAGGTCAGGCGCGCGCTGGTTATCGGGCATGAGCTGCCTCCAAGGCCTGCGCGATTCCCAAGGCAGCGCGCTTACCGTCGGCGACGGCGTCTACGACTTCGCGGCCGCCATTGACGCAATCGCCGCCGGCGAAATATTTAGGATTTGAAGTCTGGCCGGTGGCGCGATTCACCTGCACGCGGCGATCTTCGCTGCGAACGCCTCGGCAAGTCCGCAAAAACTCGAGGAGCGGAGACTGACCGATGGCGGGAATGACCATTTCGCAGGGAACCTCGAAGCGGGAATCTTCTATGGGCTCAAGCGTGCCTTGCGGCGAAAGCTGCACGCGCACGCATTCGATGGCTTCGATTTGCGATTGAGCAGCTGATGCACGAATGCGAACTGGCTGCGCAAACCAGTGAAAGCGCACCCCTTCCTGCCGGGCCTGCTCGAATTCGAAAGCGAACGCGCGTATGTCCTGCGAGCCACGGCGGTAGACTAGATGCACTTCATCGGCACCGAGCCGGATTGCAGCACGCGCCGCGTCGATAGCAGTGTTCCCTCCGCCTACGACGACAACCTTCCGGCCAACTGTCAGATCGCCTTTTGTTTTGTACGCCTCGATGAACGAGAGGGCATTGACGACGCCAGGGAAGTCCTCGCCAGGAATGTTGAGTTTGAACATTGCGCCGAGGCCGATGCCGAGAAAAATGGCAGCGAACTCTTTTTCAAGGCTTGCGACGGCGGATTCGCCGGAGATTTCGTCGCCAAAGCGGAATTCAATGCCCAGCGCGCGAATCATTTCAATTTCGCGAAGGCTATCGGCCGAGCGTAGTTTGTATTCAGCCACACCGTAGGTATTGAGGCCGCCGGGCAATGCGCGGCGCTCGAAAACCGTCACGTGAAAGCCGCGTCGGCGAAGCTCCGCTGCGCAAGCTAGCGAAGCTGGACCCGCGCCGATGCATGCAATCCTCTCCCGGCGGTCAGAAGCCGGCTCGTACCGCAACGCAGCGCCATTGCTAAAAAAATGGTCCATGGCATGACGCTGCAGGCGCGCAATCTGAATGGGTTGATGGTTATACGCGTGGTAAACGCAAGCGCCCTCGCAGAGAACTTCGACGGGACATACGCGCGAGCAGCTCGCTCCCAGAATGTTGGCGTCGAGGATCGTCAGCGCCGAGCCAGACAGATTCTGCTGCGCAATTTTCTTAATGAAGCGCGGAACGTCAATGTGCGTCGGACAGGCGGCCGTGCACGGAGCATCGAAGCAATAAAGGCACCGGTTCGCTTCAGTGAGTGCGGACTGCGTGTCGAAGGGCGGATGAATTTCCGCGAAGCGTTGTGTCAGCTCCGGATTTTCCAAAACAACTTCGCGAATGGGCAACCTTAAGCTCCCCATTGAGTATTTTGGCGATCGCCCCGGGCCGAAAGCCGCGACAACGATTACGGCTTGACCAATTCTCCGTACATATCGGGGCGGCGGTCACGAAAAAATTGCCAGGTCTTGCGCACTTCGCCGATTTTATCCAGATCCAGATCGGCACTGAGCACTTCGTCCTTATCGCGCGAAGCTTGCGCGATGATTTGCCCGCGCGGGTCGCAAAAATAGCTCGAACCGTAAAATTCGCCTATGTTCCAGGGCGCTTCTGTGCCAACGCGATTCAGAGCGGCAATGAAATAGCCATTCGCGGCAGCGTGCGCGGGTTGCTCGAGCTTCCACAGATATTCACTGAGGCCGGCGACCGTGGCGGACGGATTGAAAACAATTTCCGCGCCATTGAGGCCGAGCGCGCGTGCGCCCTCTGGAAAGTGGCGGTCATAGCAGATATAAATTCCAATTTTTGCAAAACCGAGATCGAATACCGGATAGCCGAGGTTGCCGGGACGAAAATAGAACTTTTCCCAGAAGCCCGGCGCCACGTGCGGAATGTGCGTCTTGCGATATTTCCCGAGATACGAACCATCCGGCGCAATCACCGCCGCCGTGTTGTAGTAAATTCCTTCGCTTTCGATTTCGTACACGGGCAGAACGATTGCGGCGCGCAGCTCCTTGGCCAGATTGCGAAAAAGCCGCGTGGTGGGTCCGCCGGGGACAGTCTCGGTGAAGTCGTACCAGCGCGTGGATTGTTCCGCGCAAAAATACGGCCCATAGAAAATCTCCTGCAGGCAAATGATTTGCGCGCCGGAAGCCGCTGCCTGGCGGACCATGGCCACGTGCTTATCAATCATGACTTGCTTGATTTTTTCGAGCGAACTTTGCGGATTTTCGGCGTTCTTCGCCTGGATCAATGAACATCGTACGATACGAGGCATAGATCCTTCTTGGCCCCCACCTGTCTCAGCGCCTGATGAAAGGAGGCAGTGCTCTACTATACCGCAACTCCATTTCCGCTTAGGAATGCAAATATTATTTCATACCAGCGCGCGGGCTGGACCGCACCTCGCTGTCAGAAAACCAACAGGGCGCAGCCGAGAAGCGCCACGCGCCCTATATGGAGCAAGGCACGAACTATCGTGATGCACGTCACAGCCGCTGCAGCGAGCCAGGACCACAATGGTGGTGTGGCACGGAGGTGCGAGTGAGGATCCTTTTGGCCATCGATGATTCTGACAGGTCCGCGACGGCGTTGCAGGATGTACGAAGCCGAGTCGGCTGGAAGAACATACGCTGGAAGAACATACAAGTGAAGGTGCTGCATAGCATAAGAGGCCTTGATGATTGTTAAGCCAATTGATATGACACCGGTCATCGACTTGACGCATGACAAAGGCACGGGGCCGGTGCGACAGGTGCGGCCGCAGTATGTGGATTTGTTGCCTCCTTGCAATGACGCGTGCCCGGCGGGTGAGAACATCCAAGGCTGGCTCGGTCTGGCACAAGCCGGCAAATACCGCGAAGCCTGGGAGATTCTCGTTCGAGATAATCCGATGCCCGCGGTCCATGGACGCGTTTGCTATCACCCATGCGAAACCGCGTGCAATAGAGGCGAACTCGACGCGCCAGTGAGCATCCATGCCGTGGAGCGCTTCCTCGGGGACCTTGCGATTCAGGAAGGCTGGTGTTTCAGAGTAGAAGCTCCGCCGAGCGGGAAACGTGTGCTGGTTATCGGCGCCGGTCCCAGCGGATTATCCGCGGCGTATCATCTGACGCGATTGGGGCACACGGTGGAGATTCGCGAGGCTGCGCCGGAGCCTGGCGGCATGATGCACTTCGGGATTCCAGCTTATCGATTGCCCCGCGAGCAACTGATCAAGGAAATTCGGCGCGTCGAAACCATGGGTGTGCGAATCCTTTTGAACCACAAAGTTGAGGATGTTTTAGCTGAGAAATCGGCCGGAAACTTCGACGCGGTGTTTGTGGCGATTGGCGCGGGCGTTGGGAAACACATTGATATTCCGGCGCGCGATGCAGTGCGCGTACTCGACGCGGTTTCGCTGTTGCACAACGTGAAGCAGGGCGAACCGCTGCGGCTTGGGCGGCGGGTAGTGGTATACGGCGGAGGGGGCGCGGCCATTGACGCCGCGCGCACAGCCAAGCGTTTGGGCGCCAGCGAAGCTTTAGTTGTTTACCGGCGCGACCGTAGCCACATGCCTGCGAAGGCATTCGAAGTTGAGGAAGCCGTCGAGGAAGGGGTCAAAATCAAGTGGCTTTCCTCCATCAAGAAAATCGTCGGAACCGATCTCACGGTCGAAATCATGGAACTCGACTCAAGCGGGCGGCCGCACCCGACTGGCCAATACGAAACATTGCAGGCTGACGCGATTCTTCTGGCGATTGGGGAAGAGACGGAGAGCGGCTTTCTGAGGCAGATACCCGGAATCGAGTTTGCAGAAGACGGAGTTGTAAAAGTTGGGCGGGACATGATGACGGGCCATCCGGGAATCTTTGCCGGCGGAGACATGGTCCCCGGCGAGCGATCGGTCACCGCTTCCGTCGGTCACGGCAAACGCGCTGCGCGCAATATCGACGCCTGGTTGCGCGGCCAGAAATACGAAGAGCCGAAGAAGCATGCCATCGTGACGTTCGGCATGCTTCATCTGCCGGTGTACAGCGATGCCGATCCGAGCATCCAGCGAATGCTGCCGGCAGCCGATCGCGTCAGCGGGTTTGAGGAAGTTGTCGCCGGCCTCGGCGAAAAACAAGCGCGCTACGAGTCGCAACGCTGCCTTTCCTGCGGAAATTGTTTTGAATGTGACCACTGTTATGGGGCTTGTCCTGAACAGGCGATCATCAAACTCGGTCCGGGCCGGCGGTACCGCTTCGATTTTTCAAAATGCACAGGGTGCGCGGTGTGCTCCGAGCAGTGCCCGTGCCACGCAATCGAGATGATTCCCGAGCCGGAAGAGATCGGCAGTTATGCGTAAACACGTGACAGTGATGGACGGCAACACGGCGGTGGCCCGCGTGGCGTATCGCGTCAACGAGGTGTGCGCGATTTTCCCGATCACGCCTTCGTCGCCGATGGCCGAACTGGCCGACGAATGGACCGCCGCGAGCGTTAAGAATATTTGGGGAAACATTCCCGTCGTGCAGCAGATGCAAAGCGAAGGAGGCGCTGCCGGTGCGGTGCACGGGTCGCTGCAAGCCGGCGCGCTCACGACTACATTCACGGCTTCGCAAGGCCTTCTGCTCATGATTCCCAACATGTTCAAGATCGCCGGCGAACTTACATCAACGGTCTTCCATGTGGCTGCGCGGTCGGTGGCCACGCATGCGCTGTCGATATTCGGAGATCATTCCGACGTGATGGCAACCCGCACCACGGGGTTTGTGCTCTTGTGCTCGGGTTCGGTGCAGGAGGCTCACGACACGGCTCTGATCGCCCAGACGGCGACCCTCGAATCCCGCGTGCCATTCCTTCATTTCTTCGATGGTTTCCGCACGTCGCACGAGGTGAACACTCTGAAGCTGCTAGAGGACTCCGACATTCGCGCGATGATCGACGATAATCTGGTTCGCGCTCACCGCATGCGCGCGCTCAATCCCGAGCATCCCTTCATTCGCGGGACGGCGCAGAATCCGGATACTTTTTTCCAGGGCCGTGAGGCGGTGAATTCGTTTTACGCCAAAGTGCCAGCGATCACGCAAGCGGCGATGGATCGTTTCGCTTCTCTGACCGGCAGGCAATACAACCTGTTCGATTACGACGGCCCGCAAGATGCCGAGCGTGTCCTGGTGCTGATGGGTTCGGCGGCAGAGACAGCTCGCGAAACGGCGGCTGCGTTGCGCCATGCGAGCGAAAAAGTCGGTGTGTTGCAGGTGCGCTTGTTCCGCCCTTTCTCCGCGGATCATCTTGTTGCGGCTCTGCCGAATACTGTTCGCGCCCTGGCAGTTCTCGATCGGACCAAGGAGCCCGGCGCCGCAGGCGAGCCGTTGTATCTCGACGTCGTGGAAGCGCTCGCGCAGGCGCAGGCGCGCGGTCAACGGCCGGCAATGCCCAAAATTGTTGGCGGACGCTACGGTCTTTCGTCCAAGGAATTCACTCCCGCTATGGCCAAGGCTGTTTTCGACGAATTGAAACGGCCTGAACCGAAGAATCACTTTACGGTCGGAATCGAAGACGATGTGACTCACGCGAGCATCGGCGTAGACGCAAGTTATGCAATTGAGCCGGCAAATAGCGTGCGCGCGGTTTTCTACGGCCTCGGATCCGACGGCACAGTAGGCGCCAACAAAAATAGCGTCAAGATCATTGCCGAACAGGCGGGCCTGCATGCGCAGGGGTATTTCGTCTATGACTCGCACAAATCCGGAGCGCAGACAGAGTCGCATTTGCGCTTCGGTCCGGAGCCGATCCACGCGCCTTATTTGATCCACTCGGCGAATTTCGTCGGGTGCCATCAGTTTCAATTCTTGGCCCGTATGGATGTGTTGCGGCTGGCCGCGCCGGGATCGACATTCCTTCTCAATAGTCCGTATGGGCCCGGAGAGGTCTGGGATCGGCTGTCGGCTTCGGTGCAGCAGCAAATCATCGACAAGCACGTCAGGTTTTTCGTGATTGACGCCACGAAAGTAGCCGAAGAAGTTGGCCTCCAGAAGCGCACGAATACCGTTTTGCAAACATGCTTTTTCGCGCTTTCAGGCGTGCTTCCTCGCGAGCAGGCGATTGCGGAAATCAAAAAAGCCATTCGCAAAACATACGGCGAAAAAGGTGAAGTCGTGGTGCAACAGAATTTTCGCGCAGTGGACGCCGCGCTTTCCCGGCTGCACGAGGTCAGCCTGCCTGCCCGCGTGTCGAGCGAATTCGATCGGCCTCCGGCCGTGCCTGCAAGCGCGCCGGAATTCGTGCGTGAAGTGACCGCCAAAATGTTCGAGGGGCGGGGCGATCAGATTCCCGTAAGCCTTATGCCGGTGGATGGAACATTTCCTTCCGGCACAGCGCGGTGGGAGAAGCGCAATATCGCCGACGAAGTGCCGGTATGGCGGCCAGACCTTTGCATTCAATGCGGGAATTGCAGCTTTGTCTGTCCGCACAGCGTGATCCGCGCCAAGTATTTCGCTCAGCCGAAACTCAAAGGTGCGCCTTCTGCGTTTCGTTCCGCGCCAGTGAATGCGCGCGGCTATCCGGAGATTCAATTCACGCTGCAGGTCTACGTTGAGGATTGCACCGGTTGCGGGCTGTGCGTCGAGAGCTGTCCGGCGCACGAGATAGCCGATCCCGCGATCAAGGCCATCAATCTGGAACCGAAAACGCCGTTGCTCGAATCCGAACGTGCAAACATCGCATTCTTCGAGCAGCTTCCGGTGAACGACCGGGCGCGAGTGGACTTCGCCAACGTGCGCGGCGTGCAGTTCCTCGAACCGACATTTGAGTTTCCCGGAGCTTGCGCCGGCTGTGGCGAAACGCCGTACCTGAAGCTCCTCTCGCAGCTTTTTGGCGACCGCATGATGGTGGCGAATGCAACGGGATGCTCGTCGATCTACGGCGCGAACCTGCCGGTCACGCCTTGGAGCAAGAACCATGAAGGAAGAGGGCCTGCTTGGTCGAACTCGCTCTTTGAGGATGATGCCGAATTTGGACTCGGTTTCCGTTTGGCGGCGGACAAGCACCGGGATTTGGCGATTTCGCTGCTTAAATCGCTCGAGCCGGAACTGGGTGAGAGCTTTGTCAGCGCAATTCTTGACTCGCCGCAAATCAAAGAATCTGAAATTCGCGCCCAGCGAATCCGCGTGGCAGAGCTGAAAACCAAGCTGTTGAGGGTCGCGGCAGGAAACTCCAACGCCCGCGATCTTCTGTCGGTGATCGATCATCTGGTGCGGCGGAGTATTTGGATCGTGGGCGGAGACGGCTGGGCCTACGACATCGGTTTTGGCGGCCTCGATCATGTGCTCGCGGCCGGCCGCGACGTCAATATCTTGGTGCTGGATACGGAAGTTTACTCGAACACCGGCGGGCAAGCGTCGAAAGCCACGCCGCTCGGAGCAATCGCCAAATTTGCCGCGGCGGGGAAGCGCGTTCCGCGCAAAGACTTGGCGCTCCAGGCAATCGCATACGGCAACGTCTATGTCGCGCAGGTGGCCATGGGCGCAAATCCGCAGCAGACGTTGCAGGCATTTCGCGAAGCGGAGGCTTATGAAGGGCCGTCCTTAATTCTTGCCTATAGCCATTGCATTGAGCATGGATTCGATCTGCGGTATGGCATGAAACAACAGGATCTCGCGGTAGCCAGCGGTTACTGGCCACTGTTCCGTTACGTTCCAGCGATGCGCAAGATCGGCGAGAGCCCCTTCCGGCTCGATTCGCCGCGACCGACCGTTCCGCTAAAGGACTATATCTATAACGAAATTCGCTACTCCGCTCTCACCACGGCCCGCCCGGCGGAAGCTGAGCACCTTCTGCGTCAGGCTCAGGCCGGCGTTCTGGACAAGTATCGCGCCTACGAGGAATTCGCGAGCCTCCGCAAGGGACGGACTGAGGCCGACGTCGCTGCTGGCAAAGTATGATCTTCGATTAGCCTTTGGCCGAGTGCAATTGCCTTTTTGCGAGCAGGGGTAGGTAGCCGCACTCGCAGCCGGTGGGTCGGAAGCTGCCTGCTGCGCCCGGGCAGTCCCGCAAGGATGAATCCCGCGAGTTGCGCCAGCGCACGCATCAAAGATTTGCGCTTCACGATTTCCTCCAAATCAATGTTCACGCAGCTGTCGTCCTGTGACGCATAACGGCCTTGTGCGGCGACTCCTACGGTACTGCCATCATACAGGCGCACGACGCCAACTTGCCGCCAACCCCGAACAGCTTCTTTAAATCGCCTCGATACAACAATGAGTGCGGGCCTTCAGGTCGTTAAAATCTTGGAGTTCTCTTCAGCGGCGGAAAACGGTTGTTCTGCAGTCGGATCTGAAATGATTAAAATCTCATGAAGTATGGGCAGCGGGACCGATTTGATCAACACCTCGACTTGCGGATTTTCGAACCAAGAAATCTTCTTACTGCAAAAAATAAGTCACCACGAACTGTATGGGGTGCCTTCGAACGGCGACACTTGGTCCGAGCCGCAATGCACGTCGCTGATTCCTCCCGACGCTTGATCGGGGCTCATAATCGTATCCGACGTCTCCGTCGTCCAGTCCTTTGTGTTCGTGATCGGGTCCGCAGGAATATGGCTAAGATACCCGGCGCTCACCAAATCGTCCAACGACTGAGGCGCCTGCTCCTTGTCCAGCGTATATTGCTCGATGGCCTGCCGCATCACCGAGAGGTCGTGGTGCAGCGCTGCTTCTTTGGCTCGCTGAATCGAACGGTCATAGCGCACCGCGGCCATCGACAAAAGAATCAGGATGATCGTTATCACCACCATTAACTCGATCAGCGTAAATCCAGCATCGGCGCATCCACGACGCACTCCACGCGCGCTGCCCCGCGTCATCCTTGCCGTTTGCAGTTTGCTCCACATTCTTGCTCTTCTCACCAATCCGAATATTTCGTCCCGTCCAGCGCCGTATCGGTAGATTTTGTGTACACGTCGAAAACATCCTGCCCGCCCCAGCTATCCGCATCCGCGTCATCTTGCACCGACCGCAGGCCCCAATCCGTGCCGCCGGTCATCGGATCCACGGGAATCTTCCGCAAAAAACGTATGCGCCGGTCAGGAGCGCCCGCCAGCTGCACTCCATCCACCAGCGTTTGCAAATCCGGCGGATAGCCTTCCGTATCCGCCTTCACGCGAATCAGATTGTGGTCCGCGCAATCCTTATAACGATCAATGGCATTGCGCATCTCGATCAAATCGCGCCGCAGCTCAGTCTCTTTTTCGCGTTTGATTTGGACGCGCGCCATCGGCACGGCCATGCTCGAGAGAATCACCAGAATCGCGCAGGCGATCACCAGCTCGAGCAGCGTCAGGCCAGCCATGGAATGCGCTGCCCATCGCCTTCTCGCGACGCTTCCGTTTTTCGCTGGCTTGCTCATTACTGCACCCGGATGGTGGCCGTTCCGCTGGTCAGCGGAACCGGCTTTTGCTGCGAATCCCTGGCGTTCACCTGTAGTATCTGCAATTGCGATGTGCCCGGCGCGATCGCCTTAATTACGATGCCGATTAGCGTTCCCGTGCCGCTAATCCCCGGAGTATTTGGCCGCCGCGTCGCCGAAACCACTGCTTGCCCTTGCTGCTGATTCACCTGCTGGACAATCGCGATTTCCTGCGTTCCTCCTGACAGGAATCCGCCATTTTTTATATCCTCCACCTGAATCACTGCCGGGTTGTATTGCAGCAGCAGCGGAATCGAGAACAGGTCATGCACATTGTCTACCGCCAGCCCAATGGTCATCGTGTCGCCCGGCTTCATCGAAACATTCGATGGCTGGAATGCCAGCGCCGCCGGCGTTCCCGCGGTCCCAGCCTCATTTGCGTTTGCTGCGCTCGCAGGAGCAGTGCTTGGGGCTGCTGGGGGCTGCTGCACGGGTGCGGGCGCCCCATCCACGTTCTTCTCATACACGCGAATGTTCGTATCTGTTCCCGCTGCCAGCGTGCGCAGATCATCTGCGGTAATGCTCGGCATCCTGACGATATGCGGAGTCAGTGCAATCAACACTTCATCATCTTCCGTTGTTTTATCGTTGCTCGAAAAGAAATAGCGGAGGAAGGGAATGCGCGCCAGACCCGGCCATCCGCTCAAACTTTTTGTGTCCGAGCGCGTAATCAACCCGCCCAGAATATTCACTTCGCCGTCGCTCAGTCGCACGTCGTTTTCGATCTTTCGCTGGCTGATGATCGGCTGCTGGATTCCGCCAATGTTGCTCTGGCCCGTCACCGAAGAGACGTCCACTGTCATCTTCAGGCTTACCTGGCCGTCGGGATGAATTCGCGGCGTCACCTGAATGTTTACGCCCACATCCTGGTACGTGAATTGCGTGTTCACCAGTGGATTCACCAGCCCTGCTCCGCCGCTTACGCCAACGCCCACTCCTGCTTGGAAGCTGCCCGTCGCGATCGGCACCCTGTCGCCGATATTCAGCTTGGCTGTCGCGCCATCCACAATGCGAATCGAAGGATCTTGAATGATTCGCGTCGTCGTGTCGTTCAGCAGGGCATTGAGCGTTGCGCCCGGCAGCGTCACGCTATAATCCGCGCTGGATAGATGATGCAAAGCCTGCAGCGTGATTTGTCCCGGCGTTGACGACGAACTGCCGCTCGAACTTGACGACGAACTGCTCCCGCCATTTGGCTGCACCGAAGTCCGCGGCGTAAACGCCAGCGTCGCGCTTTGCCCTGGCTGGATTCCCAAATTGCGCTCGTGGTCCACGCGCGCTTCCAGCACATCCACTTGCAGAACAACCTCAGATTTCGGCTTGTCCAGGCTGTCAATGATTTTGCTGGCCAGCATAAGTTTAGCCGGCGTCGCGCGCACTACAATCGCGTTGTCGTCCGCCACTTGTTGCTCGTGCGTCAGGTCCAGAAGTGTCCGCAGCAGCGTGGCCACTTCCGTTACTTCCTGCGGCGTGGTCGCATTGCGCAGGTAGAAAGTCTGCACCTCTTCATCTTCCAGCTTTAGCCGAGTCTGCAGGTTGTCTGTGGCCACCATTATGATATTGCCCGTCACCGCTTTCCAGAACGCGCCGCTCTCCAGCGAAACTGCGTCCAACGCCTGCTCCAGCGTCACATTCGGCAAATCGACATTGATGCTTCGCGACACGAATGACGGGTCGAAAATCACGCTCAATCCCGCAAGCTGCCCAATTGTGTTGAACACCACTCGCGCATCCGTCGGCCCCATTTTCAAATTGATTGGCGACCGCGACAGCGGCTTCAATTCCGGCGGCGCCGACATCAATCCCGTATCCTCCGGCGGCGCAACGCCCACCGCCTTGGGCGCTTCCTCTTGCTTTACCTTGGCCAGCAAATCCGCGGCCTTCTGGGCTTCCTGCTGCGCGACGGCGCTCGATGGGTCAATCGCTTCAGCCTTCTGAAATTCGCCTAGCGCCACTTCCAGATGCCCCTGATTCAGCGCTTTTTCGCCTTGCTCTACGTGGAATTGCCCTGCTTCGAAGTGCGCGCGCATGTCATGCAGCTTGTATTCCGCATTGAGTGGGTCGTTTTTCAGCGCTTTGTCAAAAGAAATCACCGCCGTATCGTAATCGCCGACGATTTCAGCTTTGCGGCCGACCTTGTAGTCCTGATTTCCTTTGGGGCAGCCCGCCACAAAAAACATGGCAAACGCCACAAAAGACGCGATTAACAGACGGCGCAACACGCCCTCCAAAAAATGGATTTTCCCGGACAGTCTAGCATTCACGCTATGATGCAACAAGGAAACCCCGCGTTGTCGTTACATTTGGGTGACTCCCCAAACAAGTATGGGACGCTCGCTTGCTCGTGGCTCGTTCGCCGTTTATCATACACATCGGTGAGTCCTGCGAATAAGTCCTCGGCCAAAAAAAAAGACGCGCCTGCGGTCAAAATTGCCGCGCAGAATCGCGCCGCCTCCTACAATTACGAACTTCTCGACCGTTTCGAAGCCGGCATGGTCCTCGTCGGCACCGAAGTGAAAACCCTCCGGGAAGGGAAGGGCGCTCTGCGCGACGCCTACGCCGAAATCAAAGGCGGTGAAGTATGGCTCATGAATTGCCACATTCCCGAATACCGCCCCGGCGGTCCGTGGAATCATGGCCCGCTGCGCGCCCGCAAGCTTTTGCTCAACCGCCGCGAGATCAATAAATTGAGCGGCCAAGTTCAGCAAAAAGGCCTTACTCTCATTCCGCTGAAAATTTATTTTCGCGATGGCATGGCCAAATGTGAACTCGCGCTGGCCCGCGGCAAAAAGTTCTGGGACCGCCGTCGCGCCGAACGCGAAAAGGAAGACAAGCGCGAGGCTCGCGAAGCCATGCACCGCTACAAGCGTCAATGACATTCAAAGCAGAAGGGAAGTCAAAATAACAGCCGAAAGGAAACCATGTCCGTTCGATTCGAAGTTCAGTTTGACCCTCAGCCTTTTTCATCCATTTCCACGGATGCAATCGTAGCCTGCGTTTTTGGGGACAAAGAAGCCCGCCTCGACGGCCCTCTCGCGGAACTCGACCGCATCATCGGAGGCAAAATCAAGCCGCTCGCCGAGAGCGGCGAACTCACCGGCAAGCTGCTCGAAATGGTTCTCATCCATTATCCCCAGGGCCTCGCTGCGAAAAAACTGCTTCTCGTCGGCGCGGGCAAGCCTGACAAGTTTACTCACGCCGAACTTCGCAAAATCGCTGGCGCGTCGCTGCGCTATCTTCGCGCGCGCGCCGTAAAATGCTTCACTTTCATCGCCGCCGAAAAGGAGCGAACGCCCGCCGCCGCGCAAGCCATTGTCGAAGGCCTGTTTCACGCCGAATACGACTCCGACAAATATCAAACCGACAAAAAGCCCAACAAAGTAGTTGAACGCGTCGCCCTCGTCGGCTTTCCCGCGAATTCTCGCGCGGAAATTGAAGCCGCCATCGAACGCGGCAGAATCATCGGCGAATCCGAGAATTTCGCCCGCGATCTTATCAACGAGCCTTCCAATCGCCTCACGCCGCGCATGCTCGCTTCACGCGCCGAAGCCATGGCCAAAGAAGCCGGCCTCGAAGTGGACATCCTCGACGAAAAGCGCATCGCTGAATTGAAAATGGGCGCGCTTCTTGGTGTCGCGCAGGGCAGCGTTGAGCCGCCGCGATTTATTGTGATTCGCTACCGTCCCGCGCAGAAAAAATCCGGCGCTCCGGTGCTCGGCCTAGTTGGTAAAGCGGTCACTTTCGATACCGGCGGCATTTCCATCAAGCCCGCGCAGGATATGGAAAAAATGAAGTACGACATGGGCGGCGGCGCCACCATGCTCGGCGTCATGCGCGCCCTCGCGCGCCTCAAGCCTTCCATCGAAGTTATCGCGGTTATTCCTTCCACGGAAAATATGCCCGGCGGGCGCGCGCAAAAACCCGGCGATGTGCAGATCGCTATGTCCGGCAAATCCATCGAAGTGATTAACACCGACGCGGAGGGCCGTTTGATTCTCGCCGACGCGATCTGCTACGCAAAAAAGCTCGGCTGCACGCACCTGATCGACGCCGCCACGCTAACCGGCGCCATTGTCGTCGCTCTCGCCAATGTCCACGTCGGCGCATTCGGCACGCCGCGCGAATTCCTTGACCGCGTCCTCGAAAGCGCGCGCGTCACCGGCGAAAAAATGTGGCCGATGCCCATCGACGACGAATACGAAGAAATGATCAAGAGCAAAATCGCGGACATTCGCAACACCGGCAGCGGCAAAGGCGGCGGCGCTATCACTGCCGCGTGGTTCCTCAAGGAATTCGCCGAGGACACGCCCTGGGTCCATCTCGACATCGCCGGGACCGCCTGGCTCGATGACGCCAAGCCATGGGCCTCCTCCGGCCCCACCGGCGTCGCCATTCGCACCCTCATCGACTTCGCCATGCGCCAGTAGCTTCCGCCGCGTCTCAGCTCTTTTGGAGAAGTGAGGCGGCTCGCCGGCCGCTTTTGCCCTGTAGCGCAGAATCGCGCCTTTCGCGAATCTGCGGCCCTGTTCTCCACGTTACATCTTTTCCGGCGCTTCGATTCCCAGCAGCTTTAGCGCGCTCACAAGCTGCGTCTCCACCAGCGCTGTCAATCGCAGCAGAAAATTCTGCTTCACAGGATCCTGCTCCGAAATGATGTGATGCTTGTGGTAAAACATGTTGAACTGCTGCGCCAGTTGAAACGCATACTTCGCCACAAACGCCGGCTCCTGCGCCGCCACCGATGCATCCACCTGGCTGCCCAGGCTCCCCGCCAGCAGCACAAGTTCCCAGAAGCCGTTTCCCTCGGGAGCGGTCAGCAGTTGCTCCGGCACGGCCGTATGAAAAACTTCCACGCCTTTGGCCATCGCCGCTTTCGCCGCCTCCCATCCAGGATTCGCTTCCGCCAGCTTTTTCCAGATGCTCCGCGCGCGCACCACCGCATATTGAACGTATGGCCCGGTCTCGCCTTCGAAACTCAGCGCGTCCTTGAAATCGAACGCAATAATCGTCGAGCGCGTGTACTTCAACAGAAAATACCGCAGCGCGCCCATGGCAATCGCGTGCGCCACGCTGGTGCGCTCCGCATCGGAAAAATCGCGGTGCCGCGCATCCACTTCCGCGAGCGCATGTTTCTCCATTTCGTCCAGCAAATCGTCCGCCTTCACGCCCTGCCCTTTGCGCCCGCTCATTTCCACATATGGCCGTTTGGCATCCTCGTCCGTCACGGTGTAACCCAATTCCACGGCGCATCGCGGCGTCAGCCCCACCACGTCGTACGCAATGTGCGTCAAATGATTCGCCTGCTCCTCGAATCCCAGAGCCCGCAGCCCTTCCCGCACCACCTGCTGCGGATATTTCTGCCGCGAGTCGATCACATTGAAAACTTCCTGTGCATTTCCAAATGCCGGCACGCCGTCGCTCCCGCCGCTGCGTCCCTCCAGTGCCGTCGCCCACGCGATATGCCCATCTGGGTGCTCATGAAATTTCGCATAGCGAAAATCTCGCTCCAGCAGGCCAAATTTCCAAAGGTGATACGCAATGTCCTTTCCGACGTACGTCACTGTGCCATTCGAGCGCACGATGATTTTCGCTTCCGCCACTCCCTCTCCAGCCATCCCCGCATCGCCTTCAGCATCCCCAGCGTCCCCCAGCGGCATAATCCAGCAACCCGCCTGTTTTCCGCTGGTCGCCAGCCGAACCGCCCCTCGCTCCTTCAGCATCCGGAACGCCGCATCCCAAAACTTCATCGCCAGCACTTCGCTCTCGCGCGAAAGCAAATCGTAATCAATTCCCAGCCGGTCCATCGTTCGCAGATGCGTCCGCAAAATTTCCGTGGACACGAACTCCGCCATCTCCGCGACCGCTCCGCGCCCCTCCTCGATCTCTTTCATCACTTGCCCGCGCAACTCCAGCCGCGCTTTGTCTTCCGCCAGCCATAGCGTCACCCACGCGTACAGATCCCAGCAGTAATAATCGAACCGCGGCTGTTGTTTTGCCGCCAGTGCGCGCACCTGTTCCAGCGACAATTTGTCGCGCTCCCTGAATCCCAGAATCACGTCCGCGACTTGCACGCCGGTGTTGTCAATGTAATTTTGCACTTCCACGCGCCGCCCCGCGTGCCTCAGCAGTCGCACGAACGTGTCGCCAATCACCGCGTTCCGCAGGTGCCCAATATGCGCCGCTTTGTTGGGATTGATCGCCGTGTGCTCGACAATGGCCTTGGGCGAATTCGCCGTCACCGCAACTGCTTCGCGCCCCGCGCCTTCGCAAGCCGCGCGGAAGAACGCGCCACGCTCCAGAAAAACATTCAAGTATCCGCCGCCAGCGATCTCGATGCGCTCGACGCCTTCAATTTTCCCAAGACTCGCCGCGATTTCTTGCGCAATCTGCCGCGGCGCGCGCTTCAGCCTTTTCGCCAGCTCGAAGCACACCGGCGACGCAATCTCCCCCATCTCGATTTTCGGCGGACGCTCGGTCACCACATTCACACTTTCGCCATACTTCGCGCGAATGTGCTCCGTCAGTGCCTCGCGCACGCGCTTCTCGATTGGCTGATACACGTTCCTCTTTTCTGGACTAACAGTTTCTCAGAAATCCGCGCAGATTCTCAAAAAAAGGTAAGCGATTATAGGGAGTTTCACGCAGCGCAGTCAAAAATGGCGGCGCAACGTCGCCCGTGCCGGACCTTCACGCGGCCCGCGTTTGACACCTTTTCCAGCGCAGCTTACTATCTATTTTTCTCAATTTCTCGCGGAACGCACTGTCTGCCGCTCCGCTCGGCTTGCGCAGCCCGGTTCACCGAAAACGAAAAAATGAAACTTGTTTACTTCGATTGTTTTTCCGGCATCAGCGGAGACATGGTGCTCGGCGCTCTCATCGACTCCGGCCTCGAACTCGCGCGTCTCGAAGCCGAACTCCGCAAGCTCCGCCTCGATTCCTGGAAAATTTCCGCGCAAAAAGTCGCGCGCAAGGCCATTCATGCCACCAAGGTCACCATCGAAGTCGGTGAGCAGCACCATCATCGTCATCTTTCCGACATTCTGAAAATGATCGACCAGGCTGCTCTCGCTCCGCGCGCCGCCGAAAACGCCTCCAAAATCTTCCGCCGCCTTGGCGAAGCCGAAGCTAAAGTCCACAACATTGCCATCGAAAAAGTTCATTTCCACGAAGTGGGCGCTGTGGATTCCATTATCGACATCGTCGGCGCAGCCGTCGGCTTCGACCTTCTCGGCATCGAGCAGTTCGCCTGCTCCGCGATGGACGTTGGCGGCGGCCGCGTGCAGACCGAGCATGGCCTTCTTCCCGTTCCCGCGCCCGCAACTGCCGAACTCCTTCGCGGCGCTCCAACATTTTCCAGCGGTGTCCAAAAAGAACTGGTCACTCCCACTGGCGCGGCCATAGCCACTACGCTTGCGTCGTCTTACGGAAAAATCACGCCTATGCGCATTTCCGCCATTGGTTATGGCGCGGGTTCCGCGGACCTCGCCGAGCAACCCAACGTTTTGCGCCTGCTCGTCGGCGAATCTGTCGCCGCCGAAATTGCCGAGCATTCCGACGCGTCCGTCACCGTCATCGAAACCAATCTTGACGACATGAGCCCCCAGATTTACGGCTATTTTGTCGAACGCGCCCTCGCCGCCGGAGCTCTAGACGTTTTTTCGACGCCCGTGCAAATGAAAAAGAATCGCCCCGGCCAGCTCGTCACGCTGCTTTGCGAGCCCGCCAATCGCGCGCGCCTCACGGACCTGATTTTCCGCGAGACCACTACCATTGGCGTCCGTTCTTACGAAGTTCAGCGCCAAACGCTCAATCGCGAAACCGTTCCTGTCGACACGCCGCTCGGCGCGATTCGCATGAAGATCTCCCGCTTGAATGGCACAATTCTCAACGCCGCTCCCGAGTATGAAGATTGCCGGCGCATCGCCGCGCAACACAGCGTTCCGCTCAAGCAAGTGCTCGCAGTCGCGAATTTCCATTTTCAAAAGGCGAATGAAGCCGCTAAATCGGCAAAATAACCTGTGAATGTGGCGCGTCTAATCATCGGCTTACGTAAAGGCACGGCTTCAGCCGTGCCGAAAGCGATGGCCTTGCCACGGGTTTTAACCCCTGAGGCCAGTGCCGCACTCCGGCGCGCCATTTTCCAGGTCGAGCTCTATCTATGACGACTCCGGCCAAACCCAAGTTCTACATCACCACGCCGATTTATTACGTGAACGCGCGTCCGCATCTCGGCCACACCTACACCACCGTCGTCGCCGACACGATTACACGCTACAAACGCATGTGCGGCTTCGATGTCGTGCTGCTCACTGGCACCGACGAGCACGGCCAAAAAGTCGAACGCGCCGCCAAAGCCGCGCACACCACGCCGCTGGAATTCGCCGACCGCATTTCGGCGGAATATCGCGCGCTCTGGCAGGAACTCGATTTGCCCGTCGACCGTTTCGTCCGCACCACCGAGCCGCGTCACGAACGCGCCGTGCAAATGCTCCTTCGCAAGGCCCTCGACCAGGGCCACATCTACAAAGGCGGCTACGAAGGCCAGTATTGCGTCTTCGACGAAATGTACGTGGACGAGCCGCTCCCCGGAAATCTCTGCCCTGAATGCAAACGGCCCACCGAGCGCGTTCGCGAGGAAAACTATTTCTTCAAGCTCTCCGCTTTCCAGGATCGCCTGCTCGAACTGTACGAAAAGCAGCCTAATTTCATTCAGCCCGATTCCCGGCGTAACGAAGTTCTCGCCTTCGTGCGCGGCGGCCTGCGCGATCTTTCCATCAGTCGCACTTCCTTCAAGTGGGGTATCCCATTCCCCGGCGACGAAAAACATATTTTCTACGTCTGGTACGACGCGCTCACCAGCTACATCACCGGCATCGGCTATGCCGACGACGAATTGCAATTCGAACGCTACTGGCCCGCCGACGTGCATCTCATCGGCAAGGAAATTCTTCGCTTTCACGCCGTTTACTGGCCCGCCTTTCTCATGGCCGCCGGAGAACCGTTGCCCAAACAAATTTTCGCGCACGGCTGGTGGCTCTTCGCCGATGAAAAAATGTCCAAGTCGCGCGGCAACATGCAATATCCGCAGCCCATCGCGCGCGTTCTTGGCGTTGACGCCCTGCGCTATTTTCTGCTGCGCGAAATGGTCTTCGGCCAGGACGGCAATTTCTCGCGCGAAGCCCTCATCACCCGCTACAACGCCGATTTGGCCAACGGCCTCGGCAATCTGGCCAGCCGCACGCTCACTATGATCGAGCAGTATCTCGGCGGCCGCGTTCCCGCGCGCAGCGCGACGCAGGAAAACGACCGCGACCGCGAAGTCGCTGCCCTCCGCGAAACCACCTGCGAAGAAGCCGCGCGCTTCTATGACTCCTACGATTTTTCTCGCGCCCTCGAGTCCATCTGGGCCCTTATCGCCGAAGTTGACAAATACCTCGTCGAATTTCAGCCCTGGCTCCTCGTCAAAGAAAAATCCAAATGGCCGCGCCTCGAAATGGTTCTGTACACCGCCTATGAAGTCCTGCGCACCGTCACGCGCCTCGCCCATCCCGTTATTCCGCACGCCACGCAGCAAATTTGGCAGCAGCTTGGCCACACTACCCGCCTCGAATCCGAATCTCTTGCGCCGAATTGGTGGAACGAGCAAAAGCCCGCATTTCAGGTCGCCGCGCCGCAAGCCGTTTTTCCGCGCGTGGATAAAACCGAAGCATTCGAAAGGATTGAAGCCATGGAAGACGAAATTCGCAACACCGCCGCAACTCCATCCCCCGCTAGCGCGACCGCCGGAGCGTCAGGCAGTAACGCGCCTTCAAGCGCGAGCGCTTCAGCTGCGCCCGCAAAAATCGGCATCGAGGATTTTGCGAAAGTCGAAATGCGCGTCGGCGTCATCAAATCCGCCGAGCGCGTCGCCGGCGCCGACAAACTTCTGAAGCTCCTCGTCGACATTGGCGACGAAGTTCGCCAGGTCGTCGCCGGAATCGCCACTGCCTACGCGCCCGAGCAAATCATTGGCAAAAAAGTCGTGGTCGTCGCCAATCTCGCTCCGCGCAAACTTCGCGGCGTCGAATCCAACGGCATGATCGTCGCCGCCTCCGCCGGCCCCGACGGCCGCCCCGTCCTCTGCACATTTACCGAAGACGTTCCCATCGGCGCCCGGCTGAAATGATACCCGCGTGTCACGGATTGGTGGTCATTCCGACCGAGTATGCGAGGGGTGGGCGGTAGTGATGAGAAGAAGTGCCGACAGGGGACGGCATTTCCGCTTCGTCGCGCTCTTGCTGTGTGTTTTTGGTGTGGCAACCACGCTTCACGCTCAAGAGGCTCAATTTAAAATCAAAGTATTGAATGGTAGAAACGGACAACCTGTAGCCAAAAGTTGCGTGTATGTCCAGGTTTGGAGGGAGCCGAGGAGATTTTCTGCTGAGGAGGCCGCAACCGACCATGGCGGTGTTGTGCGCATTCGCTTGAGCTCTGATAGTGTAAGCGTGAGCCCAGGTCGGAAAACAGCAGAATGTTTCCACGGAGCCACGGTCGACGCCGTCCTAAGATACGGTAATTCGGTCGGTATAATCCCGAACCGGGACAAGGCGACTGATTGCCGTCCGCCTACGAATAAGTGGGGCACGAGAGATTATTCTTACCCAGTGAAACTCATCGTCGGACGAGGGATTGTACTAGCCAATACGTGCGGCAAGGTGGCCGCAACCCCGACGCCGGGTGAGGTGATACTTTTTGTGAAGCCTGTGCATTGGTGGAACCCTAAAGTGATTTGGGATTTGCTGGAAGGGCCATAACGGCAGTCAGCGAAACAAAATAGTCCCTCGCGTGGCGCCGGGACGTAAAGCCTTCACAAGGATTGTCTTTTGCAAATCATCGACTCGCACGCCCATCTCGAGTTTCCCCAGTTTGACGCCGACCGCGACGCCATGCTCGCCCGCGCCCGCGAAGCCGGCATTGAGAAAATCCTTGCCATCGGCAGCGGCACCGCCACCAATCGCCTCGACGTGGCCATTCCTTTCGCCGAAAAGCACGATTGGATTTACGCCACCGTCGGCGTACATCCGCACGAATCCCAGCTCGCCACCGAGGAATGGTTCGCGGAACTCGCGCGCCTCGCCAAACATCCCCGCGTCATTGCCTGGGGCGAAATCGGCCTCGATTATTTTTACGATCATTCACCGCGCGACGTGCAGCAGAGCGTTTTCCGCCGCCAGTTGGCGCTCGCCCGCGAAGCCCGTCTCCCCATCGTCATTCATTGTCGCGACGCCTGGCCCGATTGCCTGAGCATTCTCGACGAAGAAAACTGGCACGCCACCAATCTCGGCGGCATTTTCCACTGCTTCACGGGTTCGCTCGCCGACGCTCGTCGCGGTCTCAACATGGGCTTCCTCATTTCGTTTTCCTGCAACGTCACCTATCCGAAAATGGCCCATCTTCTCCAGGTCGCCGCCGCCCTTCCGCTCGATCGCATCCTCGTCGAGACCGATTCGCCCTTCCTTCCGCCGCAAGCCATCCGCGGCAAGCGCAACGAGCCCGCCAACGTCATCGAGGTAGCGCGCGCCTTGTCGAATGTGAGAAACTTACCTGCGGAAGAAGTTGCGCGCGTCACTGCGGAAAATTTCCGCCGCTTTTTCCGCCTGAGCTAAGCCGGCGAAGTGGCTCGGCGCTTTTTTGCTGTCATCCCGAACCCGGTCGCTGTCGGCTGCGGCAAGCAGCCAGCATGAAAATGCCGCGAACGGCGGTGAGGGACCGGCTGTTCCTGTGGAGGCTGCCATCTCTGTTCTGACCGTTCGCGAAATCTTTGACCTCGTTCGCGACGACCTTGCCCTCGTCGAACGCGAACTCGCCGGCCAAACCGGCGAGGCCATCGAGCCTATCGCCGAAATTGGCAGTTATCTCCGCGAAGGCGGCGGCAAACGCCTCCGCCCTGCGCTTCTTCTGCTCGCTGCTGGCGCCTGCGGATATCAAGGTCCGGCGGCCGTTTCTCTCGGCGCGGTTGTCGAAATGATTCACAGCGCCACCCTGATCCATGACGACGTCATCGACGGCGCCAACACGCGCCGCGGCCGCCCCTCAGCCAACGCTCGCTGGGGCAATCACATGAGCGTCCTCGCCGGCGATTGGCTCTACATGCAATCCTTCAAGATCGCCCTCCAGGAACGCAATTTCACCGTCCTCGATATTCTCATCGACCTCACGCAAAACATGGTCGAAGGCGAGCTTCTCCAGCTCACCCATCTCAATCGCATCGATCTCACCGAATCGGAAGCCGCGGATCTTTCCTATCGCAAAACCGCCTGCCTTTTTCGTGGCTGCGCGGAACTCGGCGCGGTCCTCGCCGATTGCGACGATTCCATCCGCCGCGCCCTCGCCGAATACGGCCACCAGGCCGGACTCGCCTTCCAGCTCGTTGACGATCTCCTCGACTTCACCGCCTCTTCCGAAAAACTCGGCAAGCCCGTCTTGAGCGATCTAAAAGAAGGCAAAGTCACCCTCCCGCTCATCTTCGCGTTGCGCAACGGCGCGCAAGATGTTGCCCTGCAAGCAGCCGCCGCGCAGCATGGCTCAATTCAGAGCGGCCCTCACGCGAATGGCGGTCACGATGGTCATGCGCCGGGAAGGGAACTGGTCGCCACCGTTCTTCGCGAAAAAGGTTTTCAGTCCGTGCGCCCCGAGCAAATCACTTCTCTCGTCCGCGATTCTGGCGCCCTCGACCATTCCCGCCGTCTAGCCTTCGAATACGCCACTCGCGCCAAGGAAAGCCTCAGCATCCTCAAAGATTCCGAATACCGTCGCGCCCTCCTCGCCATCCCCGACTTCATCCTTGACCGCGAGAACTGACGCAGCATTTTGGCGTCATCCGGGAGGCGGCGTGTGCCGCATCCTTTGCTGTGTAAGAGTGCGGTCGTTGAACTATCTTTCGCTCCTCCCCTGCGTGCCGTCGCACGCGACCGCTGTCAGTAATGAAAATGCTTGCCGTTGAATCTGTAGCGCAGACCTTCGCCTTCTGAAGGTCTGCGGCTTTTGCGCTTCGAGGCTGCCACTTGCTCTTCTTTCTGCCTTACTCTCTCTAGCACGGAGGTTCGCGCCGTTTGCGATCCTCTCCGGCTTTTTCAACGGCTCCTCACTTGTTCAGCAGCCAATTCATCTTTGGTATTACATCGTCAATGAACAAATCAAATATTGCGATAGCCCCCACCGAATGTCCTGTGAATCGATTCGACGGAAACGCCGCTGCTCCACCAATCTCAAAGTAGTGCCCCATGTAAACCACTCCCGGCCGGATGAATCCCTCAGGCCTTAATCGGGGCCCGCCCGGCTCGCTCGCCCAAGAAAAATTGAACTCCGCAAACGGAAATAAATCCCCCGCGATGGCTTTTGGCGACCAGCCATCCCGCAGCGACCCGCCTTCCAGCCTGAATCCCTCATTCTGGTGCCGCACATACGTGTTCAGATACGGAATGCTGTACTCCAGAACCGCGTCCGCATTCGGCACCGCTCCAGGACGTCCCGCCGCCGCGCCGCCCACCGCAAAATCCCCGGTGAAATCCCCCTGCACCGCCAGCGGCCGCAGCCACTTCCAAATTCCTTTAGGCGGCAGATCGCCGAAGCCCTTGGCATACAGAAGTTCCGGTGTCAGCACATTGTATTGAGTCGCCCCTATCCGTGCATTTCCAGTAGGCGCTTCCCAGTGCAGTCCCGAAGAAACGATGAATTCGTGCGGCGCATTGACGTACAACGCATATTTCGCTCCGAATCCAATGTTTCCGAATCCCCACGTGGCATTGCTCCCATTCGGTGTGAACGAACCGAAGCTGTTGTCGAAGCTCACCGAAAATTTCGGCGTCAACAGCTTCTCGATCGAATAATTGAAGTTAAGCATGTGCCCGTCCGGCGTCTGAACCGCTTCGAACACCGGAAAATCCAGCTCGTTTTTGGGATTCGCATCCTCGGTTACCAGCGGCTCGATGAATAGCCGCTTCCCTGCCTTGCCATGCGCTACCGCAGTTCCGGGAAAAGCGCATGCAGCCATCACGCAAAACGCAGCCATCGCGCGCCAGGACTTCGCTTGCATTTCGCCTCCGTAAAGTTGCTCCCAGAATGGAGATCTTCAACCGCGGCCCCAGTCACGCCTCGCCGGCCAACCTCGGCGTTCGTGCGGCCGCTGCTTGCTGCGCCTGCTCTCGCCTAGTCAGGCGCAAACACACGTAGCTACGTATTTCGTCGCATAGAGCCGCGAATTTCTGAGGCTCTGCGATTTTTCTGCTGATTTACGCTCGCGGAGGTTCGAAAGGTGGGGAGAAATAACCGTTCGTGAAATTCAAAATCGCTGCAACAAAATTCGCCCGCGTCATTCGCGGCTTCTGCAACTTCACCGCCGCGCTCAATTGCGTAGGAGGCAGCGGCGCCGCCAGCCCGTACTCAAGATTCTTCTCGCACGAGCCCGCCATCCAGCACGTGCAGCGGTGGCCCGCCCCCTGGCACATCATCATGCGCGACCCCATGCGCCCCTGGCAGCATGCCATTGTGCATTCTACGGGCGCGCAAGCATACCCTCGCGCCACGAGCGCCAGCGGCGCCGCCAGCAGCGCAATCACCAAGCTCACCGACTGTACGCGCCGCATCATTTCCGGTGAATTCCTGTCACGAAACTACAGTGAGAGCCCGGCTTGCCTTCTCAAGTTCTCTCTGGCCTGATTCTGATGCACGGCCGCGACAATAGTTACAATAACTTGTCGCCCGCAAAACTTCTTCAGGCCTTCACCGCTTGCGCTCGCGCATCAAATCCAAAATCTTCTTGTACGCGCCGGTACCAGGCGTCGTCCTCCAGTGCTCCCCAGTCCACCCACTGCTCATCGCTCATCGCACTGCGCCATTGCAAAAACGGAATGGCGCTGGGTCCGACCGGATGACGCAACGTCCGGATCTCACTTTCAATGATTTCTACGATCTTCTCTGCCACAACGGATGCCGGAACTGGATCTTTTAAAGCCGCGGCAAAGAATCCTGCCCACCGGCGCGCCTGGCTGCTTGCCGATGGGCTCGCCGGGTCCCCAATTCTCTTCGCCATCGCCGTCGCGATAATCCCCGGCTCGACTATCGAAACTCGCACATTCACCGCCTTCATCTCTTGCGCCAGCGCTTCGCTCAATCCTTCGAGCGCCCACTTTGCCGCTGCATACGGCGCCATTGGGCAGGCCGCAATCCGCCCGGCTACCGATGAGACATTGATGATGTGTCCGTTTCTCTGTTTTCGCATTCGAGGCACAACAGCCTTGATGCATCGCAGCGGCCCGAAATAATTGGTCTCCATCAGTGCTCGGAATGCACTCAATGGAACTTCCTCGACTGTACCGGTATATTCGATTCCCGCATTATTCACCAGCACATCGATATTTCCGCCGCTCTCGTAGATTTGCCCAATCGCCTGCGTCACCGAAGAATCGGAATCCACATCCATCGTGGAAATCGTCACCGGCAATTTCTCCTTCTCAACTGTCCCTGCCAGTTCCGGCGAACGGCTCGGGTTGCGCATCGTCGCGTAAACCTTGTGCCCCGCCCGGCTCAAGGCCAATGCCGTTTCCAGACCGATTCCCTTGCTCGTGCCTGTAATCAATACGGATTTCATCGCTCGCTCCTTGTGTCGCCAAATTATTCCGGTGAACAGGATGCTTCCGAATGCGCAAGTGTATATCACGCTACGGCTGATGCCAACGCCTCCGCCATTGCTCATAGCGCCCATTTCAAGCTAATCTCACGCGCCATGCTTCCGTTCCCGCTTTTCTACGACTACCGCTACGACTTAAATCTCGGCGCCCACGTTTTCCCCTCGCGAAAATACCGCCTGGTTCGTGACGTGCTCCTCGCCGAACAAATCGCCGCTCCCTCCAATATCGTTGCTCCCGCGCCTGCCTCCGACGAAGACATTCTCCGCGTCCACACGCCTGAATACGTCCATAAACTCAAAACCGGCACTCTCAGCCCCATCGAAATCCTTCGCATGGAAGTTCCATACTCCAAGGAACTCATCACTGCCTGCTGGCTCGCGGCGGGCGGCTCCATCGAAGCCGGCCAGCGCGCTCTCGCTGCCGAATGCGCCGCAAACATCGGCGGCGGCTTTCATCACGCCTTCCCCGACCACGGCGAAGGCTTCTGCGTCATCCATGACGTCGCCGTCGCCATTCGCCGCCTCCGGCACGACCGCGCCATCGAAACCGCCATGGTCATCGACACCGATGTGCACCAGGGCAACGGCACCGCCGCAATTTTCGCGAACGACGCCTCCGTTTTCACTTTCTCGATTCATCAGGAACACAATTATCCTGAACGCAAGCCGCCCTCGAGTCTCGACGCCAATCTGCCCGACGGCATCGCCGACGAAGACTATCTCGCTATCCTCGAATCGCACCTCATCCGTGCCTTCGCCGAATTTCATCCCAATCTCGTCTTCTACATCGCCGGCGCTGACCCCTATTGCGAAGACCAACTCGGCGGCCTCGCCCTCACTATCGAAGGCCTTCGTCGCCGCGACGCCCTCGTCTTCGACCACCTTCGCCGCCATCGCGTGCCCTTCGCTATCACTCTCGCCGGAGGCTACGCCCGCCGCGTCGCCGACACCGTCCGCATCCACGTCAACACCATCCTAGCCGCCGCCTCGTCTTTTGTAGCGCAGTAGCTTCGCGTTTTCTGCGAAGCTCTGCGGCTTCTGCATTTCGCATTCTCAGGTGTATCTCACGTCCCGTTCGCGCCGTTCTTGCGCGAACTGACGTGAGGCTTCTATTTGCAGAGCCGCTCCGTCGCTTGAGTCCGCACCTCTTGTCGTCGAAGCTTGCGTTTTTTTTTTGACGTTGTCTTTGACTCTGGTAGCGCAGAATCGCTTGCCCTCGGCGCCCTTCGTCGGGGCGTTCTCTGCGAATCTGCGGCCTTTCTCCTTTCTGTTCTTGCGTATGCCCCATTCTGAGCGCCTCATAAAAAGATGGCTTTTTGACGTCGCCTCTGTGCTTTTCCTGATCCGCAGCCTATTTATCCTGACACACTCCGCGGCGCGCCCCTTGCCACCATAAACAATTTTTTGATTTTTTGCTTGCACTGGGCCTACGAATTCCACTACATTTACGCCAACTTATTGTGGGCTGCGGCCAGCTCTGCCTATATATTGGCTTGCCGTTGCCAAAGGAGTGGCAGCCGGTTGACGACTGTTCTGGCGATTGCCAACCAGAAGGGCGGCGTGGGCAAGACTACCACTGCCATTAACCTCGCAGCCGCACTCGCGCTGCGAAAAAAACGTACCCTCCTCGTCGATCTCGATCCACAATCCAACGCATCCATCGCTTTTCTCGACGCGGCCGACATTCAAGTGTCGATGTTCGACGTTTTCAGCGACCGCGCCGCCGAAATGTCCAAAGTCATGCGCGCCACCAAGGACCCCAATCTTTTTCTCGCGCCCGCAAAGCTCGCTCTCGCGCGCCTTGAACAGCAGCTCGCCGGCCAATTCGACGCCCCTTACAAATTAAAGGACGCGCTCACGCCCATTCTGAAAGATTTCGAATATGTGGTCATCGACACGCCGCCAGCCCTCGGCATCCTCACCGTGAACGCGCTTGTGGCTTCCACGCATTTGCTTGTGCCCATTCAGGCCGCCTATTTCGCCATCGAAGGCACCGACGATTTGCTCGAAACGTACGCGCGCATCCGCTCGCGCCCCAATCCCAATCTCAAAGTTCTCGGCGTGGTCATCACCCTTTTTGACCGCCGCACTAACATTTCGCGCGACACGCACGAACAAATTCGCGCCGTCTTCGGCGAAGCCCTTTTCAAAACGCGCATCAGCAAAAACGTGCGCCTCGAAGAAAGCCCCGCCTACAAAGAAACTATTTTTTCCTTTGCGCCAAAATCTCCCGGCGCGGAAGAATACAAAAAGCTTTCCATGGAGGTTATCCAACGTGTCGAAGCGGATCGGGTTGCCAGTCACTCTCAAGATGCGGCATGACGCGCATTATGTCGAAACTCTGACTAGTTTCAGCGGCGCGTCCGTCGGCCGCATGATTCCCATTTCCAAGATTCACCCCAATCCCGATCAGCCCCGCAAAGCCCTCGGCGATTTGAGCGAACTTTCGCAATCCATCCGCGAAAAAGGCGTTCTCGAACCCCTGCTCGTTCGCTACATGCCCCGTGAAGACGCCTATTACATCATCTCCGGCGAGCGCCGCTACCACGCTTCGCAGGCCGCCGGCCTTTCCGAAGTGCCCTGCATCGAAAAAATCGCCGATGACGCGGAAACTCTCGAGCTCGCGCTCATCGAAAATCTTCAGCGCAAAGATTTGACCGCCTTTGAAGAAGCCGATGGTCTCTATCGCCTCGCCGAGCAGTTCGATTACACGCATGACGACATCGCCAAAAAAATCGGACGCGCGCGCTCCTCCGTCACCGAAACTCTGTCCATTCGCAATATCCCCGGCTCCATTCGCAAAACTTGCGTCGAGAAGGGAATTGTCTCCAAATCGCTTCTCCTCCAGGTCGCGCGCCAGCCCAACGAAAAAAAGATGCACGACATGGTCATGCAAATCGCCCATAGCGGACTCACTCGCGACGAAGCCCGCCGCGTCCGCCAGGAAGAAAACGAGACCGAATCGCGCCCGCGCCCATTCGTCTTCGATTATCACGCGCCCGATTCTTCCTATCACGTGCGCATTCAATTCCGCCGCAGCCAAATTTCCCGCGACGAACTCGCCGCCGCCCTCCGCGAAGTTCTCGCCGAGCTCCAGCGCAACTCGCTAGCGGCCTCCTCCTCCGCCGCCTGAAGCTTTGTAGCTCACGTCCCGTTCGCGCGGCCCTTGCGCGAACTGACGTGAGGTATTTCCCGTAGAGCGCGGCTCCCTCGCCGCTTCCTTCTCCGCCTAGTTCCTTTCAGTTGCACTGGTTCTCGCTCTTGACTCTGTAGCGCAGAATCGCTTGCCCTCGGCGCCCTTTGTCGGGGCGCCCTCTGCGAATCTGCGGCGTCTCGTTTTTCATCGTGCCATCCCGAACCTGGTCGCCGTTCCTTGTCGAACGATGGTGAGATACTGTTTCTCGTGGCACAGGCTTTAGCCTGTGCGTATTTGCCTTACCCCTTCTCCCGTCAAACTCGAACTCCAAACCTGCCCATCATCTCCCGCCGTCCGCGCGCCGTAACCTCCAGCGCCCTGCTGTCCAAATCCTGTACCACCCATTTCCTCTTTAGCGCAATCTCCAGCAACGCCGCGCCCAGCGCCCCTCCCACATGCGGACGCCGTTCGCTCCAATCCAAGCACGAAAACGCGAACCGCCTCCTTGTCGCCCGCATCGCCGCCACGTCAATTCCCAGCGCCGCCAGCGCCGCCGCGCCTTTTCGCGTTAATTCATAGCCGCCGCGAAGGCCGTTCTCATCCGCCGTGATCCAGTCCATCGCGAGCATCCAATCATGCAGCCCCACGCCCAGTGTCCCTGCGATGTGGTCGTAACACGTCCGCGCGGCGCGCAATCGGCTCGGCGTGCTCGGCTCAAATTTCGCGCGCCGCAAACCCTCGCCCGCCACCACGCTCAACCCTTCCAGCGCCCGCGCCACATTCGTCCCCGCCAAACTGTAGTAGCGATGCTTCCCCTGCGCCGCCACTTTCACCAGCCGCGCCGCCACCAGCTTCTGCAAATGAACGCTCGCCGTTGACGCTCCCACCTCTGCGGCGATCGCTAGCTCCGTGCCCGTCCGCGCGTGCCCATCCATCAAACAGCACAACATCCGCGCCCGCGCCGGCTCCCCAATTGCCACCGCCACTCGCGCCAGCCCTCCGTCAGCATCTTGCTCCACGTGAGAAGGATCGCTCCTTCGCAAATTCGCCCTGTCACTCATGCCAGGAATGTTACACCCATTCCGCATGCACACTTCGTTCGACAACGAAGCGTTCCTACGCGTCAACCGGCACACTGCGTCCGTGCTGCTAGTATCTTGAAGGCGCTCCGGCTCAAACTCTCGCTGCTAGGGGGTGCAATTTGCGAAAACATCGCCTGACCTTCATATGTCTGCTTGCCGCCGCGGCTTTCATTCCGCCAGCAGCTCAGGCCCAGTGGCGAACTCCCTGGAGCTACAACAAAAGCGCCGACGGCCCCGCCCATTGGGCTACCCTCGATCCACAATACGCGGCCTGCGCCGGGAAAGAACAATCCCCGATAGATATTCGCAGCGCGCAGCCGGCCAATCTTCCCGCTCTGCGCTTCGAACTCAAGCCCGGCCCGCTCAAAATCATCAATAACGGCTACACCGCCGTCCGCGTGGACTATGCGCCAGGCAACGGAAACGTTTTGCTCGTCGGCGCCCAGCGCTACGAACTCACCCAATTCCATTTTCACCATCCCAGCGAAGAGCGCATTCACGGCAAGCAATACGACATGGTGATTCACTTCATGCTCCGCGCCAGCGACGGGAAAATTGCTGGTGTCGCCGTTTTCGTCGACGCTGGCCCCGCGAATCCTGTCGTTCAGCAACTTTGGAAGTACATGCCAAAGACCCCGGGCAAATCCCACCTGATTTCCGGCGTCGAAATAAATCCCGCCGCACTGTTGCCGCGCGACACCGCCTATTACACTTACATGGGCTCAATATCCGCTCCGCCATGCACCGAAGGCGTCAAGTGGTTTGTGCTGAAAACTCCGGTGACCGTCTCGCCCGCGCAGATCCGCGCGTTCGCGAAGCCTTACCCCCACGACGTTCGTCCCGTTCAGCCCCTCAACGGCCGCCTCGTGCAAGCAAGCCAATAAGCGGGGTTTTGACGTTGCCTTTGCTTTGGTGTGGGTGCGTTGCCTTTGACGTTGCCTTTTGGTTCGGTGCCGCACCCTTTGTCGTGCAAGGGTGCGGTCGTTGCCCTTGACGTTTGCTTTTTGGGTTGGATGCTTTGCCTTTGACTCTGTAGCGCAGAATCGTGCCTTATGCGAATCTGCGGCTTTTCGTTTTTCGTCGTGCCATCCCGAACCGGCTCGCTGTCGGCTGCGGCAAGCAGCCACCATGAAAATGCCGCGAACGGTGGTTAGGGACCTGTTTCACGTGGCACAGGCTTTAGCCTGTGCGTATTTGCCTTTGCTCGCAGCGAGGTGAGATGAATGAAACTCAAAATCATGTGTGTGATTCGCTACCAGATCGATCCCTTCCAACGCGACACCTTCCAAAAATATGCGGAGAACTAAGCCCGCGTCATTCCCCGCTGCGGCGGCCATCTCGTCGGCTACTTTCTTCCCTACGAAGGCACTAACGACGTCGCTTGGGGACTCATCGCCTTCGACAGCCTCGCCTCCTACGAACGTTACAAAGCTCGTCTCAAAGAAGACTCCGGCGCCCCCGAAAATTTCGCCTTCGCCCAGGCCAAACGCTTGATCCTCCGCGAAGAACGCAACTTCGTCCAACTCGTCCCGTCGACCTTCAACCAACCTTCCACCCTTCCGTCAAATGCATGATTCCTTGCAACTGTGGAGCGCATTGAAAATGCCGGTTGAATTCCACCACAAAAACGTCGCACACTAAATGAATGGACGGAGCGCAGCAACGAATCGCCGCCACAGGACGCCAACGATGAGCGCACCCTACGCCGTGATTTGCATCGGCGCAGGTCCCACTGGCCTCGCCTGCGCCATCGAAGCCAAACGCTCCGGCTTGCATCCGCTGGTCATCGACAAAGGCTGCCTCTGTAACTCTCTCTACCACTATCCGACCAACATGGTTTTTTTCACCACGCCCGAGCGCATGGAAATCGGCGATCTCCCGATGACCACCATGGGCGGCAAGCCCACGCGCGCCGAAGCCCTGAAATACTATCGCCGCGCCGCCGAACATTACGGAATCGAAGTCGCGCAATATCAAAAAGTCGAAACAATCTCCGGCCACGACGGCGCATTCACCGTCGCCGCTCGCGAAGTCGCCGCCACAGACCACAAATCCGGCGCGCTCCACGAATACCGCGCCCGTAAAATTATTCTCGCCACCGGCTATTACGATTTACCCAATTTTCTGAACGTCCCCGGCGAGCACCTTCCGCACGTCTCGCACTATTTCACCGACGCGCATCCTTACTGGAATAAAGATATCGTTGTGATCGGCGCAAAAAATTCCGCCGCCGAAGCCGCCCTCGATTTATTTCGCGGCGGCGCGCGAGTCACCCTCGTTCATCGCGGCGCCGAACTCGGCCGCTCGCTCAAATATTGGGTCCGCCCCGACATCGAAAATCGCATCAAGGCCGGCGAAATTCGCGCCCGCTTCAGCACCAAAGTGGAACGCTTCGAGCCCGGCAAAGTCATCGTCCACAACGGCGGAGGCGCCGAAGAGCTTCCCGCCTTCCACGTTTTCGCCATGACCGGCTATCATCCCGATTTTTCTTTCCTCGAAAATGCCGGCATTCGCCTCGATCCCAAAACGCGCAAGCCGCAGCTGAATCCCAAAACGCTCGAAAGCAATGTTCCCGGAATTTACGTCGCCGGAGTTCTAGTCGGCGGCCTTCACACCGGAGAAATTTTCATCGAGAATGGCCGCTTCCACGGCCGCCAAATCATCGCCGCCATCACCGGCCACGAAGGCCCCCGCGAACCCGCCCCAGTCGCCCCGCCCGGCGAGTAAAAGGTTGTTGCCGTCCCGACGCGTAGAAACGTCGAGCTTTGCGTCCTGTCGTGCGCCTCATCCGCCGTTCATTCTCAACTTTCGACTCTCAACTCCTAACCGTTTTTTCGCCACAGCTTTTGCTGACCACTGACCACTGGCCACTTGTCTTTACGTCTGCTCGTCACTTGTCACTTGTCACTCGTCACTGTCTCTTGCTAAAGTATTTCGCATGGCATCCGTCATCAAAGAATTCGGCCGCACATTCGTCATTCTCTACAAGGGCTTCAAAGTCACGTTCATCAATATGTTCAAAAAGCCCACCACGGAGAACTATCCCGCCGAGCCCGTGCATTTCCAGCCGCGCTATCGCGGCATTCACGTACTCCAGCGCGACGAAAACGGCCTCGAAAAATGCGTCGCCTGCTTCCTCTGCGCCGCCGCCTGCCCCGCCAATTGCATTTACATCGAAGCCGCCGAAAACACCGCCGAAAATCGCATCTCTGACGCCGACCGTTACGCCAAGGTCTACAACATCGACTACTCCCGCTGCATTTTCTGCGGCTATTGCGTCGAAGCCTGCCCCACCGACGCCATCACTCACGGACACGGCTTCGAACTCGCTCCCTACGACATCAACGCCATGGTCTATCGCAAAGAGCAGCTCCTCGAAACCTGGCCCCCCTCCAAACTTCCCACCCCCGCAGCCTCCCGCGCCTAGCTTCATTTTTTTGTCTGTCATCCCGAACCCGGCGCGCGCCGTTTGCGCGACGTGAGGGACTTGCTTCTGCTTTGCCTCGCCTCTGTAGCGCAGAATCGCGCCTTCCGCGAATCTCCGGCCTCTCCCTGCATCACCGACGCTGCCTTTTACGCGTCATCCCTCCCATCACCGCGTTCGCGAACGATCCGCAATTCGTATTAAAATGTCTCGCCGAACTTTTACACCGTCCGGGTACATCGTCCGGTACATTGTCCGGCGGAACGCGCATCCGTGACGCCTTCCATGCGCCGTGCGCCTTCCGCCACAGGAGAAAAATGGAAAGCTCCAAACCGCCCGAATTGCGCGAACTCTACGAGCCAGCCGAAACTGACGACCGCCTCTACCGCACCATTCATCGCGCCGTCACCGACGCCCTCGAGCAGCACGAAAGAAACGTCGAGCATCACAGAAATCACGCCGTGGACGTCATCTTGGTCCTTCTCTTCCTCTGGAGCCTTTTTCTTGCCTCTGATTATTTTTCCTACGCGCCTTGGATTAACCGCCTCAGATATTCCCTGTGGTACCGCATGGATAAAAGCCAGATCGTCCAGTACGAAGACGAGCCTCCCACCGATTGCAATTTTTTGAAGTCACCCATCGGCAGCAAGGGTTGCTACTACAAAAAGCACGTTGATCTCGAAGCCGCTTCACCCGATCACGGCGGCAAACCCACCATCGTCGTCTACTGGACCAGAGAGCAACGCACCTACTAGCCTCCCGCCAGCCTTTGCCTTGCCTCTGTGGCGCAGAGCTTCGCTCTTGAAGCTCTGCGCCTCATTTGGCCAAACCTGCGGCAGGAAGTCATGTTATTATTCCGGCATTTACTCTCACGGCTAACACCTTGGGATAACCAACGGGGGCGTCATGGATTCGACCGGGTCTGAACTCAAAATGACCGAGAGGCTAACGACGCCTTCTCGGGTGCCCCATGCCCGTTTGTTGAGCGTGATTGAACTCCCTTGACATCCGCCTTCCCGTATATACAATGTATCTATGCCCTCGAATCCCACAACCCGCTCATGAAAGCCTTGCTCAAAAAATGGGGCAATAGCGCCGCCGTCCGCATCCCCGCCGGAGCAATGCAGGCCGCCGACCTCCGCTTGGACGACCCAGTGGACATCCGCGAAGAAGCCGGACGCATCGTCATCGAACCCGTGCGCGGCAAACAATATGACCTCGCCGAACTGCTGAAGGGCATTACCCGCAAAAATCTGCATGACGAAACCGATTTCGGCGATCCGGTCGGACGCGAGGCTTGGTAGTGACGCGCGGCTACGTCCCGGAAGCCGGTGACATCGTCTGGTTGAATTTCAATCCCCAGGCAGGACACGAACAAGCAGGCCACCGTCCCGCGCTCGTCTTGAGTCCGGCGGCTTACAACGCCAAAACCAGTCTGATGCTTTGTTGCCCCATGACCACTCAGATCAAGGGCTATCCCTTCGAAGTGCTCATCGCCGGCCCCACTCCAAACGCCGTCCCCAGCGCGGTCTTGGCCGATCAGGTCAAGAGCCTCGATTGGCGCAAACGCCGCGCCCGGCGAAAAGCCGCCGTCGCCTCCCACGAACTCGCCGAAGTCCGCGCCAAGCTCCGCGCCCTCCTCGGCTAGCCATCCCTCACGGCGACTACCAAAAGGCCGCCGTACGTCCCCGCCAATTTAGCCTATAAACGCGTCAGCAAGCTTCACCATATTTCAAAACGCGGGACCCTCTGACCATGCTGCTCCGCAATATTATCGAGCTGAGACAAAATATCCGCGTAGTCTTGACGTGTCCGAATCTGGGCAAAGCGGGATTCGTATTGAAATCGCTGCTGCTCATTAAGGTAAGGTGAATCTGTCTCAAGCATCTGGCGAAAATTTAACGCCGAACGACCTATATATTCCGTTCTGGCGGCACTCCCCGCAACCCAGGCGGCCAAAACAGTAAGTAACACCAAAATTGCCAACATAACGCGAGGCGGGGACAACCGCAAAACTAGGGGCGGTTTCAGGCGTTCTGCGTCTTCCGTGAGTAACTTCTTCGCCCAAATCCGAAGCTGCAGGTCCGCAGTCGCGAATCCGACCAAAGCTCCCAGTAGATACACCGTCGCAGTACTAAGCAAAGAAAAGGCGCTAAACGCCGGAGCCAAAGTGCCCTGCATGGCAATTGTCTGGTAAACGTCATCTTTGAACGATTTGACGCCGAGCGAAATGACGGTCAGTAGAGAAAGGCCAAGCCAACGGATCGCTGGGCCTAAGAGCGAGTTCCATACGCCGCTTCCTATAGCGCCAACGATAACCGCCCCAATAAATCCCAGAGCCCACTTCTTGAAAGGTTTCACGGCATTTCTATTTACATTACCAGTCCATGAAAAATAACGAAGGACCAACTAATTCGTAAAGTGCGATCCCGAACTCAACTATAGGCAATCAGCGTAATTCACATGGAAAACAACTTGAAGGGTTAAGAAATTCAGTTTTAGTACCAGGATTTTCCTTGACTGTTCTTTTGCATTTTAGTAATGTCGCCTTACTTTTGTGGCCTTCTTCAAAGGCCTAGGGGCAACGTTTTGGCCACCGCCCCCTGCGCCCCAGACATTCACTAAAAATCTATTCAGCCTAGAGGGGAAAGCTAGTCCTGTTCCGCCTTACCAGTGCCGCAGAAAACATCGCGGGCAGCAGAACGGCCCGCAAGAAGCGAGGCTTTTCGGCAGTCCGCCCGCATCGCTGGTGGGCATGGTTCTGGCATTCTAATCGCAAGATCTATGAAAAATTAGAACTCCTCGTAACTTGCACAAAACAAACGATGCGAGCCATTTCTAATCGCAAGAAAAGTGCAATTTATCTCAGCGGCGCGGTTTGCGCGCCGAGCTTGGCGAGGAATCTTTTCTATCCACTTTCGGACGCGCCAGGGAGCGAACGCTTGCCAACTTCTATCCACCCACTTGCCCTGAACCGGTCTGGCAAAAGGCCGCTCACCGCCGCACTTTTCAAAAGGGCCACTCGAAAATTAGAAATTCGCGTAAGTGGCGCTCCATCATCAACTTCCAAATTTCTAATCGATAATTTTAAGCACTTTTTGCGTCCAATTTCACCACCGGCTGCTCGCCGCTTCGGCGCCGTGTCCGAAAGCTTTTATTACGCCACCTTCAGGAGGATTATCGACCACTAACCACCAACTACTCGCCCTTGGGCGCGCCGAAGCCGAATCTTGCGCAGGCGGGTCACTTCTTTTTGGCTTTGGCGCGGGCCTCTTCGATTGGCGCGGCGGGCTCGGTCATGCGGTAGGGGTCGAGGATTTCGTGCATGGTTTTCTCGTCGAGGAGCTTGCGTTCGAGGGCGATTTCCGTGACGGTCCGGCCGGTCTTGACGCTTTCCTTAGCGATTTCCGCGGCGGCAGCGTAGCCGATGTAAGGATTGAGGGCGGCGGCGACGGAGAGCGTGGCGTTGGCGTAGTAGCGGCAGCGTTCCGCGTTGGCGGTGATGCCGTCCACGCATTTGGCGGCGAGGACGCGCATGGTGTTGGCGAGAATGCGCGCGGAGTGCAGCGTGTTCCAGGCCATGGCGGGCATCATGACGTTCAATTCGAGCTGGCCGGCTTGCACGGCGAGCGCGGTGGCGATATCGGCGCCCACGGCTTGAAAGCCGACCATGGCGGTGAGTTCAGCCATAACGGGATTGACTTTGCCGGGCATGATGGAGGAGCCGGGCTGCAGCGCGGGAATGAGAATTTCGGCGAGGCCGGTGTTGGGGCCGCTGGAGAGCAGGCGCAGGTCGTTGGTGATGCGAATGAGTTCAAGAGCGAGATTGCGCAGCGAGGACGAGGCGGTGGACATGGCGAGATTGGACTGCATGGCGTAACGCATGTCGTCGGTGGCGACGAGTTTTTGGCCGGAGACTTCGCTGAGCTTGGCGACGACGAGTTTTTGGAATTTGGGATGCGTGTTGACGCCGGTGCCGACGGCGGAGCCGCCCAGGCCAACTTCGCGGAGGAATTCCTGGGCGTCGCGAATGGATTCTTGGGCGCGATTTATGGCCGTGGCGTAGGCGCGAAACTCCTGGCCCAGGCGCACCGGAACGGCGTCCATCATATGCGTGCGGCCAGATTTGAGGATGGCGTCGAACTCTTTGCCTTTGCGCGCGAGGGAGGCTTCCAGTTGCGCGGCGGCGGCGAGCGTTTCGTCGGTGAGGAGCAAAGTGGCGAGGCGCATCGAGGTTGGAAAAACGTCGTTGGTGGACTGGCCGAAATTGACGTGATCGTTGGGATGGACGACGGAATAGTCGCCGCGATTGCCGCCGAGAATTTCGATGGCGCGATTGGCGATGACCTCGTTAGCGTTCATGTGGAAGGAAACGCCGGCGCCGGCCTGGTAGACGTCCACCATGAATTGGTCGTTTAATTTTCCGGCGATGACTTCGTCGGCGGCGCGGAGGATGGCGGCGTCGATTTTTTCGGGAATGAGTTCGAGCTGTTGATTGGCGAGCGCGGCGGCTTTTTTGACGCACCCGATGGCTTTAATGAGCAGCGGGTCGGCGCGATGGCCACTGATCGGATAGTTGTCGATGGCGCGCTGGGTTTGAATGCCGTAGTAGGCCTCGGCGGGAACTTGGCGTTCGCCGAGGGAATCTTTTTCGGTGCGCTGCTTCATGCGGTCGGCTCCATGATGCGAACGTTTGGTCGAATCATGAAAGAAATATCATGCGCGAGGCGATTTGTGAATGTGAAACGATGGTGAAGGGCTTTGCGGCCATGCAGCGGCGGGGGTGTGCGCGATGCGGAGCTGCGGCGCGAGGAAACCGAGCTCGAATGCTTGCTGGCATCTCATTCGTTGCACGAGGTGAGCCATGCGAACGCCATGAGTGCTGCTGTTCGTGCTCGATGCGGTTCGTCGTCTCACATTTGTGAGATGACTTGTAGGGGAGCCCTCGCCGCGTGCCGCAGTTTTGATTACCTCGAATCGCCATGGCGCCACTTTCTTGCGAATGGGCTTGTCCTACCGCGAGGCGAAACCGGAGCAAGCACAAAGCGCAGCACAGCGTTTTGTGCTACGCGCCGGTGCTTCGAAGTGAAGCTCTTCACGTGGACAGCGCACCATGTGCAGCGCAGATGCGATCGGTCAAGACCTGCTGTCGGGTCCTACCGCGCGGCGGAATAAGCGCAAGCAGAAAGCGCAGAGCAGCATTTTGTGCTACGCGCCGATGCTTCAAGATGAAGCTCTCCGCGTGGACAGCGCGCCATGTGCAGCGCAGCGCCGATCGTCGCGCCCTGCAGTGCTGCCATTTTCTTGTGAGTTTGCTTGTGAGTCCTACCGCGCAGCGGAATTGGCGCAAGCAAAAAGCGCAGCACAGCGTTTTGTGCTACGCGCGGATGCGTCGAGGCGAACCTCTTCACGTCGACGGCGCGCCATGTGCGGCGCAGCGCTGATCGTCGCGACCTGCTGTGCTGCCACTTTCCTTCCGGTTCCGCGCCCGCTCTCACCGCGCCATTGATGATAACTGGTCCTCGAAAGCCCGATGGGCCTGCCCCCGCTCGTAGCCGCGTCGCGTAATTCATCGTAATGACAAGAGCGCCACGCGCGAAGCACCGCATGTGCCGCACGAACCAAGTGCAATTCTTGCGCAGGCGAGGGCTCTGTTGGCGTGTCCCGACCGACCGCCGCGCGTTGCCCGGTGAGTCGTGTGAAACTCAACGCTAACAAAGCCCATTTGGACAGTTAGCTTTGATCTGACCACAAGGAGGGTGTTGCTCCTCAACGTTTAACATATCCCGCAAATACCTAGACAAGACAGCGCTCGCATTCAACTCATCAACGCCATCACTTCGCCATACTTCTAATCATTATTTTGTGGGAGCGGGAGGAGTTGATGGTGAATCGAGTGTTCGAACACGCGGGGACTTCGCCCAGATGCTTGCGGCGCGACAAGAGTTTGCGGAAGATTGGCGGCGTTTGCATCGTTTGCGTCGTTGCGAACAATTATGAGAGATGCTGCAGCGTCAGCATCTGGGCGGGGCGTTCTTCACGGGATGTGCCATCCACAGTACAAACGACAGAGCGGAGCGGCAGGAGGAATGTTCAAAGAAATGTTTTTGAAGGCGCGCCAAAATTAGGCAACACCGCTCCGCTTCTTCGCGCGCAGACAAAACTTGTACAGGAGTCACAGGGAGCAACGAGATGTCGTGTGTTTTTGTCGCGGGATTTCTCGTCAACCGCAAAGCGGAGAGAGCGGAGAGGTAAAAAGAATGGTCAAAGAAGTTTCGTTGATGGCGCGCCAGGATTAGGCAACACGGCTGCGCTGAATTTGCGAGGCAAGCACCTCAATTCCGGCATTCGCGGCGGCCTCTGGGAGGACGCGCATCTCCAGCGCATCGGCCCTGCCGTGTGGCTCTTTGGCTGGCTCATTCACCGGCAAACGCGCGAGCGGCACGGAGTTGGGCTGGTGCTCGGCGGCTCAGCGCTGACCTACGAAATCATCAGCCAGGACACTGGCATGGCCGTTCGCACGCTCAAGCGCTGGATGGCGCGCCTTATTCGCGGCGGCTACGTGCGCGTTACGCATGGAGTCCACAAGCGCATGATTATCGAGATCGCCAAGGCCAAGAAATTCGGCCCGCAGCAATTGGGTTTTCCACAGAAACAGTTCGCTTTTCCACAGCCTCCCTTTTTTGCGCCGAATTCAAAAGGGCCACTTCTGGCACGTGAGACGGCCTCAAAAGGGCCACTTGTGGCCCAACAGAATCAGGCGTTCGTCGCGCATGCTCCTGTGAATGCAGCGACTTGCGACCCCGCGCCCGCCGCTCATAGAGAATTTAGTTCTGAAAGAAAAGAAACAAAAGCGCGCCCCGGCGGAGAATTTCCTGCCGCGAATCACCATCAGCCGCCGCGTCTGTACCCCATTTCCATTAACACAAATCCAAAAGCGTTGCGCGAATTCAGATTGCGCGGCGAATTGCGCGTCGGCGCGGGCCCGGAAATTCATCGCGAATGAGTGAAAGGCAGTGACAAGTGTCAAGTGATGAGTGACGAGCCTGCAAAACAGATTTCAGTTTGACGCGTGGGAAGAGGCCATCACAAGCAGCAAGAAATTTTAGGGAGGCGATTATGACAACACGGGGGATCGTTCGTTGCGAATTGGGCCATGGCGCGGAGCCGCGCCGCGGATGGCGTCTGGCGTGGTACGAGCCGCGTCGTCGCGTCGGCGTGTATCTGCCGGCGCCGCTGCATTTCATTGCGCGGGCGCTGCGCGAATTCAAGTGGCGCTTTGGCGTCGCGTGGCGCGCGCCCACTCGCGAACGTCAGGACATCTTCGACTTGCAGCGCGATAACCGCGAACGCCAAAAGCTGGCCACGGAATTCACGCGCGGCCATCTCGAAGGCTGGCAGGAGTGCATCGATGCCTGGCGCGAAGTTGTGGACACGGTCGAGAAGCAAGGCGGCTGGAGCCATTGAAACGCAGTCGCGGGTGTAGCGCAGAGTCTCGCGTTTGAGATTCTGCGGTCTTAATCCGTTGGTGTTAAAGCCGAAGGCTGATTCATCACTGACTTCACTCGGAGGGATCTGATGAAGCCACAAGAAATCTTCGACAGTTGCTACGCGCGGTACCGCGGCATGCGGGCATTTCTCGGCGGGCACGTCGCCGCCGTGGACCTCGAATCTCCCTCCGACGGCTACCATTGGCGCCCCGAACGCGCTCGCGCCGAGGAATACGTCGCTGACTTCGAGATGATCGCCGCGCGCGCCCTGCGCCGCCCCGAATGGAAAGGCCGGCAAAAGCTCTTTCGCATTTATTTTCTGCGACGCATCGAGTATCGCCGCGCCATCACCCTCTGCGGCATCTGCCCTGACACGTTCGATTACTGGTTCCAGGAAGTAAAGAAGGCCTGCGGCCGCGAATTCGACCGCGCCGGCCTGTACCCGCCCAACCGCTACTTCCGCGTCCGGGAAGGACTGGCGCGCGCAGACAAGCACCAAAACATTTGACTTGACACAGCATGATACTATATGTAGTATCATCTTCTCGTGGGGGGCGGCTCATAAAGTGAGAGGGGAATGTCAGATACAGAGCGGGTTAAGGAACGAATTCGGCAGATCGCCCGATCCCGGAGAAACGTCACCCTAGAGGACATTGAGTGGGTGGTCAACCAGCTTCGAGCATCTCACAGCGTCAATGTACGGGATACCACGCACGGTCGGTTATTCCGCGTTGACGAGCGAATATTTGTGGTGTGTCGGCATCATAGAGGAAGCAGCCAAGTAAAGGCCTGCTACGTGGATGATTTTATCGATGCGATGATCGAGCTGGGCTGGTACGAGGAGTGAGCAAATGTCTGAGCATGATTTGAAATATTATCTGGAACTTCCCTATACGGTTGTAATTCGGAAGGATGAGGAGGGAGACTACCTCGCGCGGATAGAAGAACTAGCTGGTTGCACTGCTGATGGGCCGACGCCCGAGGATGCCCTAAAAGCTCTGTCGGAAATTCAGCGTGCCTGGCTGGAGGAGGCAATCGAAGCTGGCCAGCCGATTCCAGAGCCACAGGCAGAGGCAGGTCTTCCGAGCGGTAAGTGGGTGCAGAGGGTCCCCAGAAGCCTTCACCGCAAGCTTGCGAAAATGGCTAAGTCAGAAGGGGTGAGTCTCAACCATCTTGTCAGCACGATTCTCGCGGAATCTGCTGGCGCTCGCATGTTCGCTGTGACCGCCCGCGCAAGCATTTGGGAGGAAACGGCGAAAGCAGTGCGCTGGGAGTTGATCGACGCGGGCAGCCGAGCGTCCAGCCGGCGTCCCCTCCTAACGCGGCTTGGACGCGCGACGAGGATTCAAGAGAAGCCCTTTGATAGAGCGAAGAGGAGTCATGCCAAAGCAGAAAAATTTGAATACCTCCAATGACGGTAGGTACGAAAGATTTATTCGCGACCTTAAGCTAATTGGGCTTGGTCTTGAGAGTTCCCACACTAGGCTCGAGAGGGACGAGTACATGAGTATTCGTCGCGTGCGAAAGGAACCGACGAGAAGAATTCAAAGCGACTATAAACTGAGTGATTCAGGCAAGGGCTATTTTGATTGTTTGGCGGATTTCAACCTTGTTTTTGAGCATCCTGAGAACAAAGAACTCTTGCTTCGCGTGGATTGCACTTTTCGGAGTCATTTCCATACAGGCACAAAAAACTTCGACGCTATGGCTCGGCGATTTGTTTCATCCGAGTTCAAGCTCATTATTTGGCCGTACTTCCGGCAGTTTGTTACTGATGTAACGGCGAGAATGGGTATAGCGCCGGTCCTAGTGCCTTTTTCTACTCAGGCGGAATCCTAGCGGTTCGGCGTGCGGGTTTTCGCAGCTTAGGGTCCCGCCACGGCGCCTTTCGAATCAGAGGATCGCGCAAATCAATACTGCTCTGAAGATCGCTCTTGATTTGCCCTAACCTCCGGCAACCGATTTCCTTTCCTGTTCGCGCCGTTTCGGGTGTACACTCCGCGCACCCCCCTTAATCGGCCCGTAACTCAAATCGAGATTGGAGATCCAATGAACAAGAAACTATTGAAGCAGATCTTTCTGTGCGCGGCGGCTGTTCTGTTCGCTGCGGTCGCAGCGTCTTACGCGTCGCCCGTCGCCGCATTCATGGGCACGTGGCAGTTGAACACCGCCAAGTCAAAACTGGCCGCCGGCGGAGGGCAAAATACCACGGTCGCTTACACCATGTCTGGCGGCGACATAACCTGCACCATCGACGGAACGGACGCCAGCGGCCAGACGCTCCATAGCGTGTGGACCGGCAAATTCGACGGCAAGGATTACCCGGTCACCGGCGATCCGATCAGCAACTCGCGCTCCTACCGAGTCGTCAGCTCTCACGTCATTGTCGCCACGGAGAAAAAGGACGGCAAAGTGGTCGACCATGCCCGCATCGTTGTCTCCGCCGACGGCAAAACGCGCACCGTTACCGTCCGCGGAATCGGCGCCAACGGCAAGAGGACCGTGAGCGTCGCCGTCTACGACAAGCAATAACGTCAGCTCGCGAGGCGCTTCTCAAGTGCGGCGAATTCCTGCCGTCCAAGAACGCGCCTCGAAGCTTAACGCCTCATGCTCGCCCGAAATTTTCTTCTGGAGTGTCTTAAAACATTAATGCGCAGGCCCGGCGGCTGGGAAGAAGCTTGGCAACGCAGGAGGAGGTAGCGTTCCTCCAGCGCGCCTCTTTAGGGGATGGCCGCCGAACCCGCGCAGGCACAAAAACTTTGCGCTACGTATGATTGATGTGACGTGAAAACACTACGCTAAGCCAAAGGTCCTTTCCACGGCCGGCGCAGAGCGAAACCCATCACGCTCAGTCCAGACCCAAGGAGTAGCAAAGTCCCTGGCTCTGGCATGGGACTGCTTGGGTCCGATCCTCCGCCCGACGTGACCGGTTTGCTCCCGTTGAAGATCCCCACAGTGAATCCGGCGCTCCCTCCGCCGTTAAGCGCCACGTTTACCCTGGTTGAACTGCTCCCTCCTGCTTCGGAGATAGTTGTGATTACCGGCAGCGCCATGAACTGCGACGGAAACATCCCCATGGCGCCACCCGAACTGAAGAGGACAGTGGCTGTGCCGTTGTCATTGTTGGCAAACGCGATCACGTCGCTTAGCACCGTGTCGCTTGTGTCAGCGAAAATCTTCACGAGACCTTGCGCCGAGGCGCTGAACGTCAACCCTGGCATCGTGATGGCAGAGTATGCGGTCGCCGCTGACGAAAACGCCTCTGACAGAATGCACGTATAGGGCGTAGTCGCGGATGTCGCGCGCTGCGACAGTTCGCAGATGCTCACGCCTGTGTCCGCTGCTGCGTTCGCCCGCCTAGGCGTCACAAAAAAGCCCACCGTTATAGCCAGGATTATCAGTAAACCTCGAACCACGTTCTGTTTGACTTTGACCATTCTCTTCACTTTTTCCCCTTCCCTGGGAAACCCGGTAAATTTTTTTAGACAGGGTGGGCCCTAATCCTCGGTTGCATGGAAAGCAATCGCCTGGCCGCTTGCGGGTGGGGTAAATTTCCTACGCTCATGAGAACACTCGGTCAAAGCTGCGCGTTCTCAACAGTTTATCGGGGCGAATCGCTTGACATAAAGCGTCACCGCGCTGACAAAATTCGCGGGGTGCAACAGCGTGCGCATTTCCAGTAAGCGGCGTTAAGATTGCGAGTTAACCCTACAATTATGTAGGGCTTATCACGAGGCGTGACTTTATTTTTTTAGGTCGGTGTGAACTGGCGAGGCGCTTCTCAAATGCGGCGAATCTCTGCCTTGAAACAAAGCGCTTCGACACTGCTTGCGTACCCGCGCCAGCAAAATAAAAAAGGGCGGCACGAATGCCGCCCCGAAACTGTCACGCGCTAAAGTGCGAGCACGCTACTCTGTCAAAGCACCGTCAGTTTAGCACGACCTCCGGGTCAACTCACGCCAGAACGCTGCCCTAGTGCCCGTGGTCATGGTCACGGTCATGGTCATGATGATCATTCTCGTGCTCGTGCCGCCATCTCCAGTAATCATCCTGGTCGCGCTGGTCCCGATCGCGGAAATCGCGATGGCGCCGGTGCGTTTCATCTTCCCAGCGAATGTAATAATCGTTTTCCGTGTGGTTCCACCGGTGATAATCGTGATACTCCGGGTCGTACACGCGGTATTCGCCGCGCACTGCGCATCCTGAAATCAGCAGCGTCCCAAAGAACGCCGCCGCCACAAACATCGAACAAAAGCCGCGCCAGAATTTGCGCATTTGCTGATCCTCTCCGGACCGGACATTTAAAGTATATCGCCCCGCGCCGCGCCATCCAAATCCGCTGGCTCGCTCAACCGCAGGCCACCGCCGGCCGCCGCGAATTGCCTCGCGAAATTAACTCGCCATTGTTTCCGCAACTGAATCGTGCTAATGAGTATCCGGTGAGCGGCGCATTCGCGTGAGTTTTCGGGTCGCGCGGGCTCGCGTAAACATTTTTGGGAACTCGTCCTCGGCCCAGCCAATCGATAGCGGCTGCATCAAAGGAGCGAATCCCATGGCCAACCTCGATACTGCTTACATCGTGATTTTCCTCATTGGTCGCATCATCGTCGGCCTGTTTTTTATCATGTCCGGAATGCACCATTTCACCGGGCATTCCATGATGACCGGCTACGCCAAAAGCAAAGGCATTCCCGCCGCGGGTGCCGGCGTCGCCTTCAGCGGCATTTTGCTGGTTCTCGGCGGCCTCAGCATGCTCCTCGGATTCCATCCGACCATTGGCGCGATTCTGCTGGTGATTTGCCTGTTCGCTTTCGCGTTCGGCATGCACAACTTCTGGAACCTTAAGGACCCGCAGGCCAAGCAAATGGAGATGATCCAGTTCATGAAGGACGTCGCGCTGCTGGGTTTCGTTCTGATGACGCTGATGATTTTGCGCCCCTGGCCGATCAGCCTTGGCCGATAACTCCACGAATTTCGCAAGATTGTGGCCGCAACGCTTGCGCCGCAGCATTTCGCTCATTTTTCCAACGCGCTGGTACCGAAAATTATAACAGTAGGATACCCTGCATTTATGTGGGTTCTATACCCTATGGCGCGGCAGGAATCTTCAGGAGAGGATTGCCCTTCATACGATGCCAAGCGCCGCGAAATCATACGAATGACCGATGCCCTCATAGCGTTGCAAGAATTAACAGCTCAGTTGGAGACTTTATCCAGCCAACTCAAATGCATTCATGACCCGGAGGAACGGCAAACATTACTCAAGCAATTTCGCTCTCTGCTTGATCGCGCAGACGAGCTCATCGCGAAGGAGTTCCTGCCCCACAGTGAGGTTTCCGGCGTGGCTGACTCCGCCTCCGGATAATCGCGCTAGCTCACCTAAAGTGGCTGGCACAATTTTCCCCGTTTGCTTGCACCCGCTTTGCAGAGGATCGCTTGTCCCAGCCGCCGTGTGAACCGCCACTCTAGCTCTGGCACAGGCTTCAGAGTTTGTGTGAAAGAAGCCAGTTTTTCGTAAGGGCACGGTTTCAACCGTGCCGTAAACGTCGCATTTTCATTGCGGCTTTCGCGCTGTTTGCGTCCCGACGCTTTTGGTCGGGAAGCCGCTGGGCTCTGTATTTCGCTGTTGCCACACAAACTCTTCAGTCTGGTCCACGGCTTGCCTTGGTATCCCCAAGGCTCCAACGTAACGTGGCCCGCGACGCGCTACCCGCAGCGGTGTCAACGTTGACTTTACGTTCCTCGCTAAATACAATGTTCAACTGGCCCAGCGCACTCTTCGCTTTTCGTTGTAAACATCACGCAGGGCAAAAGGGTCTGAATGCCGAAGCACCGAGGTTCCACAAGTCGGCCTGCTCGTGCCCGAAATGCGAAACGCGGAGCATCCGCAAAGCCGCGTGCCTCCGCCGGCGTGTCGAACGCGCAACCTGCGCCGCCCAAAAATCGCGCCAAATCTTCACATCAAGCGTCCTCCGCGCCAAATCCGGCGCAGCAAGACGCGGCGGAAGCAAAGTTCTCGAAGCTGGCCGCTGAATTCGACGCAAGGCTCCAGACCGCCTCGCGCCGCGCCTCCAGCGCCTCCGTCGCCGCCTGGCTTTCTTCTCCCGGCAGCGCCCGTGCCGTTATTAATCTCACGCACGATGCGGTCATCATACGCAATCCCGCGAACGTCGTGGAAGCCTGGAATATCGCCGCGGAGCAGCTTTACGGCTGGAGCGCCGATGAGGTCATTGGAAAGGAGACACACTCTGTTCTCCAGACTCAATTCCCGGTAAGCCGTGAAGCCCTGGACCAGGCCCTCGTCAAGAATGGTTACTGGGAAGGGGAACTGCAGCATCGCCGCAAGGACGGCAAACAAATCACCGTGCTCAGCCGCCAGTCGCTTCTGCGCACTTCCAGTGGCGCTCCTCTGCTCATCAAGGAAGTCAATCGCGACGTCACGCAGGAACGCCGCCAGCTTGGCTATCTGCGCCTGCTTAACGAGGTCGGCGAAGCGGTCATCGAGGCTCAATCCGCCTCGGAGGCGTTGCGCTGGTGCCTCGCTTCCATTTGCGTTCACACGCACTGGTGTTTTGGCCGCGCCATAGCGTTTGCTTCGGAGTCTTGCGCGCAACCTCCGGCGCTCGTCTCCTGGTTCAACGGCGACGAGCCGCGCTTCGCGCCCGTTCGCAACGCATTAGAACGCGCTGAAGAGTCTGCTAAGGGTTCTCCCGCCCATCGTGTGCTCCGCTTGCGGCAGGCCGTCTGGGTGCCCGACATCGCTGCAGATCCCTATTTTCAGGGCTTGCCCGAAGTGGCTAAGGCCGGACTGGTCTGCGCCTTCGCTCAGCCGATTTCGCTCGGGTCATCCGTTTGCGCCGTCTTGGTGCTCTATTCTGACCGCCTCTTGGAACCAGATGAGGCTTTCCTGAGCACTATGAACAGCGTGGCCTCCCATCTGCGCCGCTTTTTCGAACGCCTTGCTGCCGAGGAAGCTCAGCGCCAGCTTTCTATCTCGCTCATGCGCGCGCAAGACGACGAGCGCCGTCGCATCGCTCGCGAACTTCACGACAGCGCCGGTCAGTATCTCGGCGCTTTGGGCCTGGCCATCGAAGCAACGCGCCGTTGCGCTCCCGAGCTTCCCGCCGCCGCGGCTGAAAAACTCGATGAAGCCGGAAAAATCATCGAACGCTGCTCCGCCGATCTGCGCACTCTTTCGCATCTGCTGCATCCGCCGCTGCTCGATGCTCTTGGCCTTTCCTCCGCCATCAATTGGTACATTGACGGCTTCACGGAACGCAGCGGCATCAGGGTCAGCGCGCAAGTTCCGCCGCTTCCGCGCTTCGACCATTCCGCCGAGTTGACGCTTTTCCGCGTTCTCCAGGAATGCCTCACCAACATTCATCGCCATTCGGGAAGCAAAACCGCCACGGTGAAGGTGGAAGCCAGCGAGCGCAGCCTGACCATCGAGATTTCCGATCAGGGGAAGGGAATTCCCGCGGAGACGCTTCGCGGATGGTTCCGCAACACGCAGCGCAGCGGCGTGGGCATCAGCGGCATGCGTGAGCGTCTCAACGATTTGGGCGGCACGTTCGAAGTTAACTCCACCGAAAAAGGCACTACCGTGCGCGCCGCCATTCCTCTGCGCGAAGAAGCAGCCCTCGCCGGCTCTGCCGCGTCTGCGGGCGATAATGGCGCTGCCACGGGCGCTGCCGCCGCCGTAACGGCTGGCGCAGGTAACGACGGCGCCGCAAATCGCATTGATGATGCCGCGTCTCAGGCTGACGGCGCCGCGAAGCCGGGAAACGGCGGAGCTACTCAGACGGAACTTGCCTTCGCGTCCAACGCCAACTCTCTGCGCCCTCCCGCCACCCAAAAAACCAAACCCGCCTCCGCTTAGCGAAATGCCGCGTTCTGTAGCGCAGACTGTTGCTCTTCACACGCACCGTCGCCATTGGGTTTGTAGGGCTGTTTTGTATCGACTCGCCGCCGCTTTGCCTTTGTAGCGCGGAGCTTCGCATTTTGAAGATCCGCGGCCTTCGCTTTCGTAGGGGCGACAGCTTGCTGCGCCCGCGGCGCTGGAAGCGCCGGCTGTCACGTCTCGCATACTCAGCGTGACTTTTTGGGAGTGCGGCGGCTCGACGCCGCTTTGCCACCGCCCGCACACTTACCCTGCCCGTCGGTGCCGCGGGGCGCGTTCTGTGGGGGCCGGTGTTCTATATCGGTGCGCCGCCCGCGTGCCGCACCGTTGCTGTTCAACGGTGGAATTTTTGAATTATCTTTTTGCTCGCGGGTGATTTTATTTCGAGGAGATTCTACTTGCGACTTTCAACTCTCAACTCTCAACTTTCAACTACAAACGCAAATCTTCACTCACCACTGACCACCGTTTGCTTGTCACTCGTCACTCGTCACTGTCTTTTGCTCGTCACCTTCACCCATTCGGCGACGAAAAAAACGGCGCATCCTCGATTGCCTGCAGCGCCTCCGGCATGGGCGCGCCCTGCGGCACTTCGTACTTCTCCGGCGAACAGCACGCTGCGTTCAAATGCGCAAGGTCGTAGCGCATGCGCGGATCATTTTGCATGGCCTCGAGCGTGCCCAGCAAAATCTGCGCCGCCACGCGGTCCTTCGGCAGCGCCAGCCGGTAATGCATCCATTTGCCCTGACGCCGCGCGGCCACCAGCCCCGCGCGCCGCAAGTACGCCAGATGCCGCGAAATTTTCGGCTGGTTCAGCCCTAGAATTTCCACCAAATAGCAAACGCACACTTCGCGCCCGCCCACCAAATTCAGCAAACGCAGTCGCGTCGGATCCGCCAGCGCGCGAAAAAGCCGGTGCAGCACCGGCTTGCGCAAACCGGCGTAGCGCCCATCGCTGCTGCGAAGCCGTGGATTTTTCCGCCGCGTCATGCCCGCCATTCTACCATGAACATATTTGCCTTGACATATGTATTGCGTAGCGTCACAATGCCTCTGACATATTCGCCGACGCAGATATGTCGAGACAGTTTGTATAGCGCCGTTACTGGCCCCGGCGCTTTGTCGGGAGGGTTTTTGCGAAGTTCTGCGGCTCTTGGCTCCGCGCAAAGAAACAGAGCAAAAGGTGCAGGAAGGAAGGGCGAAAATCATGGCCACCAGCGAATCAAAAAATTGCGCAGCGAATTCCGCGCCTGCTGTACAGCAAAACATCCGCGACGAAGTGCAATCCAAATACGCCGAAGCCGCGCGCCGCGCCGCCGCTGGCTCGAAGGCGTGTTGCGGAGCCTCGGGCCTCAGCGCCTGCGACCCCATCACCGGCAATCTTTATGACGACGCGCAAACTTCCGCGCTGCCCGAAAAGGCCGTGGCCGCATCGCTCGGCTGCGGCAATCCCACTGCGCTCGCAAAACTTTCGCCCGGCGAAACGGTGCTCGATCTCGGCTCCGGCGGCGGCATTGACGTTTTGCTCTCCGCGCGCCGCGTCGGCCCCACCGGAAAAGCCTACGGCCTGGACATGACCGACGAGATGCTCGCTCTGGGGCGCGAAAATCAGCGCAACGCCGGCGTCGCCAACGCCGAATTTCTGAAAGGCGAAATCGAAAACATTCCGCTGCCGGAGAATTCCGTGGACGTGATCATCTCGAATTGCGTCATCAATCTTTCCGCGGACAAAGATCGCGTCCTCCGCGAAGCCTTCCGCGTGTTGCGCCCCGGCGGCCGTTTTGCGGTTTCCGACGTAGTAGTGCGTGGCGAAGTTCCCGCCGAGATTCGCCGCAGCGTCGAATTGTGGATCGGCTGCGTCGCCGGAGCCATGCAGGAGTCCGAATATCGCGCCAAACTCGCCGCCGCGGGATTCACGGAAATTGAAATCGAGCCCACGCGCGTCTACACGGTCAATGATGCGCGCCAGTTCCTCGCTTCCGCTGGAATCGACGCTGACGCCATCGCGCCGTACGTTGACGGCAAATTCGCCAGCGCCTTCATCCGCGCGAAAAAGCCCGAGCATGCAAGCACGCGCGATTCAGCCGCACAAAAATCCTGCTGCGGCCCAAGCTGCTGCGGCTGAAGTGCAGGTCGGGGCAACGCGTCGCCGCCGCAACGGTGCCGCTTCACGCTTTGCCGTGGTAGCGCAGAACTTCGCGGTTTTCGCGAAGATCTGCGGCTTTAGAGTGTGTGTGGGGCCGTCGCTTGGGCACGCTTCGCGGCCGCTTTTGAATTCGATTTTGCATTCTGTAGGGGCCGATTATTTCCATCGGCCCGTTTGCGGCTTCGAAGTGGTAGCGCAGAACTTCGCGTTCTCTGCGAAGATCTGCGGCTTTTCCCGCTCGCCCGCGTGAAGGAGCATTGAAATGGCCATCAAGCCAAGAGTTCTTTTTCTCTGCACCGGAAATTCCGCGCGCAGCCAAATGGCCGAAGGCTATCTGCGCCACATCGCCGGCGACCGCTTCGACGCCCTTAGCGCGGGCGTCGAGCCGAAAGAGCTGAATCCTCTCGCCGTCGAGGCCATGCGCGAAATCGGCGTGGACATTTCCGCGCAGCGCTCCAAGGACGTTCGCGAATTGCTCGGTACGCCCGTCGCGTACGTCATCACCGTTTGCGCGAACGCTCGCGAAAAATGCCCGGTGTTTCCCGCCACTTTCAAATCGTTGCACTGGGATGTTGACGATCCCGCCGCGGCCACTGGAACGCGCGAAGAAAAACTCGCCGCCTTCCGCCGCGCCCGCGACGAAATTATTGCGCGCATCGAAGAACAATTCGGCCAGCCGTCCGGCGAACAATCCGGCTCCGCACACGCGTCATGAAAATACGCTATCGACCGGGCGGTTCGGAAAAACCTCGGCCACATTGGAAACGAATCGCGGACCGGCCCTGAAATGAGCATCGGCACGCAGACTCCGCGCGTCAGTTCCTCGATCAACGCGGAACTATGCTCTCCACTCGATCGCAAGCGCCTCAGCTTTCTCGATCGCTATCTGACGCTTTGGATTTTTCTCGCGATGATCCTCGGCGTCGCGCTGGGCCATTACATTCCAGGCAGCGCAGCTTTCATGGGCAAATTCCAGTCCGGCACCACGAATCTTCCCATCGCCATCGGCTTGATTTTGATGATGTATCCGCCGCTCGCAAAAGTGCAGTACGAGCGCCTTGGCCAAGTTTTCCGCAATCGCAAAGTGCTGGGCTTCTCGCTGCTGCAGAATTGGGTCATCGGCCCCATCCTGATGTTCCTGCTGGCCATCACTTTTTTGCGCGGATATCCCGAGTACATGACCGGCCTCATTTTGATCGGCCTCGCGCGCTGCATCGCCATGGTCATTGTGTGGAACGAACTCGCGCGCGGCGACTCCGACTACGCCGCCGGCCTAATCGCCTTCAACAGCGTTTTTCAGGTGCTTTTCTACAGCCTCTACGCGTGGATTTTCATCACTGCGCTTCCGCCGCTGCTGGGCCTGAAGGGAAGCGTCGTCGCGGTGACCATCGCGCAAATCGCCAAAAGCGTTTTCATTTATCTGGGCATTCCATTTCTTGCGGGAATGTTTACGCGCTTCAGTTTTCTGAAAGCCAAAGGCCGCGACTGGTATCGCGCGCGCTTCATTCCGTTCATCAGCCCGCTGACGCTGGCCGCGCTGCTGTTCACCATCGTCGTGATGTTCAGCCTGAAAGGGAACTTGATCCTGCGCCTTCCCCTGGACGTGCTGCGCATCGCTGTTCCTCTGCTGATTTATTTTGTGGTGATGTTTTTCGTGAGCTTCTGGATGGGCCGCCGCATCGGCGCCGACTACAGCAAAACGGCCACGTTAGCGTTCACCGCCGCCAGCAACAATTTCGAACTCGCCATCGCGGTCGCTGTCGCGGTTTTTGGAGTCAGCTCGGGCGCAGCGTTCGCCGCGGTAATCGGCCCGCTCGTCGAAGTCCCGGTGATGATCGCGCTGGTCAACGTCGCCCTCCGCCTCCAGCGCCACTTCCACGCTCCGTGTTGATTGAATCCCGCGCTGACGCTCAGCGATAAAGCCCCAGCGATTTGCTCTCGCCGGCGCGCCCGCATTCATCATCGCCGAATTCGCCGGCGGCCTCGCTGCAACGCTTTTCTTCCGCTGGCTCGTCCCCGCGTTAGCCGTCTCGGCAAAAGGCGTGGCCTTGCCGCATCGCGAAAGCTAATTCAAAGAGGCAAGACCTAAAAGTTGATAGGCCGCCGTATTACTTGCGCTATAGTCGCCTCGTTCCTGGCGCTGTCGGTTGTGAGTTGACACCAGCGGGCGGCAGGCCTATCGTTTCGCGCAGACGCGGCCTGAAATCCGAATTTCTCGCTAACGAGGTTCGCCGAGGAGGTGTTAGATGGAACGCCGAGCCATACTACAGTCGCTCATCGCTGCGTTGGCAATAGGCTCGATGAAAAGCGCACCGGATGCGGTACAAAGTAAGGAAGGCTTGCTCGTACCCTTCGGTCAGAATCGTGGTCGTCCCCAGTCTCGAACTCACTTTATTATTTCGGGAACAGATAACGGCGGGGGATTGGCCATGATAGGTCCGGGTGGCGGCATGCTCGAACAGGTGAAGGCGGGCATGCGAGCATTGCTTTCGGAAACAGCCCCAGACCGGTCCCATACTTCCCCCAACGCCCATGAATGGCAAAAGCAAGGAATCCCTGTTCACATTCACTATCACCAGGATGAATATTGGTACACCATCGCGGGAGAGCACATGATTCTAATTGGCGACAAGAAGTTCCACGCCAAGGCGGGCGATATGGTGCTCGGGCCACGCGGAGTTCCTCACTCGCCCCTAGCGGTCAAGCCTGGCTCAGTCGGCCTGACCATGTGGCAGCCCGCTGGAAGCATGGAAGCCTTCTTTTACGACTTGCAAGAGGCCCAGCAGAAGGCGAGAACAAGTGCGCTCGGACTCTCGCACGACGTCCTTGCGGCGCTGTTCAAGAAGCACGGAATGAAGCTGATAGGGCCACCGCCCGAGCCTTAGCTAGGCTGATGTACCGTTTTGCGGACGGCCACCCGAGTTAGAACCGAATCACGATGGCTTCCGAGATTTGGAAATTATGCTGATGGAATGGCGCGCCCAGCGTCGCCCCGGGATAGGCCACAATCGTGTCGCCAATGTCGAGGCGCAGCGCCGCATGTTTTGTCGCGCGGTATTCGATCTCTTCGCCGTAGTTGAGCGCAAAATATGTAGCGCTGGTCACTCCCAGCACCGCCAGCGGATTCGAAGATGCGGCTGCCTGATACCGCAGCGTCGCGGAAATTTGCGGCGCTCCCTCCGCGCTTGGTGCGCTGCCGGCGGCGAAATACGCGCCAGGCATCGGAGTCAAAAGCGGCGCTGCGCCAGTCGAAGTATTCAGCACGCGGCTGAAATTCAAAAATCCGGGACGCATCACGCTGTAGAGTCCCCATCGCCGCGTGGTCGGCCCGAAACGCAGCCCGAAAAGTCCTTCGGTGGCGTTCCCACCAGTGGTCGCGGTAGGCGCGTTGCCATTGTTGCCGAAAAAATTCATTTCCGCGTCAAGCCCGAGCCATGTCGAAAAATTGTAAGCGAGATTCGCGCCCAGGCCGTTGTCCGCCTTTTGGCACATCGCCCCGGAGGTGCACTGCGAAGGCAAATTCAGGAAGGCGTAGTGCCCGCCAATCTCCCATTTGGAACTGTCCGCGAAATTTTGCGCGCGCGCCGTGGAAGGTAAAACAAGCAGGGCAATCACCGCAGCAGAGACGCACGCGAAGTGAAGACCAACGTGCTTTCCAGGGGCCGAAAACGCAGAGCGCATGAGCATCCCCCGAAGTTCGAAACGCCCGGACACCGCAGAGCCAACCTAGCGGGTATCGGCGGCTTTGGCTTTCAACACATGGCCGCCGCGTCTGAAGCGCCTATGCCTCTCGCGGCAGTGACCGCCTGCCCTGGCCTGACAAAACAGGGCCCGCGGCCGGGCAACCGCCGCCATTATCGCCCCCACTCCGCCCCCGCGCAAGCACATTTCATCGTGAGTGGTGGGCTACTTTGCCTAGAAATGGTAGTGAGTCGGATTCTGGAATCGACATTGCTAAGAAAAGGCTGCCGGAGACAGAGCCGTTATCTCTCACGCTATGCTTTTACATAGAAGTGAAAGACTTTGGCGTTTTTCGGGTAGATGATTTTGCCGTTCTTGATGATGAAGCGGCAAAACACTTCCCGATAACCGGGACGCGGGGCTTCTTCGCGAGCCATATATTCTCCTTTCCGGGGCCTACTTATCCAACCAGCGCCCCGCTTAAAGGGAGGAAGTCCCGCTCCTTCCCCTTAAGGGGGGCGGTGGATGAAGTAGTCCGGTAGGGAGTCAATAGGGTGCCTAGAAGGTTCCGGTCATTCCCAGTCTTCACCGACAGCCAATGGAATTATATCTTGCAAAAGCCGCTTTTGCATGTAATACTTTTCACATGCCAAAGCGGAATAAGCAGGAACCTCTGAAGGACGTAAACCATTTATCGCATCGTCTGTTTAAACTCTCGACAAGTAATGAGGGGGGTGATATACAGCCACCTACAAAAGCTCAAATATCGATGCTAATGGCCGAGCTTGGGCGGAGAGGCGGCAAGATCGGCGGGAAGCGAAGAATGAAGACAATGACAGCTAAGGAAAGGACGGATATAGCTCGTAAGGCAGCAGCCGCACGCTGGAAAAATAAAAATGTCTAAGTCACCATCAATACGCCCGACAAACGCTAATGCCATAATCGAGAACCAACTCGATACGCACATTGGAGCAATTGAGGAAGCGATGGGCGCGGATGTTCTGGCATTTTGCGGGCCGATTGTTCATGGAGTGGAGGATTATCTTCGCGATGTAATCGAAGATATCAGTACACGCCGGGAAAAACTGGTCGTCATCCTTGAGACTGAAGGTGGCTTCATTGAGGTTGCCGAAAGGATAGCTAACGTAATCCGCCGACACTACAAGATAGTTGATTTCGTAGTTCCCAATTTTGCTATGTCCGCTGGAACAGTTCTCGTGATGTGCGGGGACGCAATCCATATGGACTATTTTTCGGTCCTTGGCCCTATTGACCCTCAGACCGAGCGGCCAGATGGGCGGCTAATACCGGCCCTTGGCTACCTGGAGAAGTACGATGCTCTGATTAAAAAATCAAAGCAGGGAAAGCTCACAACGGCAGAAATGACATTTCTTGTATCAAAATTTGACCCGGCGGAGCTTTATTACTACGAGCAGTCCAAGAGGCTTTCAGATAGCCTCCTGCAGAAATGGTTGGTGAAATACAAATTTAAGAACTGGGTAAAAACCGCAACGCGCGGACGTACGGTAACGGCCGCAATGAAAAAAGCAAGAGCCAAGCAAATTGCAGACAAGCTGAACGATACTAAGGAATGGTGTTCGCACGCCCGCGGCATTTCCCTTGAAGTGCTGCGCAATGATTTGAATTTGCAAATCGAAGACTTTGGCGAAAAAGCCGAAACGAACAGATGCGTTCGGGAGTACTATAAGCTCCTGCGAGACTACATGGCTAAAAGGGGGCATCGTTGGGTTATCCATTCGCATCAAAATTACACGCCGATAGGAGGGTAAAATGGCCAAAATGAATATCAAGAAAATAATCAAAGCCAATCCTTCTGTGGACGCAGACCAGGTTGGAGAAACCCTCGTGATAGTTGAACGTTTGCGTGCGGGGGGATTTGTTACTGCTCCGTTTAACCTAATCCACCCCTTCTCGAAACGAATCTCTAAAACCGAAGATAACCGACCTGTCTGCCATCTCAGGAGAAGGTCTAAGTAAGTCCTTCAACATTTTGCTTGACATGCTAAAGCGGATTTAGTACTGCAGCCGCATGTACATGCTCACGCGCGAACAACGAGTGCAAGCCGTTAATTGCCTCATTGAAGGTTGGTCAATTTGGGCTCTCGTTGACGCGAGGCTATCGCGCTAGATTTTGCCGCTGGCGTGGGCCGCTTCGTGGAATTCAGTGCGTTCGGCGGTGGTCAGCAGGCTGAGGCCCACCACAACCGCGAAGTTCACGCATAGCGCCACGAATCCGGCGTTCACGCCCCAAATGGGATCATGCTTGCTGAGCAGCAATAGCGCCACGGTCGCGGTTCCCGCCGCCAGGCCGCTCCACACGCCCGCGCGCGTCACTCGTTTCCAAAATAGCCCGAGCACCACTCCCGGGAAGAATTGCGTGATTCCGTCGTATCCCCACAGCAGCAGATTCACCAGCGTCGGCGAATTGTGCAGCGCAAAATAGAGCGAAATGGCCATCACGAACGCGACCGTGACTCTCGCCAGTTTGCCGACGCGCGCATCGCTCATCGCCGGCGCAAAAATCGGCCGGTAAAAGTTCTTGGCGAACAGCGCCGACGCGGTCAGCGAGAAAATCGATGCGGGAACCATGGCCGCCAGCGCGCCCGCCCCGCCAATCACGCCCAGCGCCCACGCCGGAAACGTGCGCTGCACCATCACCAGCAGCGACAGGTCTCCGTTGCTCAGCTGCGGGATGACCATCAGGGCCGCAAAGCCCGCGAAGAAAATCAGCGGCAGCGTGATGGTGTAGAGCGGCATGACCACCGCGTTGCGCCTCAGCACGTTGCTGCTTTTCGCCGTGAACGAGGCGCCGAAATTGTGCGGCCACATATAAAGTCCCATCGAATTCACCAGCACAGTGGTGATAAACCAGCCATGCCGCAGATTTTTTGTGGCGCCCGGCATGGTCAAATGTCCCGGATGCGCGCGCGCAATGGCCGCAAACATCGGCCCGATTCCGTGGAAGTAGTGATACGGCACGAAAATCCCGATGGCGGCCGCCGCGCCCAGCAGCAAAATATCTTTCAGAATGCTGACCCACGCCGCCGCGCGCACTCCGCTGGTGAACACGAACGCCGCCACCAGCACGCCGCCGATGATGGTCGCCGCCGTGCGCCCGACCGCGCCGGAGCTCGCCACTTCCACGATAATTCCCAGGCCGGCGAGCTGCAGTTGTATGTACGGAATCAGGAACACCACGCCGATGATCGAAACAAACGCCGCGAGATTTTTGCTGCGGTAGCGCTTCTCGAAAAAATCCGACTCCGTGTGCATGTGGTGCGCGCGCCCCAGTTCCCACAGCGGAGGCAGGATGAAAAACGAAATCACGTACGCCAGCGAAAGATAGCCAAGGATGTACAGCACCGGCCCGCCGCGCGAATACGCCCAGCCGCTCGCGCCCAAGAAGCTGAACGTGGTGTAAACTTCGCCGGCCATGAGCAGCCAGACCAGCAGCGTCCCAAAGCCTCTGCCCGCGACGGCCCACTGCTCCAAATCCATTTTGTGGTGCGCGCCTGCATAGAATCCCAGCACCGCTCCCGCGCCCACAATCAGGCACATCACCACGAGCGCGACTGTAGCGGCGCTCATTCCGCGTTTCCTTGTGGACGTTCTTGCGTTGGCCGTTCAGCAGAACGCGCCGCGCGCATTCTGGCCTGCGCCTCCAGTTTGTACGCGCCCAAAAGGCACAGCGGCGTAAGCAGAATCCACAAAATCAGCCAGAAAAGATTGAACGGCAGCCCGAGCACCATGGGATACACGCGGTCCCACAGCGACACCGAAAAGCACATCGCAATAAATGGAATTACTCCGAAGAGAACTGCGCCCAGCGATGGCCTGCGCACCGCGCCGTTTTGCATCGGCAGAGAATACGCCCGAACCGCCGCGCCCAGCTAGCAGCAAATGCGCTCATTGCGTTTTCAGCGCCGTGCCAGTATAGTTCCGGCAACTCAGCCGGGCGCTTGCCCGCTTCGCGGGTCCGCCGGCGACGAACACCCCACGGAGGCAGCAATGAATCCTCGACAATGGTTTTGCTCCGCGTTGGTTTTCCTGGGCCTGATTGTGGTGGCAGGTACGATGCCGGTTCGCGCGCAGGAGAATGCCGCGCCGGTAGTCCATCCTCGCGCAACGATGAAACTCGGCGCGCTCCCAAGCGTACCCCCGTGCGTCACTGGCGCCTCTGAAACCGGCGACCCCTTCAAAGGTCAGTCCACAATTCTCATGCGTTTCGCCGGCGGATGTGCAGTGCCCTGGCACTGGCACACTCCTGACGAAATAATCTTGATGATAAGTGGCACGTTGCGCGTCGACATGAAAGGCACGGCTAAAGCCGCGTATCTGCACGCCGGTGACTATGCCATGGCGCCTTCGCATCATATCCACCGGGCGCGCTGCGTCGGCGCTGCGCCTTGCATGATATTTCTGCATTCCGCCGGCGCATTCGACATTCACTATGTGGACGCTTCGGGAAAGGAAATCCCGATGAGCGAAGCCATCAAGCCCGCGCGCATGGCAAGAAAGCCTGCGCACAAATCAGCGTCCAAGTAGCGTAAGGCGGGAGGTCACGTCTGCTTACAGCTGCAGCAAAGTGCATTGGTGTTTTTACGCGCGGCGCAGGACCAGCATGGTGCGGTCATCGTTTTGCGCGGCGGAGAATTTCTTGATTTCGTGGAGGCATGCGGCGGTGAGCGCGCTGGGCTCGAGCGCGTGGCGTCCACTCAGAAATTGCGCCAGGCGGCCCAGGCCATATTCATTATTTGCGGCGTCGAGCGATTCCGTTAGCCCCAAGCTGCGAGTGCAAATAGGATTCCGTCGTGGTCGCCATTTTTGCCTCCTTGCCCAGCCAGTGTATGCGGAGGCGAGTCGCGTTCTATCCGATTCGCGCGTTCGAATTGGCGGGCGCCTCCAGCGGGCCGGCTCTGAATATTCCCATTGGATGCTGCGCCGCACCCGCCGATTCACACGCGCGCGGCCAGTGTTTTGCCAGGAGGTTGTTGCGCTCTGGCGGGTTTTCATGGGGCGGGAGGGGAAGCCCGCCCCTTTTTGTTTATAGGCCGCTCGCTGCGGCAATTTTGTGGAAAGTCGAGTTCGTTACGTTAAACGTGCTCACCTTCATGTCCTCAATCATGGGCTTGATGCGGCCCATGATGTTTGTGTACTGGGCGCTTTGGAAGAACGCTTCTGCCGCATCCTTGGTCTCCCACAGCGACAACCCGCCGCCTTCGTTGGCGGTGGTATCGCTGGAGAGCCCTACCATATCCACGAACCCATGCTGCTGCTTCAGAACTGGCAGCAAGTCGTTCCTCAGCATCTTCTCGATTTCATCTCTCTTGCCCGGTTTTGTAGTTGCTTCGACGAGACGTGCGAACATCGCTCATTCTCCTTCCAGTGGCGTTCAGGGCTGGTTTGCAGCAAACGCTACGCCCGCCATCGCCGCGTGTCAAGCCAATCCTGCCTCGAACCGGCCTGAGGAGGGACCTCCGCGCATCGCATTGCCGACTCCGTTGACTATCGCCCGCTGCAACCGTAAGATGTGCTGCCCATGAAAACATCGGACTCTCTGGCCGGCTCCGCCCTTTCTCACTACCACATTACTGAAAAACTCGGTGGCGGTGGAATGGGCGTTGTGTACAAAGCTCAGGACACCCGCTTGGGCCGCCAGGTCGCGCTCAAATTTCTTCCCGAAGAAATGGCCCAGGATGCCCAGGCGCTCAACCGTTTTCGCCGCGAAGCGCAATCCGCTTCGACGCTCAATCATCCCAACATCTGCACCGTCTATGACGTTGGCGAAGAGAATGGCAAAGCCTTCATCGCCATGGAATACCTCGAGGGCTGCACGCTGAAGCACAAAATTTCTGGCCGTCCACTCGACCTCGACACGCTTCTGAGTTTGTCGATCGAAGTTGCCGACGCGCTCGACGCCGCTCACTCCAAGGGCATCGTTCACCGCGACATCAAGCCGGCAAATATATTCGTCACCGAGCGAGGCCACGCGAAAGTTCTGGACTTCGGTCTCGCAAAAGTGCTGCACGCGCACGCGGGGCATAGCGCGACCGTGGCTGACGGAGCGTCCTCCGGTGCAACGGTGGACGAAGCGCCCGATTTGACCAGTCCCGGCAGCTCGCTCGGCACCGTCGCGTACATGAGCCCCGAGCAGGCGCGCGGAGAAAACCTCGATGCGCGCACCGATTTGTTTTCGCTCGGCGTCGTGCTTTACGAGATGGCCACCGGCGAACTGCCCTTCGCTGGCGGCACCACCGCCGTCATTTTTAATGGCATTCTCAACGCCGCGCCCCGGCCTGCGACCAAGCTCAATGCCAGAATGCCCGCGGAGTTGGACCGCCTCATCTCAAAAACACTGGAAAAGGACCGCGATCTCCGGTGCCAGACCGCGGCCGAGCTGCGCGCCGACCTCAAGCGGCTGAAGCGCGACGTGGATTCCGGCCGCCTCGCTGCCGCGCCGCGAACTGCCGCAATTGCGGCCGGTGCTGCCACCGCCGTGCGCCCGCAAGGGGCTCCTTCCAAGAAAACCGTCGCGGTGCTGTATTTCGAAAATCTGAGCGGCGCGAAAGAAGACGAATATTTCCGCGACGGCATGACCGAAGACATCGTCACCGAACTCTCGAAAATCGCGCGCCTCGAAATTTTCCCGCGCTCCGAAATGCTCGCCTTTCGCGACAAGCCCGTCACCGCGCCGCAAGTCGGCGAAAAGCTCGGCGCCATGTACGTGCTGGAAGGCTCCATCCGCCGCGCCGGAAATCGCCTGCGCGTCACCACGCAGCTCGTCGAAAGCGCCACGCGCCACTCCGTGTGGGCTGAACGTTACGACCGCCAGATGGAAGATGTGTTCGCCATTCAGGAGGAAATTTCCCTGAGCATCGCGCGCGCTCTCGAGATCACTCTTTCGCCGCAGGAAGAGCGCGTCATCGCCAGGAAGCCTACCGCCAATCCCGAGGCTTATGACTTCTATCTCCGCGGGAGAAATTATCTTCGGCAATTCCAATTCGAATACGCGCTGGCCATGTATGAGGAAGCCGTAAAGCTGGACGCGAAGTTCGCTCATCCCTATGCGGCCATGGCGCACGTCTGGGCCGGCATGCATGAATTTCGCAGTCCCAATCCGGAATTCATTCAAAAGGGCCTCGATGCCTGCGCGCAAGCGGAGCGCCTTGCTCCAGACTTGCCCATGCTGCTTTCCGCGAAAGCACACGTTTGCTACGCGCAGCGCCAGTATGATGAGTGCATCCGTTTGGCCCGGCGCGCCATCGAGCTGGAGCGCGAATGCGAAGGCGCGCACGATGTTCTCGGACGAGCCTATTTCTCGGCCGGGCGATACGAAGATGCGGCGCAACTCTCGGAGAGCGCGCTCGAAATCGTCAGCAACGATTACAACGCGCTGATCCCTCTCACTTTGTCGCTTGAAAAGCTGGGCCGTGTGGCCGACGCTGAACGGCTTCGCCGGCGTGTGATCGAAGCCCTCGAGAATCAACTGCGGCAATTCCCCGATGATGTTCGCGCGCGCATCCTTTTGGGCAACTTTTTGGCAACTTTCGGGCAGGCGGACGAAGCCGTCCGGCACGTCCGCATTGCCGTGGCCATGCGCCCCTCCGAGCCCAACGTTCTCTACAATGCGGCGTGCACCTACGGTTTGCTTCAGATGAAGAAAGAAGCCCTCGACACTTTCCGCCGGTGTCTCGAAGCGGGCTACTCCAACGCGGACTGGTGCACCAAAGACCCGGATTTGAAGATCCTGCACGATGATCCCGAATTCAAACGGTTGATCGCTGAGCAATCTGGCCGAGAAAATTGACGTTTGTCCGCCGCAGCTTCCCGCATCGCGCCGCGCGCCCGCGCATCTGATACACTTCGCTGTAACGTGCCCGCGCAACGCTGTTCATTTTCCCGGCTGAATGCGCGGCACGGCAGCCCTTAGCAAGGAGCGGCGAATGCCCTGGTTCGCGATTCTTGGCGTGGCCGCGGTGGCGGTGATTCTCTGGGACGTTTTCGAGACCATCATTCTGCCGCGCCGCGTTACGCGCCGTTTCCGCATTGCGCGCATGTTCTATCGCTGGACGTGGAGCCCGTGGCGCGCCATTTCCTGCCTCATCCACAAGAAAAATCGCCGCGAGGCCTTCCTCAGCTTTTACGGCCCGCTCTCGCTGCTCGGACTTTTCCTTGTGTGGGCCTGGGGGCTGATTTTCGGCTTCGCCGTTCTGCATTACGCCGCCGGCTCGGCGCTCAATTTCGCGCCAGCCGAAAGCCACGGTTTCCTCGGCGACCTTTACATGAGCGGCACCACGTTTTTCACGCTGGGCCTTGGTGACGTTACTCCGCGCAGCGAAATCGCCCGCGTGATCACCGTGTGCGAAGCGGGGCTCGGCTTCGGCTTTCTCGCCGTAGTGATCAGCTATTTGCCGGTATTGTATGGCGCTTTTTCCCGCCGCGAAGTGAACATCTCGCTCCTTGACGCGCGCGCCGGCTCGCCGCCCAGCGCCTCCGAAATGCTGCGCCGCGTTGCGCAGCGCGAAGATTCAGGCCCGCTCGAAGAGAACCTGCGCGACTGGGAAAGATGGTCCGCCGAATTGATGGAGAGCCACCTGTCCTATCCTGTGCTCTGCTATTTCCGTTCGCAGCACGACAATCAATCCTGGCTCGCGGCAGTCACCACGGTGCTCGACGTCTCCGCGATGCTCATCGCCTACGGCCAGGGCTCGCTCAAGTGGCAGGCCAAACTCACCTTCGCAATTTCGCGTCATGCTCTTGTGGATCTCTCGCAAGTGCTCGGCACGCCGCCGCGCAATTTAGATAACGAACGCTTGTCCGCCGGAGAATTCCAGGAATTGTGCGAACTGCTCACCAACGCTGGAATGTCGCGATGCAGCGCCGGCCGCGTCGACGAGAATGACCAGCGCTTCAACGATTTGCGCCGCATGTACGAGCCATATGCCAGCGCGCTTGCCGACCGCCTGCTCATGCCCATCGGCAATTGGACGCCAGCAGCCCGCGTCATCGAGAACTGGCGCACCTCCGCCTGGGCGCGCGTTTCCACGGACCTGGAATCGTCGCCCCTAACCGACTCCGACGAGAAGAGTCACTTCTAGCAAATCCGCGGTTTCCATTTTTTCTGGCGGCCGATTTATTTCATCTGAAGAGCTTCGCGTTTGCAGCTCATGTCCCGTCCCGCTGACCTTTGCGGGACTGACATGAGGTTTTTGCGGCGCTCTCGGTGGACGAAGAAAAGCCTCACGTCATCCCGATGGAAAGAATCGGTAGGGGCGTGAGCTACAAATACTGCAGGAATCTTGTCAGCGTGTTTCGTGTGGCTCAACTTGCAGACTTAGGAATAACATATGGAAAACGTGAAGCTGCGAGCCGTAAATAACGTCGGCAACGCATACGCACAGGTTCGCGGTGAATTAGCCTTCGACAATCGCCAGTTCTTCGTCATCCTGAATGGCTGCAATCACGCCCCGCAGCAAATCCGGCGTGACCCATGAAATGTTGTGCTCGCTTTGCGCATGGCGCGTCGCGCGAATGATCACCTCATTTTCGTTCACGCCTCGCGCTACAAATTTGCATCCCGGAATTACGTCGCAGCAACGCAGAAACTTTCTCATGAAGTTCTCCTGCGGACTCTCCAGGGGCCTGGGAAGAGGGTCTGGACGTGCAAATTGTACTCCGTATGCCCGAGCGCGGCAGTGAAATCTATGTAATAAATCCTGTAGACGCCCTTACACGAGGATTTTACTCGTGGCGAACGACGTGCACCCCGCGGCGCTCGCGGACTTGCTGCCAGCGCGTCGCCCTCGGCATAAAATATCCAATGCCACTTTCACGCATTCGGCAAATCCATCCGGAAATTTCACACAAGCCGATCTGCAACCTCAGAGGCCATAATTTCATCAGGCGGCAACGCGGGGCGATTCAGGAATCCTCCGTACTTCGGGATTCCGTCATTTAAAGTATTGACTGTATTCGTGGAGGGGTTACAGTACGGTAGCCCTAGCCGATGCTGTAAAGTCCTCTTTTGCCGCGTAGCGTAATTCGAGCAGTGGGGAGTCTGTTCATGGCCAAGGACGATCGAACCTTCGACATTTTTCGCACGCTTCCCGATGGCAGCCCCTTGTGGATTGAAGCCGTGCAAGGCATCGAAAACGTCAAGGAGCGGGTGATCCAGCTCCAAACAATAGCTCCGGAAAAATATCGCGTATACGACTCCAGAGCGAATTCCTTCGTGGACGTCTTCGGTAAAACCGCCTAGCGCACAGGGGAAGTCTCTGAAGCCCGGGTTTTATTTTGTCCGTTTTTTACGCGGCTCACACCGCTCGCAATAAAAACTCACCGATCGGCGTGTTTCGCCATTCAGAAACAAACCTGCGCACAAAAAAGGCGGCCGCTGCGCCTCCGTGGTTCGGTTGGACCACCATAATGCTGGAAGCGTAGCGACCGCTGCCGTCCTAGGAGGGCATATGAATATGAATTTGTGTGCTCTTCAGCCTGCCTTTGCAGTTGCCTCATGCATCGCTGCGCGCGCTTTGTGCAACAGCTCTTGATTAATCTCGCGCAGGTCGTGCTTCTCCGTCAGGTGCCGCGCCGCATTAATAATCACAGCCGTCTCATCTTCTCCGCAGGCGACGAAAGTGCACCCGGGATAAATGGCGCTGCAATGAATTACCTTTGCCATGGTTGGCCTTTTTTGCCTACGCCACAGAGGGCGGTTTCTGCGGGCCGGGAAGCAACACTGCCGCGGAATATAGGACTCAATTACGGCGTAGTCAAGTAATAATCCGGCAGCGGAATAGGGGAATACCTTAGTTCTGTAAGTATTTTACCTTAGTTTAAGGAAAAAACGCGATTTCGAAAGGCCTGGTACGAGTTCGGCGCGAGGTTCACCGCAGGTGAAGCCTTTCTGAAAGCCTGGAAGGGCTGGGCCTGTACTGCCTGGTTGCTAACCATGGGCTAAGATCCCGGCTACGACGGGAACTCGCGGGCTGCCGGCCACCACGGCTTCCCGGCCGCTCCGTCGTGCAGATTGCTCCTTGGGTCATTTGAATCTTCGTCGAAAATCACGCCGTGGATCACCGCAATCACTTCCGGCGACATTCCGCGAATATTGTGTTGCAGCCGAACATGATCTGCCGCGCGATTGAAAACCTCTTCGCGCGTCTCCCCGCGTGCCACGTAGCTGCAACCAGGGACAACATCACTGCAGCGAAGTATTTTCGCCATGAATCCCTCGCAATCTATTTTGTGGGCTTGGGGGGCCTTGCATTCACTATGCGCGCCGGCGCCGCGGGCGTCCAAGCGAGTTTTTGCCCTACACACTGTAGATAATCGCCCTGAAACCCTCACGAAGCGCGAAATATTCAGGAAAGCCGAAATGTTGCAGGAGACCGCACAAATACTCAGGAGAACGGAGCGGCCGGCGCTTCTTCACTGCTTTCCTCGAACATTTCGGACGCTCTCGCAATTTCCATTTTCTGGCGGCGTTCCCGCAGCCATACAGCGGCGCGCGCATGCACTTCGTACGCGGCCAGCGGAATAATCATCGCCTCCATCGGACACCGATACCATCCGCCCACGTGCGTCAGGTAATAGATCAGCGGAAAGAAAATCAGCACAATCGCGTACGGCGTCGCTACGTTCGACCCTTTTTTGCGATACGTTCGCCGCAGCCCCATCAACATCAGAATGCTCAACAATGCCAGCAGCGGCGTGGTCACAAAATCAATTTTATGATCGGCGTACGGATCGCTCATATACTGCTTGCTGAAGCTCCAGAATCCCGTCCATACATACACGAAACGTCGCGCCATCATTCCCGCGTACCACAGCGGATGCGCTTCGATGTACGCTTTGGCCTGCTGGCCCTTCAGATGGAAATACGCCAGCTCGCCCATGCTTGTGTACTCGTTCCACTCCGTATTGTCGACCCACGGCACCCACGGCCCGGCGTCGATGATCAGCGGCTCGGAACTGTCGCCGTTGTTTCCCACGCGAAATTCCAGCGGCAGATTGTCGCGAATGGGAATGAATTTGTGGAACACCACCGCGTTGCGAATCATCCACGGCGAAATGGCAAAAATCACCGCGAGCACGCAGCAAGCTCCGCATGCAAACAATCGCCCAGCGTTAACCTTGTAGACTGTCCCCGCTTTTTTGGAGTGCGCCGCCTCGTGGCCGCTTTGCCGCAACACCCGCCCATTCGAGGCATGGTCTCGAATAGGCTGCGTCATCGCGACCTTGCTGGCCGTCGCCAAGCGATCTGTTTCTGCCGCATTCGCAGAGCCGCGTCTGTACAATCGCCAGAGGGCCCACAGACACAGAATCGGCAGCACGCCCATTACGATTGGGTCCACCAGCGCGGCGAATCCTGCCAGCAAGCCGAATCCAATCCAATGTTTTATTTTTGAAGTGTGCTGCAACTTCAAAATCAAGTAAAACAACGTCGCCAGCAGCAGCGTCACCAGCCACGTGTCCCATATCCGATACAGCGGCCACCACACCGCGTACGGATAGACCACCCACGTCCAACCCGCCGCCAGCGCCGCTCCTTCGCCGAAGCTGCGCCGCGAGAACAGAAAAATGGGAATGCACGTCAGCGAAGAAACCAGCGCGTCGAAGCACAAAATCGCAATGCACGAAGCCGGAGTGAACGTGCCGAACACCTTGAAAAATCCCGCGAGAATATACGGGTAAATGGGCGCGAACCACGCTGTCGGCCCCGTTTGCGTGTACAGCGGATTGCCGAACCCGTGCCCTTGCACGATGGATTGCGCAACGTGTCCTTCTTCCTGGCCCATGAACCAGTAATTCATCACCGGAACCAATCGGCCCTGATAAGTGCACAGCAGCACGATCACGCGAATCGCCAGCGCCACGCCAACCATCCAGAAAAGTTTGCGGCGAACCCTGGGTTTGTGCTTTCTCATGAAGCGAGGATCGTTACGGCGTCCCTTAGGTAATCTCGCTGCGGTACTGATTTAGATGCAAACGCGCGGTCGTTGGGCACAACCGCGCGTCGCATCGGCAGTTTATTTTAACGGGGATCTTAAGAGCCGCCGCCGTTCCCGAGATTAAGCGGTCCGGTCGGCTACTAATATCGGAGCGCAGTTAGCCCCGGTCTCTGCGCCGCGGGCGCGCCGAGAAGGTTGCTAAGATCCTGGTAACTGAAGTTGCCGCTGGAATCATTGCCGTATGCGACTTCGACATGCGAACTGAGGTTCGGATAGTAGACCTCGATTCCAAGGCTTCCGTAGAGCGAAGCCATGCCGGAAAGCTGATTTTGTAAGTAGTTCCTCTTAGAGCTATCCGCCTACAATCTATTGACATGTTCCGATTGCCTCGATTTACCGTCGAATGCCTCGAAGAATGAATCGGAGAAAATACTTGTGGGTGACCGTCGGGATGCGATGCAAACAATCGCATGCGCGGCCAGCGCAAACACCATGGGGTCCATTGGCACGCGGTACCACCACTCCACAGACGTCAGGTAGTACGTCAGCGGAAAGAAAACCAGCACGATCGCGTAGGGCGTGGCGTATGCTGGACCCTCGCGGCGGGCATTGCGCAATCCTATAAACGCGAGAACGCTCAGTCCGGTATAAAGAGCAAATCCCGCAGGCTGAATAGGGTATCCGAGCAAATACTCGCTGCTCAAGCTCCAGAAATCCGTCCACACAAAAATCGCGCGCCGGATGCAGCTATCCACGTATTCCCTCGGATGCGCCGCAATAAAATCAAACGCCGCATCGCGCGCGTATCTCATGTAAGCAATCTCGCCGAGCCTTTGGTATTGGCGCCACTCCGCGGGATTCATCCACGGCCCCGCCTGCAGCGTCAGCATGTGCCGCGTGTCGCCGATGTTGCCTACTCGCAGCGCCAGGCCAAAATTGTCGCGAAACGGAATGAATTTGTGGAACACGCGATAATTCCGCACGAACCACGGCGAGATCACCAGTATCGTCGCCAGCATGCAGCCCACTGCTGGCAGCAGCCATCGTTTGCGCTTTGCGTGCAATCGCCATAGCGCCCACAGCGCCAAAAATGGCAGCACCGATAGCACCACCGGATCCGTCAGCGCCGCCATGCCGCTCAACACGCCGAAAGCAATCCAGTCGCGCGCGCGATTCGACTCCGCCAGATGCAGGGCCAGCCAAAACAAAATTGCCAGCAGCAGCGTCGCCAGCCACGTGTCCCAGATGCGCTCCACCGGCCAGTAAATCGCATACGGAAAAACCGCCCAGATCCAGCCGGCCCATTCGCCGGCGCTTTCTCCATAGGGAGCGCCAAAACTTTTGCGCGCGAAAAAGAAAATCGGCAGGCAAGTCAGCGCCGAAGTGATGGCGTTGAAACTCAAAATCACCAGCGCCGACGCCGTGGTGAAAACGCCAAACACTTTGAACACGCCCGCCACAATGTACGGATAAACCGGCGTCATCCACGCGGTCGGGCCGGTATCGCCGAAGAGCGGGCTCGAGAATCCGCGGCCCTCCGCGATGCTCGCCGCGATTCGCCCCGTTTCATACCCGAAAGACCAATGCTGCGCCCGCGCGCTGAGCTGCAGCGGATACAAATACGCCATCACCGCCAGCCGCAGCGCCAGCGCCACAGCTACCATCCAGAAAAGTTTGCGGCGAACCCCGCGATTCACGTTTGGCATTTTGCAGTTTGCGAAATGTGCAACGAAGGCGCGACGCCAACTCCGCGCGCGTCCCTCAGCAGCCGGACGCTAATTTAGATGCGCGCGCTCCGCACCTTGAGTCGTCCGCGTTTCGCGTTTTCGCCGCCATGCAACAATCGCGCCCGCGGCCAGCGCCACAAAAAACGGATCAATCGGGCGCCGGTACCAATCCCTGGTGTGTGTCACGTAATAAACTATGGGGAAAAAGAAGAGCACGATGGCGTACGGAGTCGCGACGCCGCCTCCTTTCTCGCGAAACGCCCGCCAGAGTCCCAGCAGGGTCAGTGCGCTCAGCAGCGTATAAAGCGGCACTGTGATTGGCGCAAAGGGGTCATTTTGGCGATAGCTTTTGCTGAAACTCCAGAAATTTGTCCACACATTTACTATGCGCCGCGCCACCATCCATGCGTACCACACGGGATGCTGTTCCACATACGTCAATCCTTCGTGAAATTTTCTATCGAAATACTTTGTCTCGCCAAGCCGCCGGTAGTCATTCCATTGCGCTTGGCCCTCGGGCAGCCACGGGCCATCGTCAACGGCCTCGGTAAATCGCGAATCGCCACTGTTTCCCACTGCGAGTTCGAGGCCCAAATCATCGCGCAGCGGAATAAAGCGGTGGAATACGCGATAATTGCGCACCAACCACGGCGAGATCACCAGGATTGTCGCTAGCATGCAGCTAAGCGCCGGCGCGAACCATCGCATGCGCGCGCTGCGCAATCGCCACAGCGCCCACAGCGCCAGGAATGGTAGAACTGAAAGCAAGACCGGACTGGTCAGCGCGGCCACGCCGCTCAGCAAACCGTATGCAATCCAGTCGCGCACGCGATCGGATTCTGCGAGCCTTAGCGCCATGTAAAACAAAATTGCTAGCAGCAGCGTCCCCAGCCACGTGTCCCAGATGCGGTTGTTCGGCCCGTAAACAGCATCGGGGAAAAATGCCCAAATCCAGCCCGCCAACAGGGCGATGCCTTCGCTGAAGCTCTTGCGCGCGAAGAGAAAAATCGGAATACACGTCAGCGCCGAGATCAAACTATTGAGCGAGAGGATCGCCAGGCACGCCGCCTTCGTGTAAATTCCGAAAATCTTGAACACACCTGCAAGGATGGCAGGATAAATTGGGGCGAACCACGCCGTCGGCCCTGTCGGCGCGTACAGCGGATTGCTGAACCCTTGGCCGCTGGCAAGCGCCCGCGCCACGCGCCCCTCCTCGAAGCCAAAGCTCCAATAGTCCGTCCGAGGATCGAAGCTTTGTCGATACACAAAAAGCATTACCGTCAGCCGTAGTACGAGCGCTACTGTCACCATCCAGAAAAGCGTTCCCCGCGTGCGCATCAGGCGTTCTCCTTTGCCCGCGCTTCGCGTTTGCGCCGCCATGCAACAATCGCGCCCGCGGCCAGCGCCACCATTATGGGGTCCAGCGGCCGGCGGTAATAATCCTCGGGATGCGTGAAGTAATACACCAGCGGGAAAAACACGAATGCGATCACGTATGGCATCGCGCGCCCGGCGCCGCCATTTTTCCACGCGAGCCACAATCCCCAGAACGCGGCAACGCTGAATGCCGTGCAAAACACGATATTCGCCGGATCCGCGGGTTCCTGGCTCAGATAACGCTTGCCAAAACTCCAAAATCCAGTCCAAACATACACAATTCGCCGCAGCGTTTGCCTCGCGTAGAGCCCTTGATGCGCGCTGATGAACGCGATCGCTTGCTTCTTCTTCAACTCCATGTAGCCCGTTTCGCCCAATTGCTGATATTCATTCCATTCGCGCGCGCTGTCGGATGGATGGTAGCCGGGCGGATCCCAGTGCCACGAATCCCCGTTGTTGCCGCAATACACTTCGAACCAGAATCCTGAGCGCAGCGGGATGAATTTGTGGAACGTGCGATAGTTGCGCACAAACCATGGCGACAGCACCAGGATCACTCCCAGCAGCGCCGCCGCTCCCGGCGCGAACCATCGCTGCCCGCGTTTCCAATAGCGGTAGAGCAGCCACAGCGCGAAAAATGGCGCGACCGAAAGAATCACCGGATCGCTCAGCGCCGCAAATCCCGCCAGCGCGCCAAATCCGAACCAATTCGTCCAGCGCGGCGCATTTTCAAGCTTCAGCACAACCAAAAACAACAGCGCCATCAGCAGCGTCGAGAGCGTCGTGTCCCAAATAAAACTCGTCGCAAAATTGATCGAGTACGGGAAAAACGCCCAGATCCAGCCCGCCCACAGCGCGGCTCGCTCGTCGAACGTTCGCCGCGCAATCAGAAAAACGGGAATGCACGTCAGCGCGCTCAGCAAACAATCGAGCGACAATATCGCCAGCGCCGACGCTTTCGTGTACACGCCGAAAGTTTTGAATACGCCGGCCAGCAGCAACGGAAAAACGGGCGCCAGCCACGCCGTCGGCCCAGTCTTCGCGAAATATGGGCTGCCATAGCCTTCGCCCTCCGCTATCGAACGCGCGATGCGCCCCGCCTCGCCTCCAAATCTCCAATGGTCGCGCGCAGGATTGAGCGCGCTTGGATAAACGAACGTCATCACCGCCAGCCGCACCGCCAGCGCCGCAATCACCATCCACATCGCCATGCGGGCAGTATTGCGCCGCGCGCTTTGGACTTTCGCCGTTTCGCTTTCAGCCAATCCAGCCTCTTTTTGCTGCAATCTCACCTACAATACTGGCCACTGCTCTCCTTGTAGCTCACGTCCCGTTGGGGCGCTGTTGCCGCAACTGACGTGAGGCCTTTGCGCGCGGCCTACTCTGCGGAAAAATTTGCCTGTTGGCAACACGAAACTTGACGGTAAGCCTTCAGCAGCGTAACCGGCTTCAATGTTGAATCTTGGGAAGGGAATTGCTACGCCCCGACGCGCAGTGGTCGCACCAAATGCGCGCGGCGTAAGTTGCAGAGGCAACGATGCGGGCTGTCATCGCCGCCTCGTGCAGCAGGGCTGTCACAGGAACAAACTTCCGGCCGCCGGAGTTCTTCAACCGCGGAAAAGTTCAGCAAAACACTTGGGCGTTTGCGTGAGCGATTGGAAGGTCTGGTTAAGCAGTTTCAACTGGAACTTTCGCTGAGCCTTAACGCGGGAAGTATACCCATCGCATCCCACCGCGCGCCGCCGATTCTTCGCTGGTGCGCGCAATCAGTAACCGCGGCTTCGAGCGTTGGATTTGCCGGCACTTCTTACTCCCCAAACGCCAGCCCGTCGATTTTTCCGTCTCCGGTGAGCCGCAGCGTCAGCGTAATCGTGGTGCCATATTCAAAATGCGCGCGATATTTGTAGGTGCGCACGCCATTCTCTTCCGTGCGGCTCAGCAACTCCAATTTCCCCAGCGCGCCTTCATTGGCCAGGAAATCCTGCGCCGCTTTTTGCATGTCCGCGCCGAATTTCTTCTGCGCGTCCGGCGTGAATTGCGACAAATCCAGGCTCCCCGTCGCAAGCCGCTCAACCACGTCGCGCAGCTGCGCCGTCACTTGCGGCTCAGTGTCGGCAATCGGTTTTGGCGGAGGCGGCGGCTTCAGCGCCGGAATATAAAATCCCGCCACCTGGTGCGCGATTTTGTCCGGATTGGAATGCTCTGAGTCGAGGTTCGTCAGCACAATCACCGTCAATTTGTCGTCCACGTAGCGGCAAATCGTGTCCGTAAATCCCTGCCACGACCCCCCGTGCTCGATCAATTTGTGCCCGTTCATCGTGTTGATGAACCAGCCAAATCCGTAATTCCCTTTGTTCGGTTTGCCCGCGTTCGGCCCGGTTTGATATTTCTGAACCGTCCACATCTGATCGAGCGAAGATTGCTTCAGCAATTGCGTCGTGTACAGCGCCGCGTCCCATTTCGTCAGGTCGAGCGCCGTGAAGTACAGGCTGCCGTCCGCGGTGGTATTGAGCGAGGGCGACACCCAGTCTTGATTTTTCCACTGACCTTTCACCAGTTTGTAGCCCGACGCGCGGTTAGGAATGATGTCGCTCTCGCTGATCACCCGCGTTTTCATTCCCAGCGGCGCGAAAATCCGCTGATGCAAAAAATCGCCGTAAAATTCGCCGGTCACTTTGTGAATCAGAATTCCCAGCACCACGTAGCCGGTGTTGCTGTAGCTCCAGTCCGAGCCCGGCGGAAAATCCAGCGGGAAAGATTCCGCGATTTTCAGCAGTTGGTCTTCGGTGTAATCTTTGCGAAAGTCGATGTCGCCCACTCCCGTGTAATTCTTGAGCCCCGCTTCGTGGCTCAGCAATTCGCGAATGGTGATGTCGTTCCAGCTCGCCGGCGCGTCCGGAAAGTATTTGGTGATTTTGTCTTCGAGGCCGATTTTCCCTTCCTCGACCAGCATCATCACTGCCGTCGCCGTAAACTGCTTGCCAATCGAGCCTGATTCGAAAAACGTGTCGGTCGTCACCGGCGCGCGAAATTCCAGATCCGCGTAGCCGTAGCCTTTCGCTTTGATCACGCGGCCATCGAGCGCCACCGCCAGCGACAGTCCTGGAATTCTCTGCGCGTGCATCTGCTGCGCAATATATTGGTCCACTTCGCCGGAAATAATCTCCTTCTGCGGCGCCGGACGTATCTCCTGCGTCTGCTGCCGTGCGCCGGTCGCGTAGCGGTTCGCCTGCGCCGTCGCGTCGCGAGCGCAAACTGCGCCCGTAAGCGCCGCCGCGATTGCCAAAATCGTCGTCAGCGCAGCGAATTGAATTTTTGCCGCGCCTCGGCCGCCTCTGCTTGTGACCGCCTGATTCATCCTGTCTGCCTCCGCAAAATGGGACGATTGAAATTTGCGCTGCGCCGCTGTGTGCGTGGCTTATGAAAAACTCGCCAAAAGCCTGCAAAAAGCCTAACGAAACCCCGTCAGAAATGCACAAAAACGTATGCGCAAGGAAAAAGGTCACCGCGCCACTCGCGTGCGCGAACGGGACTGAGGTCAAGGGCGCCGCATTGTATACCGCGCCACGCGCTTTTCCGCAAGCCGTGATGCAAATGCGCGTGCGAAACGTTCAGAGTTAAGCGAGGATGACGTTTCAGAATTGGAAAACGATTCCCGCCGAGAGCCGTAGGTTGTTTGTTCCGACCGGATAGAGGGTTGTCGAATGCATGTGCAGGTAATCCAGTTCGAAAACTCTCAACGCTAGGCGCTGGTGAACCTTGAAGTCCAGCCCACCTCCGCTCAGAAACGCGAAGGAGACAATCGGCGATGCCCCAGGAAGATCCTCATGGAAGCGCCCGAGCAGCATCTCGCCAAAAGGACTGAGTCGTTTGGATGCCCACGGCGAAAGCACAGAGCCAAATGTGTATGTATAGTTCGTGACATCAAAGAGCTGCCCGGCGGACACGTCATCCTTCGCATACGCTCCGCTGAAATCCGCTTTCGCTCCAAGCTAGGGAGTTAAATGGTAAGCAGCCGCGAAATCCCATCCGTTGCTACTGAGCCGCGTGAATTCGTCGCCGAAATAGGAGTATTGATATCCGCCAAAGAGTTCGACTCTCGGGCGGCTCTGCGCGCTAACGGGCAGGCTGAAGAGTACAACGCACAAGCATGAAAAGAGCGCTCGTTGCATATCGCCTCCGGCACGCACAATTATGGAAGGAGCTAAGTAATGTTATAGCGGACATTTTGAGCGAGCAATACTCTTCACTGTCCGCTGTTGTCAGGGGGCGCTAGCTTGTGATTTCAGCGGGCACTGAACCGTGCGAAAAGCCGGCCGAGGAGTTGCACGATGAAAAATCGCGAAAGGGAAGCGCCGCCGCCGAACGGCACCGTCAGCGCCTGCGCTGCCGCAGCAATTTCCGCCTTTGTTTTGTCATGCGCGACACGCTCTGCTTCATTCGACTTCATCGCCAAATAGCTCGCCCAGAAAAGGTCCAGATTTTCGCCGCACGCGTCGCACACTCCGCCGTGGCTTTGCGTATGCGCGCAGTTCGGACACTTGAAAATCAGCGTAGCGTGGCAATTCGTGCAGAATTGCACGCCGTCTGTATTCGCCGCGCCGCATTTTGGACAATTCATGCACTGATTTTACCGCGTGCCACGCGGGCCACTCGCCCATTGCGCCGCCGCTGTCGCCGTCTCGTCAACACGACATTCCGCCCCGGCTCTGTCGTTTTTTCTAGCGTCCTGTTTTCACTGCGAGTATAAATCGCGTATCGTGCTTCGCCCCTTGATTTTCGAATGAGTACCGCCGCCGAAGGGATCCTTGGGTCTGCGCCAAGGCCGGCGCCTCGCTCGCGACGCCATTCGCCGCGCATTGCCGCGCACGGCAAGCTCACGGTTCTTACGCTGGCCGCTGCCACTTACTTCATGGTCTCGGGCGGCCCTTACGGCCTCGAAGACATCGTCAAAATGGCGGGCTACGCTGGCGCGATCGCCATTCTGCTCATCACCCCGCTGCTCTGGAGCGTTCCCACCGCCATGATGGTCAGCGAACTTTCCAGCTCCATCCCAGAGGAGGGCGGCTTCTACATCTGGGTGCGCCGCGGGCTGGGCAATTTCTGGGGATACCAGGAGACCTGGCTTTCGCTGGCCGGCAGCATTTTCGAAATGGCGCTCTATCCCACGCTTTTTGTGGACTATCTGGGCCACTTCGCGCCCGCGCTTACCGCTGGCCATCGCGCCATCATCATCGAACTAGGGCTCATCCTGATTTGCACGCTGTGGAATTTGTGGGGCACACGCGCGGTCGGCGAAGGGTCTGTGTGGATGTCACTTGCGCTGCTGTCGCCCTTTGTCGTGCTGGTTGCGGTCGCGCTGTCGCGGCATGTCGCGTCAAATGCCACTTTGCTCCTGCCTGCACGCGCCGGCCTTACAGCAGCAGCAGGTCATGTCACGTCAAATATCATGCCTGCCGCTGCCGTCCCAGCACACGCCATCGGACACGTTGACATCCTCGGCGGCATTCTAATCGCCATGTGGAATTACATGGGCTGGGACAATACTTCCACCATCGCTGAAGAAGTTGAGCGCCCGCAGCGCACTTTTCCGCTGGTCATGCTCCTGACCGTGTCTTTCATCACCGTCTCCTATATTGTGCCAGTCGCAGCCGCGGCGCACGCAGGCATCAGCCCACTAGGATGGTCCACCGGTGGCTGGGTGGATATTGGCCGCGCCATCGGCGGCCAGTGGCTTTCTGTCGCGATTGCGGCAGGAGGAGCCATCGGCGCCATCGGCACGTTCAACGCGCTTACCCTTTCGTTTTCGCGCCTGCCGCTAGTGATGGCGCAGGACGGCTACCTGCCCAAAATCTTCGCGCACACCTCCGCGAGAACGGGAATGCCCTGGGTGGCCATCACGGCGTGCTCCATCGGCTGGGCTGCGTGCCTGTTTTTGAATTTCGAGCGCCTGGTGATCATCGACGTGCTGGTCACCGGCCTGAGCGTCCTGCTGGAATTTTGGGCGCTCATCGGCCTGCGCATTCGCGAGCCGAATCTCGCGCGGCCCTATCGCGTTCCGGGAGGCATGCTCGGCGTAATCTTGATCGGCATTCCGCCGCTCGCGCTGATGGTCGCTGCGGTCGTTCGCAATCGCACGGAAGCGATTGGCGCAACCAGTTCGCTCGCCGTGGCCCTCGCGCTCATCGCCCTCGGTCCCATTTTTTATTTGATATCACGCCCGCGCGCGAAAGCCGCCGCCCGCGAACAATCATCCGTGCCAAACGGAAACTAATAGCGGCGCGGAAGTGCTACGGCTAGGCACTCTCTACTTGCCTGTTCAGTTCTGCGCGCCGCCGCCGCGATAATATCCTTGCGTGGCGCGCACCACCAATTTTCCGTCGCGTTTCACCGCGTCTCGCGCAATCTTCACTTTCACTCGGCAAAACGCGCCGGCCGGGGCGCGCAGCGTCGGCTCATAGCCCAGCGTATAGCGCGCGCGAATGGCGTCAATCAGTTGCGCCAGCTTCACGCTCACATCTTTTTTGCTCGAACCAACTACAATTCCACCTGTGGCGTCCGCGTACTGAAAAACGTCTCCCGGCGGATTCCGCATGCGCATCGCGAGAAACTCCCGATCGTCGCTGTAAACGGCGGCCATCTCGTCGGACATCTCGCTCTGATCTAAAATCGTGCACACCGTTGCGCCCGTCCCGAAAAGCTCGCGCACCGCGTCTTTTTCGCTGTGCAAAGCGCCCTTTGGCACGCTTTTCCCGTATTCTTCGCGCACATCTTCTGAAGGAATATTCGGCACATTGTCCGTCAGCCAGATAATCACGCGGCGGCTGCGTTTCTCGGGCGCATTCAGAGTTTCGCGCGCCGCTTGAAATACGCCCTCGTTGAAAAACGCCGCTTCTTTGCTTTTCATGCGGCTCGCTTTTTCAATCGCGGCCATCGCCAGCGCGCGATTCCGCGTGAAGCGTTGTAGCAACTGCGCCGACGCCGCGTACACCATCACCGCGACTTCATCTTCCGGTCTCAGATGCTGCAGCGCCTCGCGCGCGCCCTGCGCCAGCGGCTTGAGCACCGGCCTCACGCTGTCCGTCAGATCAAACAGGAACACCACCGAGAGCGGCATTTCGTCGCGGCTGAGGAACGAGACGCGTTGCTGCACACCATTTTCGTACACGCGGAAATCGCCGGATGTCAGCGAATCAATTGGTCGGCCGGTCTTTTTCTGCAGCACTTGCGCGTCAACGAGGACAAGTTCCGCCCTGACCTTCAGCGCCGGCGTCGCGCCTTGCACGCCGTTTTGCGCGAATGGCGCTGGAGCAGCAGCTTGTGGGCGGCTTTGCCCAAAGGACGCCAGCGCGAACGCAAAGATCAGCGCCGCCCCCAGCATGCTCCACAGCATTGCCGTGCTTACGGAATGCCGTTCCATCTTCACTTCTCGTTTGCTTCAGGCCGATGCCCAGGCAAAAATCACGGCCTCTTACGCACTCTATTTCGACTCGTAACTCTGAGCTGCAGCTGTTGACTCCAAACTGTTTTCCACTGACCACTGACCACTGACCACTTTGCTCCTTATCGCAGGATTCCGTCCGCGTCATCTCTTGTGCGGCCTCTTAACCGGCTTTTCTGCCGGCTTTTTGCTGGGTTTCGCCGCGGGCGACGGGGCCTGCAGCGCGAACACCGCTTTCACGTCCGGCGGCAAATTGCCCATGCGCCCGATGAACGTCACCACCTGCCACAGTTCGTTTGTCGACAGCACTTTTCCCCACGCCGGCATGCCTGTCCAGCGAACGCCATGCTCGGTGATGTAGTAATTATCAGTATCGCCCTTGTCGGCCGCGTCGGTCATGAATTGCGGCGGCCGCGGATAGAACGATTCCGCCAGCGGCGACGCCGGGTGCGCGGGATCCCCATGGCACAGCGCGCAGTGGTCTGCATAAATTTTTGCGCCGGCGATCAGCGTTTCATCCGTGGGCTGCAGCGGATTTTTGGCTTTAGCGTTTCGATCTACGCTCGCATCCATCGCGCCGCCCGCCAGCCGCCGCTCGAAATGCGAAGGCGTTTGATCCGCGCGCATGTCCACGCGCCCCGTCTCCGCGATGAAAAGTCCGATGAGAATGATTGCCGCAATCGTGACCACAATGCCCAGTATGAAGCCTTTCATCTATCCTCCCAGTGCCGCATGATTTTCTTCACCGCTCCGCATGAAACGGACCGATACGTCGCGCGAACAGGCCTTTCTGCCCCGCGTGAACGCGCCTCCCTGCATCCTCTGAATGTATCCCAAAATTCCCACGCCGGCGAAGGGAATTGCGAACTAAAACGACTTGTGAGCCCATCCTGCCTACGCTGCCGCGCGCCGCTGTCGGGTCCATCCGCGAATTACCCGCGACTTACGAAACAGCGCTGAAAGCAGTTTTACGTTGCGCATCCACCGGGGCTGCGGCGATAATTTTATCGGCAATCGTGGCGCATAGTAATACGGGTGGGTACCAAAGGAGATGTGAATGAAGAAGATCATTCTCGCAGCAGTCGCTGTCTCGCTTATGGCGCTCGGCGCGCAGGCGCAAAATAATTCCGAAAACGATCCTAAGGGCGATGTGGCCGCCGGCTACTCGCTGTTTCACTTGAACGGCGCCCGCGGCAGCGGCGTCACTACCAACGGCATCAGCGGCTCAGCCGACTATAACGTCACAAGCTGGGTCGGCATCGTTTGGGACTTTGGCGTGTACCACGGCGAGCCCGACGGAGCCGGCTAGACTGCCGCCACCTATACTTTTGGCCCGCGCTTGTGGCTGCATCTCAGCGACAACCAAAAATTCCTTCCATTCGCACAGGTGCTTTTTGGCGGCTCGCACCTTCCCGGCACCAATCCGTTCGCGTTCAGCATCGGCGGCGGCACGAACATCAATATCGGTACTAGCCGGTTCGCGTTGCGCCCGCAGCTCGATTACTTCGGCCTGCATGCCAACGGCGGCACCATCAACTCCGAACGTTTCTCCATCGGCATCGTCTACAACATCGGCGAAAGGTAACATGCCGGGAACAAACAAGGCGTTGTGGCGAAGATCATTCTGACGTCGTTCGCGCTGCTGGTTTTCGTAACTGGCGCGACGCTTCAGGGAAAGCCTACGCGGCGGATTAGCTTTTTGAACCGTCCATCTGTGCGCAACGGGTTCCACTTCGGCTCGACCTTCAGAAACGCCAGCCGCACGTCGCGCTCCGCGTATGCGCATTCGAGCCATTCCAGCGCCTTGCCGTGCTCGCCCATGCCCAGATACACGCGCGCAATGTTATACGGCGGAACGTAGCGCGCATCTCTCATCGCCAGCAGTTCATTGAGCGCCTTTTCGGCTTCCACGCGGTGCCCCAAACGCGCCTGCGCATGGCCGGCAAGCGACAGCGGCTCGGTGCTTAGACCACAGGCTACGCGCGCCTTCTCCGCTTCGGCGAGCGCCTCGTCATAACGCTGCATCGCCGCATATATTTTCGATAGATTGAGATGCGCGACCCAGAAATTCGGGTCAAGCTCCAAAGGTCTGGTGGCCAGCGCCAGCGCTTCGTCCAATCGCGCGGCTTGATACCGGAACTGGCTGCACATGGTATTGATAATGAGCGACAGCGGGTCAAGTTCGCGCGCGGCGTCGACAACGCCCAGTGCTTCGTCGTGCCTGCCAATGTTGGAGAGCAAATGCGCGTAGCGGTAGCGCGCCCAGGAGTAATTGCTGTTCAACTCCAGCGCGCGGCAAAACCTTTTCTCTGAGTTCGCCCAGTCCCAGTCGTACCAAAAGTTCGCGAAAGCAATTGCGGTATGCGCTTCGGCAAGCTCTGGGTCGATTTCGAGGGCCCGCCGCGCGGCCTCCTTCCCTTTCGGCATCACTTGGTGGGACGGCGCGTCGCTGGTAAGGGGTAGCATGACCTGCGCGTCGGCGAGCCCCGCATAGGCCACCGCAATGCACGGATCGATTTCCGTGGCCTGCTGGAAATACTCAATGGCGCGTTCGATGTTTGGCCGCGTGGCGCGATTCAAGTGATACCGCCCATGAAGATAGGCGTCATAAGCCTCGGCATTCACTGCACGAGCGCCGGCCGTCGGTCGCGAGCTCGGCGTCAGTTTTATCTGCACTTGTGCGGCAATGGCGCGGCCAAGCTCTCCCTGCACCGAGAGGAAGTCCTTCAGCTCACGATTGTAATTCTGCGCCCAAAGATGCGTTTGATCGCTGGCGCGGACCAGTTGGGCGCTGATGCGCACGCGCGTGCCGTCGCGCCGCACACTGCCTTCGAGCGCATAATCGATTCCGAGCTCGTGGCCGATTTCTGTGATGCTTTTCCGCGTTCGTTTGTAGGCCATAGCCGAAGTTCGCGCGATGACCCCATGCCGCGAGGAGGCCAGTTGCCCCAGCGCGGTAATCGTCTCTTCTGTCAGCCCGTCGCTGAAATATTCCTGTTCCGGGTCGTTGCTGAGATTTTCAAACGGCAGCACCACCAGCATCACGCGCTGCTTCTTCGCAGGCGCGATTCGTTCCACCGGAGCGAGAAAGCGATAGCCGACGCGCGGAAGCGTCTCGACGAAGCGCGGCTCCCCAGCCGAGTCGGAAAGCGCTTGGCGCAATTTCTTAACTGCGGTATTCACGCCGTGCTCAAAATCCACGTAGGTGTCCGCGGGCCAGAGTTTCTGCCGCAACTCTTCCCGCGTCACCACTTCACCGGCGCGCTCGAGTAGAAGCATCAGGACGGCGAACGGCTGGCCGTAGAGCTTGATGCGCGTCTTGTGCCTGCGCAGCTCGCGCGCGAGAGGATCCGCTTCGTAGGTGCCGAAGCGAAAGCCTTGCGATCCGTCTGCCATGTTCGGCCTGGGAGCCTCGTAGTTTCACTGATTCTAGCACAGACATCGTGCTTTCAGAGGGATGCGCTTTCACCTCTCTTTCACCAACATTTCATCTGCGCTGCATTGCCCGGTGCCCGCGCCTCGCCGATGCTGAGTGGAGCCGAAGCCTTCTCTCGGCAACATCACCGTTTCGCTCGAAAGAGCGGCGCAAAACGTTTAAAGGAGGAAGTCATGAAACGATGGATTCTCGCTTCACTCTTGGTTGCCCTCAGCACCGCGCTGTTGATTCCTGCGGCCCGCGCACAATCTACGGATAACGATGGTTGCTCGGACGCCACCCTGCGCGGGGATTACGCGTTCCGTATCTCAGGTGAGAACTTCCTGCCGGGCGGAGCAAAACTCTACGTCGACGGCGTGGCGATGACGGAATTCGACGGCGCGGGCAAACTTAGCCAGGTTGATTTCATCATGGGCAACGGCGTGCCCCGCCCGGGTCCAGCGGATCCCTTGACTGGCTTTGACATTCACGAACAAGGTACTTACACCGTCAACGTGGACTGCACTGGCAGCGCCACGATTGATTTCCCCATTCCACCCAAAGGCACATCCGGAGCCGTCCTCAAGTTGATGTTTGTCATCGGTAATGCCGGCAGGACTGTGCACGCGATCGTTTCCGAGTTCACGCTGCCGAATACGACCACGCCGCTCCCTTCCAACATCCATAGCGATGCGCAGCGCGTCAGTTCTACGCCTACGTCTATGCCGATGGACTGACTCTTGGCGGGGGACGGGAGTTGAATCGTATCACTCGGCGAATGTAGCCAGCGGCGCGCATGCGACCGGGTTCGACTGCTTCGGCCTGCGCGCCAACGGCGGCACCATCAACTCCGAACGTTTCTCCATCGGCATCGTCTACAACATCGGCGAACGGTAACCGCGCCCCCATCTGCCTAGTCCAAGGGCGCCTAGTCTAAGGGTGTCATGCCTGCCCAGGTGCGACCCTCGCCGGACGCGATTTTAGTTGGGCAAAATTCCTCATAAGCTACTGAGAATCCTGTCCTTATGGTCAGTTTCCTCCCGCGAACCTGCTGCCGTACCGGTAATTGACCCACAGCGGTCTCCATCTTACGCTTGTAGTGTTTCAACTAGGACCATTGCTGCGAAATGCAGCGCCCCCAAGCCACCCGAGGCGAACCAGCCCGGAGCCGGGATGCAACTTACATTGACAATAGGCAGAAACCAAAGGAGATAGGAATGAAAAAGATCATTTTTACGGCTTTGGCCCTCTCGCTTTTCGCCTTGGGCGCTTACGCGCAGACCCCCAAGGCAAACATCTCGGGAGGGTATTCCGACCTTCACCTGAATGGTTCAGGTGGAGCGCCAGGGGTCAATCTAAATGGCTTTAATGCGGCAGCGGGCTTCAACGCCAATCGTTGGCTGGGACTTGAGGCGGATTTCGGCCTCTACCATGGTTCGCCCAGCGGCGTGGGCTTGACCGCCACCTCCTACACCTTTGGGCCGCGCTTCTCCTTCCGGGCCACGGGGATGTTCGTGCCGTACGTGCAGGCCCTTGTCGGCGGCTCGCATTTCTCGGCAGCCGGAGTCACCAGCAACCCGTTTGCTTATGCCTTTGGCGGCGGGACGCAGATCAGCATCGCGGGCGATGGCAAAATCGCTTTGCAGCCGGAGTTCGAATATATGGGCTTCCGTTCCAACGGCAGCACCGAAAATTCGGAACGCTTCTCGGTTGCGCTGGTTTACCACATCGGCGGCAAGTAAACGCGCCGGCCATCAATCAGCATTTTTGCGTTAGCAACTCGCGCCGGGATTCGTACTCCTCCACGAATCCCGGCGTTTTTCTTTGTCACGCCTCGCGCACCCAGGTCTGCACCGGGCGGGCACCATCAGCAGAACCGTTTCATCTTCGCCGAGTCGCGCACATCTGCTCGCGTTTGACGCACTCGCGCTCTCATGCTATAAGCACCGCATCCTCTCCGGAAGCTTGGAGCAAGCGTTTCGATCGTTCGGCCCGAATCCATTCATCTCATGTTGAGCGAGGAGTACCCAAATGAAAAAACTGCTGATTCTTGCGTGCCTGTTGGCCGTGCCGTGCGTTTCGCGAGCGCAGAGTAACAAAGCAGCGTGGGAAAATCTGAACGCGCTGCAGCCAGGCCAGAAAATTCAGGTCATCGACAAGAGCAAAGGCAAGCACTCCGGGACATTTTTGTCGGCGGACGGCCAGAGCATCAAGCTTCACGAAAAAAGCGGAGACTCGTCCATCGAGCGTGAAAATGTGGCGCGCGTAACTGTTCCCGCGCATCGCGCGCGGCACGCCTTGCTAGGACTTGCGATTGGCGCAGGCAGCGGCGCGGGCATCGCTGCGGCAGCAGCGCCGGGCAAGTGCGGCCCTTCTACTCCTTATTGCGTGAATCCGCTAAGCAAAGGCGCTTACGCTGGCATCGGCGCTGCGCTCGGCGCTGTGGCTGGTGCAGTGATCGGCGCGCTTCTGCCCGCGCACAAAACAATCTATCAGGCGCGCTAGGAACGACTCGCTGAACGTCAATTGGGGTCTACAGCGGAATAAACTGCCTGTGGGCCTTTGCTCTTACTCTGAACTGTCAACCCTCAATTGCAAACCGCCATTTTTCACTAACCAACTCGCCACTGACCACTGACCACTGCCTCATCATTCCCGTCGCAGCAAATACTTCACCAGCGAAAATCCGCCGTCCACTGGCAGCAAAAGCAACTGCTTCCAACCGGCCGCTTTCTCGCGCACCTTTTCGTGCTCGCGTTCCGCGCGGGTTTGCTCCTGCGCAATTAGCATCATGGCGTATTTCGCGAAATCAATTCCGCACTTATCGCATTTCCCGCCATGGCGCTGCGCCGCTCCGCACGAAGGACACTTGTAAAGCAGCGTCGCATGGCAGCGCGTGCAGAATTGGGCCGTGTCGGAATTCGCCGTCTTGCACTTGGAACATTCCATGGCTGAATTTTATCGCGTTGAGCGCCTGCCAGCCGCGCATCAACCAAATTCCCGTGCTTTCCACGCAAATGTACGCTCGTACAGGTACGCGCGGCTCCCAATGCTAGGTGCTACTACGGTTTGCTTGCGCTCGGCGGTCCCACGGGAACCATGGCGTGCTCGTATGGCGTTCCGGCCCACATCATGTACGGCTTGCTCGGATCTGGATCCGCCGCGCGTGTATACCCAAGACCTTTCGCGGCCGCCCCAACGATCATCAAGTGCGGGCCGGTGACGATCCAATGATTGTTCGCCGTCTTTCCAGTGGCATGGCTATGCGCATTGCTCGCGCTATGATTGTTGCCCTTCGCGTAGGGATCCGTATTGCTCGCGCCATGGTCGCCGGCGAGCATGTAGGAAATTCCCAGGCCTTCCGGCGGCGCCGTGTGGTTCATCACCGCGCTAAAAAACTCCATCGCGTTGGCGTCGTTGCACATTCTGTCCGCTCCCAGAATCATGCAGGTGAAGCCGTCCGTCCCCTTGCGCAGTGTGCGCATCTTTCCGTCTTTGTCCATGCGAACGACCGTCGCGTGTGCGGCCACAGCGGGAGGCGCGGCGGAAAGAGCCTGCTTTATGTACTGTGCGTCGGAAAGTTCCTTCTGCTGGGAAAAAGCTGGCGCCGCCATCAGCAGCATCACGCCTGCCAAGAGAATTGTCCCCAGAATGCTCGTTAGGGTGCGCATATTTCCTCCGTGTTTCGTGAAGTTCTCTGAAAACGCAGGGGCCGCTAAGTCTGGACCGTCAAATGAAAACCGTCGGGATTTGCCGTGGAGTCTACTTTGAATCGCTGATTGACGCAAGGCCGCGGATCTCGCATCGCGCTGCGCTTTCCCCGAGGCCTGTTCTTGCACGCAGGCCGGATGTCATTCCGAACCCGGTCGCGCCTCCCGCGAATGGCGGTGAGGAACCTGCTGTCTGAAGTCCGTCTGTCCTCAGAGAGCAAAACGGCTCGCATTGCCTCTTACGACATCGCGGCAAGCACAGGCGCTTCTCTCTCTATATAGAATCCCTATATACTCAGAATCATGATAAGCTCGAACATCAAACGCGGCAGCGCCGAACTGGCCATTCTCTCGATTCTCGCGGAGCGCCCTTTGCACGGCTACGAAATCGCCCGCCGCATCGAGCGTCAAACGCGCGGCGCGTTGCGCTTCACGCTGGCCTCCCTCTATCCGCTGCTCTATCGCCTGGAAGCGCGCGGCTGGCTCCGCGCCACCTGGGGCGAAACGCCCGCCGGACGCGCCCGCCGGTATTACCGCATCACCGCCGCCGGCCGCAAAAAGCTCGCGCCTCTGCGTAAAGAATGGAAAGAGCTTTTTCGGGCTCTCGGACGCCTCGCGGAGGCCCACCATGCCTGATTGGAAGAGCGACTCGCGCTCCGATGGGCGCCCCGACTGGCGCGAAGAAGCATCACGCAAACTCGCCAATTCGAAGCTTTCCGCCGAGGAGCGCGAGGAAATTTCGCGCGAACTGGCCGGCTACCTCGAAGATTTATGCAGCGACGCGCCCGCGCGCCGCCTCGACGATTCAGCCGCCGCGCAAACCGCCGCCGCCGAACTTCACGAAGACAAACGCTTGGGCGCGCATCTCTATCGCGCCCGCAAGGAGAATCCCATGTACTTAAACGACCGCGCTAAACGCTTTTGGCTTCCCGGCATGGCTGTGCTCCTCGCCAGTGCCGCTCTGCTCGCAGTCTTCCAGCTCTTCGGCCTCCGTCCGTATCTCACAACAATTTCGATTCATGGAGGGCCGACGGATCCGCGCGCCATCTACTGGCCAGTGATCGTTTATTATCCGTGGCTCTGCATTCTGCCATTTCTTGCGGCTGCCGCGGCCTACTGGTCTCGCCGCGGAGGAAGCAGTGACGTTGCAGGAGGCGCCGCGCAGTTCTTGTCAGCCTTTGTTTTCTTGGGGATTCTCATGACGGTCTCACAGGTCGCATGCGTGCTCGGCGGCATGATCGGCGAGGTCCCATTGGGCAAGACCCTCATTCCCGAAGGCATTGGCGTGGTGGTCAGCTGGGTGGTGATCCCTGGCGCGGCGCTGCTGCTCGGCATTCTGCCGTTCCTGCGCGCCAGCAATAGTTCGCAGAGCGTTGCAGAGGCGCATCATGCCTGATTGGAAGAGTGACTCGCGCCCCGATTGGCACGAGGCAGCTTCGCGCAAGCTGGCGGATTCCAAGCTTTCCAGCCAGGAGCGCGAACAGATCGCGCGCGAACTCGCTGGCTATCTCGAAGATTTATGCAGCGACGCACCGAGCCGCGGCATTGAGAATTCCGCTGCCGCCGCGCAAATTGACGCAACGCAAATCGCCGTCGCCGAACTTCACGAAGATCAAAACTTGGGCGCAACTCTCTATCGCGCCCGCAAGGAGAATCCCATGAACGTCAACAACCGCACCAAACGTTTCTGGCTTCCCGGGACGGCCGTGCTTCTCGCCAGCGCCCTTCTGCTTGAAATTTTTCAGCTCGCTGGATTTTCGCCCTACTTGCCGCATTTCTGGGCGGCAAAATTCGGCGCCAACGACGTATGGATGCACCACTCTTTGGCGATTTACGTCCCCTGGCTTTGCGCTCTGCCATTCCTGGGCGCTGCGGGAACGTACTGGTCACGCCGGCAGGGAAGTGGCCCCGCTTTGCAAATCGCCGTAGGGCTCTTTCCGGCAATGGTGTTCCTGGCGACTTTCGCTGTTTTTGTTCCGCTGGCTTTGGCGGTCGGCACTCTTCCGCCAGTTAGAATCTTCTTGCCGGCACTAACGGGTCAGATAATAAGCTGGGTCGTTATCCCCGGCGCGGCGCTGCTGCTCGGCATTCTGCCGTTCCTGCGCGCTGGCGACTCGCAGCGGCGAATCGCCTGATGGAGATGCATTTTGCCTAATTCGAGTGATGACCGGCCTTCCGATTGGCGCGAAGAAGCCGCGCGCAAGCTCGCGAACTCCAAGCTTTCCGCTGAGGAGCGCGAAGAAATTTCCCGCGAACTCGCCGGCTATCTCGAAGATTTATGCAGTGACGCGCGTGCGCGCGGCATCGACGATTCCACCGCCGCGCAAACCGCCGCAACGCAACGCGCCGCCGCTGAGCTTCACGAAGACAAACACCTGGGCGCCAATCTCTACCGCGCCCGCAAGGAGAACCCCATGTACCTCAACAACCGCACCAAACGTTTCTGGCTTCCAGGAATAGCTATGTTCGTCGCCAGCGCCGCTCTACTCGCCGCCTTTCAGCTTGCCGCGGCCTGGGTGTACCACTACGCGCCGACGCCGCACGCCCAGAACTACCCCGAATTAGTGCTCAATATAATGAGGCACAGAGGCGCAGCACTGGTCGTTTATCTGGGATGGTTGTACACGCTGCCATTTCTCGGCGCTTTGGGAGCGTACCGCTCGCGTCGCGAGGGTAGCGGCCGCGCCGTGCAGATTGCCACCGGACTTTTTCCGCTGCTTCTTTTTCTCGCAATTTTTGTTGGCCAGTGGGCAGCCATGGAACGCGGCACATTGGGCCCTTTTCTGAGAATTCTAGGTATGGACGCACTGCCGCCCGCGCACCTGTTCTTCTCCCCGTTTCTGTCAGTTCCGATCAATTTGCTGCTGAGTTGGGTGGTCATCCCTGGAGCCGCGCTCCTGCTTGGCGTTCTGCCGTTTCTACAAAACGGCGCTCCGAGCCGGATCGCTCAGGACGTTGCGGTTCGCAATTAATGCTGGAAGATTTGCACTTCTGGCGGGAAGTTCGGCCCTCCCGAGCCCTCATCGAGAAAAAACAGCTCTGTGCCGTTGGTCACGGCGAACGTATTCGGGCCGACGTTTCCGACGCCGTCGGAGCCGAAGGAAAACAAACCGATGGTGAATGAGTTGGACGACAGCGCCGTAGGAGACGCGACATCTTCAGTGCCGGAGAAAGCGGGCATGCCGAAGGAGGGGGCGGCAGCGATGCCGGAAATGTCAAACACAGTGCTGTCGCCGGGCTCACCGCTGCCCAAAATGAAATTGCCGGAAAGCGCTGGGAGCGACGGAGCGCCAGGGTAGCCGTACGGCTGCACGTCAAAAACGCCGAGAGGAGCGGTCGCGTCAGTGGTGACGCTGAAGCCGGCGACGCCGTCATACGGGATGGTCAGATAAAGATATTGCGAAGGAGTTCCTGACATGGATGGATTGGACCAGATGCTGACCAAGCCCACAAGAGGACCGAACGCGTAGCTTTCCGAGGTGTTGGACGTGCTGAAGTTCCCCACAGAGTATTGGTCGAGCGTGCCGGAAACAGTACCGGCGAAGCCGCCACCGTTGACGACGGGGGTGGAGAAATTCATGAGGCCGATGGAAGCCGATGCGCCGCTTGAGCCGCTGCCGGTGGAACGGAAAATGTACGACGGCGCGAACGAGGAGGTAGGGAACGAACTCGGCGTGGCAATCGCGCGTCCGCTGAAGGTAACGCCGGGCTCGACAGTGACGGAGACAAAAAACAACTCCGACGAATTGATGACGTAAACCTCTACGCCCACGTTCGTCGATCCGGTATTACCCCCCGGCACCGACAGATTTCCGTTTGCCACGCCATCGAGCGTGGCGACCGACCCGATTGTGCCGAAGGTAATGCCGGGAGATAATCCGTTGTCCTGGGTCAGCGTGCCCGCAGTGTTGGCGTCAAAGACAAGATTGCTGAGCGTTCCGCCGCTCTGCGCGAATGCTCCGGCCATGGCGAAATGCTGGGGTGCGACGGTCGGGTCGGTGGACTCGGCCCATCCATCGAGGCCAACGGCGTAATTAGACGCCAGCGCGCTCAGAGAAAACGCGGAAGGGTCCTGCTGGCGCAAAATTCCCGAGGCGCGCAGAGTCAGCGTCGCGTTGTAAAAGGTGGCCGGGTCCTGGCTGAAAAGAATGACGTCGCCTTTAGAAGCGACTCCGCCATTGATCCCGCCTAACGAGAATCGCAGAGTTTGCGTTTCGTCGGAGTCGTCGGTAAGCGTTAGGCAGCCGCGCCCATCGGAACCGACCGAATACGAACTGGCCGTGGGCAGCAAAAAGCCGCCAGCGCTAACGGTGGGAAGATTCAGGCGGTCCTGACCCTCGGTGATTTTGCCGGTGCCGTCCGCGCCAAAGCTGGCGGCGTATATGATGGGCGTGGCGTTGCTATCGCCGGCCCAGCCTTGCGAGAGAATCGCGTACTGTCCGTTCAGTTCGCTCTCATTTCCGCCAGGAGCGCAGGCCGTCGCCCCGTCGAACAGCGTGAACGTGTCGCTGTCCGATTTGCTCGGATCACTGATCGAAGTGGCGGTGAGGGTAGGCTGGTTGTTTGGCGCGGCAGGAACGCTTGCAGGTGGCGTATAAGTGACAGCAATACCCAGCGGGCCAGAAAGCGTGCCGCACGCCGGCGAGCATGGCGCGCCTCCGGCGGTGAGCGTCCATGTGACCCCGCCATCGTTTGGGTCATACTGTACGCTGGCCTCGAAGTCCACCAGAATGGACGCGGTGGGCCACGGTGAAGGAGCGGCGGCGAGCTGCTGCACTTTTCTGTCAATGCTTACAGAAATCGTCGAGACGTTAATCACAATGGCGGCCGATTTCGATGGCGCGGTCGCCGATGTCGCGGTCACCGTGACCGTGAAATTGGCCGAAACGGTCGCCGGAGCCTTGTAGGTCACTTGGGTTGACGACTGGTTAAAAAGCGTGCCGCAATTTGTGCCGCAGGTAGCGCCGGAAAGCGACCACGTTACGGACTGGTTCGATGGACTGGTAGTTTGCACCGCAGCGACGACATTCACGCTTTGCCCGCCGCCGACGGTTGGAGAAGACGTGGGACTGATAATCGTGACGGTGATGGACGGCGCGGAGGGTCCGGAGGCGCAACCGGAGAGCACAGCTATGCACAAAGCAGCAGCGGTGAAGAGGACTGGGCCGAGTGTCTTCATCTGCATCCCGAGGCTGGGCCAAGGATTTCTGCAAACGCCGCGCCCGCCTGAACTGCAAGAACTGGCAGGAGAACTAGGGCGCCATTATTCTGCGCTTAGAACCGCCCTCCGTCAATAACCAGATAGTTATTCACCGGTGCCATTCTGTGTATTCTCGCCATTCTGCGTACCTGAGCAGCGCGCAGGCGACATGAGCATCGCGCCGACTACGGGCCCGTCTCTCATCGTAGCGGCGACCTTCAGGTCGGCGCCTTTGGAGCACGGCGAAATCGGTTGGCTGCCGCGCTGCCAAGAAGCTAGCAACAGCTCTTAGCGCAGATTTGCAGGTTGTAGCCGTTGATGTCGCGCACGTGAAAACTGTCCGGCGTGTCCGGCTGCGGATCCAGACCGCGGCGCTTCAGTTCCGCCTCGACGGCAGCGCGATCCCAATTCTCGATGGTGTATGCGATGTGGTCGATTCGCGGCGTATTGGGAGGACGGTTCCGCGGAATGAACACCGACTCGCCGAATCGCATGTAGCACTCGTGGCCATCGTCGTTATGCGGCTGCATGCCCAGCAGGTCCGCGTAGAAGTCGCGCGTCTTGGCATAGTCCTCGACTTGATAGGAAATATGATTCACCGCGATGGCTTTGAACGCGCTGTGACTCGCATCAGCGGCGGCAGCGGCAGGTTTTGCCGTGAGCGCCGAACCGGCCGCGCCAATGGCAGCGGCGCCTCCCGCCACGGCGACAGCGAGGCTCTGAATCAGTTTGCGGCGGGAAATTTTGCCCTGCTCGAATTCGCGCACCAAGTTCGAAATTATGCCTTCCACTTTGCCCTCCTTCACCGCTTCAATGGCGCAAATTTTCTGGAGTCCGGCGGCTCGACGCCGCTTTGCCTCCGCTGCCGATGATACGGCGTCGTTGCCTCGAGGCGCAAAGTTTCTAGTGGCGGAAACGCCGCGTTACCTGCTGGCTTTTGCTTTCGTCCACTCGTCACTCGTCACTGTGTTGTGGTTTTTGTGCTTGCCTGCTCCTCACTCGTCACTGTTTTTAATTCACCGGCTGGCTTGCGAGATTCGCAAGCTTGGCATCGAGCTGATCCAATTCGCTCTGCAGCCCGTCAAGTTTCGACTGCTCGATCTGCAATTTTTCGTTGGCCTGCGACTGGTCACCCTGAAGCTGCCCTTCCTCCGTACGAACCTGATCCAGGCGTATCTTCATGCGGCCGATAACGTCCTCAATCTGCTGCCGCCGCGCAGGATCCGGAGTGCGATCTTCAGCGTCCTGCTGGGAGTAGTAGCTGAGCTGAGCCTGGAACTGTTTTTCCTGCCTCTGCGCCTGGTCAAGGCGTGAAGTCGCGGTGTCCACCTCTTTTTGCGCGTTGGCGACGGCGGTTTGCTGGATCTGCAAACGCGACAGCAGTATCTGCGACCGCTCCGATGCCACGGTCACCGTGCGCAAATCCTGCCGCAACTCGCGCACCTCCTGCAGCAGCTTTTGCAAAGTTTGCGAGTCGCTTGCGCGTGAATCGTTGGAAGTGGATTGGCCAAAGACCGTCGGGGAAATCAACAACAAGCCGAGAATCAAAACTGAGAACGTCGCGCGGCGCATTGCGCACCTCCGGAGGAAAGCAGCGAGCGCCTGAATTAGCACAGGCGCCCATGTGTTGTCGTTCAGGATGGATGCCGCGTCCCGCCCAAAAGGTGCTCGCTTGTCCAGCGCTTGTTCGCTCTGCCGCTACGGCTTTGCAGCGGCGGGCGGAGGGTCCGCGGCGCTCATGCCGCCGACGATATGCCACACGCCGCGTTCCTTCATCCACGTGTGCGTCATGCGGTAGGTCGCCGTGGATTCGGACCCGTTGGCATTCCTGCGCGTCACAGTGGCTCGGTAAAACGTAATCACCACGGGCCCGTGCTGGCGAACGCTTTCGCGTCGCAGCTTGTAGGCGGCGACCTGTCCGAGACTGCCCTTGGACGCATTCAGAGCCGGCGCAATGCTGTCTTTGCCCACCGGATGCGCGTCAACAATCGGCCAGCCGGTGAAGCCGTCGCTCCACAGCGCAATATAACCCTTCGTGTCGCGCGCCTTCACGTACCGCCAGTACGCTTCTTCCTGCGCCCAGACTTGCTCCGTCGCGCTCTTCGCGCCCGATTTCTGTTGCGCGAATCCCGCGACGCACAGCGCGCACAAACCAAACATCGCCCCCACGATCATAGCTGTTCTTTTCACCGTGCCCTTCGATTCAGCTTTATCTTCGCAGCGCGAAAAACTGCTCCAGCGGATCCCGACTGCGCAGCTTCTCGAATTGCGAGAGTCTTGGCGTCGCTCAGAAACCTTGCGAAGCTTCCTGCACATTCGCGTACATGCCGATGACTTTGTGCACTTGCGTCAGCTTGAAAACGCCGTCGAGCATTCCGCTCACGCCCGCGACACGCAAATCGCCGCCGGATTTCTTCAGTCGCGTAAAGGATTTGACCACCTGGCCCACGCCGGCGCTATCGATCATGCGCACTTCGCTGAGGTCCAGAATCACGCGCTTCTGCTCTTGCGCGATCAGCGCCTCGATTTGCTTGTCAATCAGCGCGCAGTCGGCGCCCATCAGCAGCCGTCCGGTGATCTCCACCACAGTTACCCCCGGAGCAATCTGCCGGCTCTTGCAAATGATGCGCACGCTGTCCATCACTCACCCTCATAAGGGAACTGGCGAATCATTCGCATGCAATCGGCCAGCGCCGCGAGAAGCGTGTCGCCCCATCCGGAAGGAATAATGGCGGCGGTCTTCTGATTCACAGGTTTATCGGCCTGCGCAAAAAAACGCACTCCCTGTCCCGGAGGAGGCGCGGCATACTCGCGCAGCGTAATCTGAAAGGGAATTTCCGCGCCGCCCTGCCGTTTTTTCATGGTGAAGACCCGCACTTCGCTCAGTTCCTCGGCGCGGTCTCCCTGCGCATAGTGCCACTCGGTCACGAAAGCTCCTCCAATATTGCCGTGCGATGTTGGGAGTGTGCCTGCGCACGAGTATTCGCGCAAGCATAAAATTGAGAGTCGAGCGGCGCCCTATTGCGACATCGGAGGGAAGACGGGCGCCGTAAAGCCGGGCCCTACTGAACTGAAACCTCAAACATCGTATCGCCCGCCGCGCGCCAAAAAAAAATAAGGGCGGGATAAACCCGCCCTGCTTTCATCTTCAACTGCCCGATTGTTTTTCGCTACTTCCGCAGCGCGAAAAACTGGTTCAGCGGATGCTGAATGGGCAATTTCTCGAAGTGTGAGAATCCCGCTTCCTTCGCCAGTTCGCGCGCTCCCTGTTCGCCGATCACTGTGCCCAGCCCCGCGCCGTTGTACGCCAGCGACACGGTCATGCAATGCAGCGGGCTGATCGCATGGAACATTTTGCCCACAGGATTGCGATTCTCATGCGCCTTGTCCGAAGCGTTCGGCTCCGACCAAACGTACACGCCGTCGTCGGCCATAGCGTTGCGAATGGCTTTCAGCGTCGCTTTGGGGTCCACCATGTCGTGGATGCAATCGAAGCTGCAAATCAGGTCGTACTTCTTCCCGTTGGGAATTTTGTCCGCAGCGGCTTGCACAAATTCGACGTTCTTCACGCCTTCTTTTGCCGCCAGATTGCGCGCGCGCTCGATGCTCGGCGCGTGATAATCAATTCCCAGCACCTGCGAATTGGGGAAGTTTTTGCCCATGGTCACCGTGGATTGCCCATGGCCGCAGCCGATATCCACCACGCTCGCGCCCTTATTCAGGCGCTCCACCAATCCCGGAACGGAGCCCAGCCAGTCCTTCGCCAGAAAATTCAAGTAGCCGGGACGGAACAGCCGCTCGATGGCGTGCGGAATTTCGTCGCCGATTTCCGAGTACGGTATGCCGCCGCCGTTTTTGAACGCCTCGGCAATTCTGTCCGCGTTGCGGATCGAAGGAGCGGTGAAATGAAACACGCCGCCGACGAACAGCGGGCTGTCTTCATTCGCCAGCACGAATGCCTGTTCTTCCGTCATGTTGTATTTCTGCGTTGCGGGATCGTAGTCCACGTACTCGGCGGCCGTCATGGCGCGCAGCCATTCGCGAACGTACCGCTCGTTGAGCTGCGTTTTCTTGGCCAGCTCCACGCTGGTCATCGGGCCCGCTCCGGCCATGGCCTTGAAAAGCCCGAGCCGGTCGCCGATGTATCCGAGCGCCACGGTGAACGCTCCGCCCGTATCCCCAATCACTCTGAACGCCATTTCGTGTACCTTGTCCATGTTCATTTGCCTGCCTCCTCCTTAGAGAAAATTACGGGTCTGCCGGTATGAGTCCCACAACTACGAAAAAAGCGGCACAAAGCAAAGGCCTAACAATTATTTATAAATATTTATAAATGGAGTCCGAGTTTGCGTCCGCCAGTACAGCGAGGTGGCAGGGCGAGGCGTCGCTAAACCGCGAGATTCTATGCTGGTCGAGGGAAGGTGTCAACGCGATTCAAAGGAGAAACAAAGTATTCAATCCAAGCGCGAGCTGGCGCAAAATCGCATGAGTCCGCACCCTTTGCCGTTCAAAAACTGCGCTTGTTGGATTAGCTTCTGTGGTGAGGATCGTGCAGGTTGGGGTAAGTGGATACCGCCGCGGTCTTTGAGTGGCACAGGCTTTAGCCTGCGCTCAATATCATCGCGCGACGCCACCGCCTCGAGAATCGGCGTCGCATAGGCACATGTCACAACATATCCTAGAACCGAATAACGAGGCCGCCAGAGATTCGAAAGTGCCCATTATCAAAAGGGACCTGATTGTCTCCATTTGTGAAATGCGTCTGCAGGAAGTCAACTTGTGCTCTCAGCCCGAAGTGACGCGTGATCCCGTAGTCCACGCCGCCCCCGAAAGCCTCGACGAAGGAGTGATTACTGACCAGACTTCGGATTGTTCCACTACTCTGATGTGCAAGAGCAACTCCGATGAGGACATGAGCGAAAGGAGTGAGTTTAGATTGGAAAGAGATCTGGGGTCCGAACATCAAAGTGTAAGCGCTAGAACTGCACGAATTGACTCCAAAACCGCAGTGGTCACTGGACAAGGGAAGATAGGAGCCCCCAAAATCAGCGACAAACTGCGAAAGCCGGTTTAGCTTTAGATTCACCGAGGCATTCCATCCGCGGTTCAGCGAAGTTTGGTTATTGTAGAGGGTGCCGCCGGTGAAGTCGTTGTTCACGAATGAATAGCCGCCGTAGATCTCAACTCGATTGGCAGACTGCGCCCAGCAGCGAGCGGGCGACAGCAATAACATCAGGATAAGTGCGCTCCGCATCTTCGTCATGGCTACGTCCTTTGTACTCTCATCGGGTACGCTGAGCCATACAGGCTGGAACGCGCTTACAGTAGCACAAAACGCGATTCGCACTCTGCACGGAATGCTTTGTTTCCGTGTGAGGGTCGCACTTTCAGGAATGTGTCGCCTTTACTCTTCGAAGCGCCTCAGAAAATCCATCACCGCCCGCCAATTCGCCGCCGCGCCTTGCGGATTGCGATCCTCGCGCAACGTCGCCGAGCCGTGCACCGCGTACTCTGCCTGATAGTGGATTTTGTCGCGCGACGCCACCGCCTCGAAAATCCGCGTCGCATCATTCAGCCGCTCAGGGTCATTTTCCGACGTGATAAACACAGGACTGTGCACCTTCGCCGCCGCATCGCGTATCATTCGCGGATCCTGCTGGAAATATTCTCCGGGAGAAAACGCCAGCACCGCCGAAACTTCCTGCGGATGCTCCGCCGCCAGCGGGAAAATCAGCGAAGCCGAATAGCTGCTGCCCCACAAAATAATTGTGCGCCCCGGATCCTTTTGCCGCGCCCACTGGAACGCCGCTTCCAAATCGGCTTGCAGGTGCGCGATATTGCCCGCAGCCGTTTCTGCATGCCCCAGTTTGTCCACCGTTTCGTTTTCGTGGCCAAACATTTCTCCGCCCCAGCGCTGATCAATCGCCAGGCAACTGAATCCCACGGCCACCAGCTTGGGCGCGATGGTCGCGTATTCGTAGCGATTCGAGCTTGCCTGATGGAAAAGCAAAATCACTGGTTGCATCGTGCTTTTCGCCGGATAGTAAGAGCCATAAATTGTGACGCCGTCAGCCGTTTTGAATTGCACCGGCTCCGCAGCTTGCGCGCGCGCCATTCGCGGCGCCGCAAAAATTCCCAATGCCAACGCCGCCGCCAAAACGCAAACTATGCTCCGTTTTTTGTTCATCGCGCTCCTTCTTTTTGCCGTCGCGGTCGCCATGGCTATCGCAACAGGCCCCGCCGACGCTGTCATTCACATCTGCACTACTTCGGCTTCTTTCGCATCGATTTCTTTCGAGTCGCTTTCTTTCGCGTCGATTCGCTTCGCATCGGCGGCGTGTAGGTTATCCCGAGCAGCAATCCTTCGGGGCCCTGTAGAAGGCGTCGCTCGCGCCAATGTCCCGCACAACTGGGCCGAAGCCTGAAATGAAAAGGACTTTAACTTCGAATTCGTCGTCATAAATCAAGCCGCTTATCCTATAGCATTATATAGAAGCCTGGTCCTACGGGAGGAGACATGAGCGCAAAATTCTGAACGGGATTGCTGGTTCGAATGATGTAGCTGCCGTACCAAATCCCGCAGCGCGCGAGCGCTTCGACCCGAGTCCAATCTGGCGCGCCCTCTGCAGGCTGTTTTAGAAATTTAGGGCGCTGCATAAAGCCTGCGCCAATCTATAATAGGGAGGGCAGGGTAGACAATTTAGCGCGGCATCGTTCCAGAAGAAGTTCGCCGGCAGCGCCATCGCCGGGTAGCTCATGAAGAGGCGACTGTAATGATTCACACTTGGGAGCGGGATGTTTTCTACGCCGCGGCAATTCTTGTTCTGGGCCTGCATTTGGTTTTCAATCTCTGGTATGTTTTCGGCGCCGCGGTCACAAAAGGCCGCCCCCGCCTCGAAATTGTCCACATCCTTTCGCTGCTTTACGGAGTGATTGCCGAGAACGCGACTTTCACCTGTCCGCTGACGGCCCTCGAAAAATGGTGCCAGGCGCGCGCCGGCATGGCGCCCTACACTGGCCCATTCGAGGTGCACTATTTACGCGCGCTGGTCGCGCCGCATTTTCCGCTGTGGCTGCTGGAATATGGCGCCATCGGCGTCTTCCTGATTAACGTCGCCATTTACGCCCGCCGCTTCGCCGTGCGCTACGCCGAATCCCACTCCCACCGTCCCGCCCACTAAGTTAGTCTGGCTATTCAGCGTTAAGGCTTGGGAGAATCCTTGGCAAGTTTCGCTTCCGCTGCGGCAGTTTGAGGCGGAATGAGTTTTGGAAGGAGGTCATCGAGGAATAAATGATCCCAGCACTTGTTCCTAAGCTCATCTCCGTGCGCCTTGAAGAAGGCTTGGACAATTTGCTTGTCAGTCTTTTTTTGAATGTACTCGACAGCTGGCGCATAATCTGCATCTCCCGAAATTAGAATCGCGATATCGTAATTATCGTCGAACGCGAGCGACAGAAGGTCCGTGATTATGGCAGCATCGATGCCCTTCTCAGATGTCCCCTTCAATGTAGCTTTGCATGTCGGGCACTGTAGGATCGGTGCTTTGCAGTTTTCTTCTTGACAACGGATTGTCTTGCGAGGCTTGCGTGTTTTAACTGTTACCGAATATCCGGTGTAGCTCGCCAGGATATGATGCAGATAATGGTTAAGACCTTTGTCCTTAGGGCTGTTCGGGTTAATTGAAGCGTATACGGTCACGCCAGTGAATTTTATCGGTTGGCCTTTCCCAACCTCAGTACAGAGGACCTGCGGTAGATCTTTCCAGGGAATCGCGACACGGTCTTTTGCCCCTAGCTTTTCATGCAGAGCATTCCATTGGATTTGGAGATTCCAAAAATCGACAAAAATCCTGACACGACTTCCCTCGGCCACCTTCTAATCTCCCCCAAAATACGCAAGAAAAAGAAAAGCCCGTGCATTATAGCACGGGCGGTTTGTAAAGAAGGAGAGAACTAACTGGTCCCTCCTTGGGTAGTAAGACAAAGAAAGTATCTAACAGCTTTCTCAGCCTGTCAAGAGGATATTCACAGCTTTTCCACAGGCGTAAACCTTCGCCTTATGTTCGCTCAAAACGGTGCGGCGAGGAAAATTTCGCCGATGCCGGATGCGCCGGCGCTTCCCGTGGTGGAAAACGCCGCAAACCCTCCGCCGCCCAGCGCGCCAAAATCGCCGCCAATCGCCGCGCCCGTCGAGTCGGCGGAAATCAGCGTTGTGGCCGAGCACGTTGCCGGCGGAACGCACAGCGTCACGCCATAAACTTGCTGCCCGCTCGCGCCACTCACGAAATTCGTCGCCAGCGACGTGAACACCACACGCGCTCCCGCCGCCGAAGGACTCGAGCTCGCGCCATTTCCCGGCCCATTCGCGCCCACCGAAAGCACGCGCGTTCCGGTCGCCCCGCAGGGTGCTGTGGAAGGCAGCGTCACGCACACATTCGCGCCCACGATTTGCTGCCCTGACGCATTCGTCGGCAGAATATTCGCCGCGCTCGTCGCGTACACCGCAACCAAATTTCCATTATCCGCCAGCGCCGGAGTGATGCTGTCGCTCACGCCCGGCCGGTTGCTCGCGTCGCCCGAAACCAGCACTGTCTGCGGCCCGCACGGCGCTTGCAGGAAGGGAACTCCCTCCAGGCAAGTAGTCCGCAAATAAATCTGGCGCGCGCCATTCGACGCCGTGCCAGAAAGAATATTGTCCGCGAGCGATTCGAATGCCACCGCCAGCCCCGCTGGATCAATCGCCGGCGTCACCGAATCATTGTCTCCCGCATTTCCATTCGCGTCGGTCGAGAGCAACTGAAGCCCCGGCGTGCAGCCCGCAATCGCGCCATTCACGCCGTTGCACGTCAGATACAAATAAATTTGCTGCGTGCCCGCTGGAACAGTGGCGGAAGTCAGATTCGTCGCCGAAGATTGAAACGCAATGTACAGCCCTGACTCGCTAATCGCCGGATTCGTGCTCGGCCCGTCTCCCGGCGCCGACGCCCCCGCGCTCACCAGCGTCATTTTCGGCGTGCAATTCTTCACCGCGCCAAACAGCCCGTTGCACGTGTCGAACAAATAGATCTGCTCGACCGGCTGCGTAGTGCCAGACACCAGATTTGTGTCGTCGCTCTCGAACACCACGAATCTGCCGTCGCCCGAAATCGCTGGCTTGTCGCTGCCAATCACTCCGCCGGAGCCTGCGCCGCCGGAAGGCCCGGAAATGAGCGTAATCCCCGCGCTGCACGTTCCGCCGGCAAAACAATTATTCTGCAAATAGACTTGCGACAGTCCATTCGTCGCCGTGCTGGTCAAATTCGTCGCCGTCGAATCGAACGCCACGAATGCGCCGCCATCGGACACCGCTGAATGCGTGCTGGGCGCATTTCCCGGCGCTCCGCCAGCCGTCGATTCCGCGAGAGGGAACTTGCCCGTGCTCGCTGCAGCAGTCACCATGAAATTCGTCGTGGCGCTCCCGCCGCTGGTAGCCAGTGGATTCACCACCGTCACCGTCACCGCGCCTGCATTTGCGACGCTGCTGCTCGGCACGTTCACCACCACGCTGCACGCGGTCGCGGTGTTGCACGTTACCGGGCCCGCTGGAACCAGCGGCGAATTCGTCTTGCTCGGCGCGCCAAAACTCACTTGTACCGTAGGCGCCGCGTCCAGCACCGTGAGCGTCAGCGGAAAAGCCGCGGCTCCCGCGGGCACGGCCATCGGCGACTCGGTCACAATCTGCGGCGAGAGCACGCTGAGGTTTACGCTCTTCGAATGCTGGCCGCTCGTCGTCACTGTCAGCGGCAGATTTCCCGCCGCGTTCACCTCGCCTGCTGGAACGCTTACCTCCAAAATCACCGGACAATTCGTCGTGCCCCCGCACGGCGGTATCTGCGTGCCGACCACCGTCAATTGGGTCCCGTTGAGCACCACTGTGGAGCTGCCGTTCATGTTTGTGCCGGAAATTGCCAGGAGGAATCCGCCGTTTCCCACGGGAACTGCCTGCGGCGAAAGGGAAGTGATCACCGGCGTAGGATTGGAATTCGATGACCCGCAGCCCACGCAGCCCAGCGCAACGAGGCAAATCCCCGCCAGCACGCTGCTTCGTACCGCCCTTTGCCTCATCAATCTGTTTCCTCCAAATTTTTAAGCGTGGAAGTCAATGTCTGCGCGCGAATTCGCCGCGCTTTACGAGCGAACAAGCATTATACAGACGCGCCGCCGAGCATCAACAAAACTTAGCCTTCAGCGTTTGCTTTTCAAGGCTCCAGATTCCAGCATCGAGCCTCCAGAACCGATGCGCCCCCTCCCTTCGTGGTTGCTCGCCGCCGCGCCCACAATCTTTTGTTGTCATTGTCGTGCCAGGCCTGCTGGCTCATCATGGCGTTGCACCGAAGATTCAGGAACTTCCGTCAGCGCCGGCAGTGTACCAATCGGACATTTCCTGGCGCAGAGGCTTCACTCGGGCGATGGCAATGTGTATTCTTGTGCGACGGACGCGTCTTGGGAGGCGTTTTGATGAACCGAATTTTCTCTGGTCTGTGCTTGTGCGTTCTCGTAACCTCGGTAATTATTTTGCCGGCTTGCGGCGGAGGCGGCGGCCATCCTCCACCGCCGCCATCACCGATCTCCGTAGCTATCACCAGCCCGGCCAGTGCGCCCACCATTCAACAGGGCCAAACCGTGAACATCACCGCCACCCTCACGAATGACACCGGCAACAAAGGCGTCACCTGGTCGCTCTCCGGCCAAGGTTCGCTTTCCGCGCAAACTTCCACCACCGTCACCTACAACGCGCCCGGCTCCGTCACCTCCAACATCGTTGCGACGGTCACCGCCACTTCTGTCGCCGACAACACCAAATCTGCCTCGCTCAACATCACCGTCACTCCCGCTGCGGCCAACAATAACGGCGTGCTCAGCGGCCAGTACGCTTTTCTCATCAGCGGATTCGACGATGCCACCGGCGACCGTTTCGCTTACATCGGCAGCTTCACCGCCAACGGCAGCGGCGCGATCACTACAGGCGTCGAAGATATCAACCTTCCCTCTGGCGCGCAGAACAGCGTCGGCATTCAAGGCGCCTACAGCGTCGGTACCGACAATCGCGGCAGCGTGGCGCTCGCGGGCGGTGGACTGATCACCACCTTCGCTTTCTCGCTGGGCGCCTTCAACGCCGGCGTCGCCACCAAACTCGACATCATTGAATTCGACGACAATAGCGGCGCTACCGGCCTCCGCGGCTCCGGTGTGGCCTACTTGCAAACCGCCGCCGCGTTCAACCTGACCAGCATTACCGGCGCGTACGCTTTTCAGCTTAATGGGCAGACCGCCAGCGTCGGGAGCAAAGCGGTCGTCGAGGGCTCCTTCTCGACTGCCGGCACAGGAACGATCAACGCCGGCGTCGGTGATTCGAATCTTGCGGGTACAGTCACGCTTGGCAGCACGGTCTCAGGCACTTTGGCCACCACTGCGTCTACGGCTTCGAACGGGCGTCTCACTCTGCCGTTCACGGTGGGCACAATCTCGGACAATAGCGTGGTCTACGTCGTTTCCGGCGGTCACCTGCTGCTGATGACCACCGACCCCATTTCCTCGGGCCTGCTGTCCGGCGAAATACAGGCGCAGACTTCGACCGCTTTCTCGAACTCCTCGTTGACCGGCAATGTCGTCCTCTACAGTAGCGGTCTTTCGACCGTCGCAGGGAACTCTTTCGTCCAGGCGGGCATTTTGAATTTCAACAGCGCAAACGCCAACGGTACAGTCAGCCTTGATACCAACGACGGCGGAACGCAGGGCACTGTCTCGACAACTTTCACCTATTCTGTCGCCGCCAACGGCCAGGTGACTCTCACTCCGGCCACCGGACCTGTTCTGGATCTCTATCTCATCGATACCAACAAAGCGTTCATCATGGACGAGGGCTCGCTCGTCAATTCCGGCATGCTTCAGGCGCAATCCGCCGGCCCGTTCAGCAATTCCTCCGTCAGTGGAAGCTATTTCCTCGGGCTCGCCGAATATCCAGCGGTCACCGCGGCGGACGTCAGCTCCTCGGTCGCGTACTCCAGCGGAAACGGCGTGCTTTTCTCGACGTCAGACCAGAGCAGCGCCAGCGGCTCGCTTCTTACCGCCCAAATGCAAACTTTCACGCTGACGATTAGCGGCGCCACCGGCCGCGCCACAGACGCCAGCGGCAATATCTACTACATTATTTCGCCAACCAGCTTCGTCACCATCGAAGCCACCGCCCACGACTCCAACGTAATTCTGGCGGAGCAGTAGAATGCCGTTCCGGCGGGCAGGCTTCTGCGCTAATATTGCGATTCTATGAGCGCAGACGAGCACGCGAAAGAAGTCGTTCTTTCCTACATTAAGGCTATGGACAGTCGCGATTACCCTTCGGCCAGAAAATATTTGGGCGACAACGTCATGGTTAAAGGGCCGGCGAGGCTTTCCGCACTCCGGAAGAGTTCTTGAGCATGATGGAAAAGCAGCAAGGGAAGTATGAAATGAAGAAAGTGTTCGTTGACGGAAACGACGTTTGCTTGCTGTATGATTTCGTCACCAAGACCGTGACCAGTTTCTTTGCGTCCTGGTATCAGGTTCGACAAGGAAAGATTGTTTCCATCCAGACTGTTTTTGACCCGCGTCCCTTTGCAGCTGCGCCAGCGCAGAACTAACTCACCACGGCGAACTATTTCGCGGCCAACCACAGCGGCGATCCCCCTAGCGGCAGAAAAAAAGGCCTCTGAGCGCGTTTTCTCGGAAGCCTGTTTTCTTCTGGAGGGAATTAAAGCTTATATGCCGTCAGAATATTTCACTGCGGCTGAAGGATTCTGGCACGCTGTTTTTGCTTTGACTCTTAGCTTTTAACTCTCAACGTTCAACTCTCAACTTTCAACTCTCAACTCTCAACTATGAACTCGCCTTCCCACCGTTCACTGTCACTGTTTTTATTCCACCGGCGCGAGCATGCGCAGCAAATTCGCCACGCGCGCCAAGTCGTACGGCTTGGCTATGCATACCGTCGCGCCCAGCGCATGCGCCGTCGCAAAATCGCTTGGCAATCCCGTGCGCGTCGTCAAAATCACCGGCAAGCGCCCCAGCTTCGCATTGCGCCGCACAATCACGCACAAATCGTAGCCGGACATTTCTCCGCCACCCGGCATCACGCCGGGAAAAGCCTCCGCCTCGCACATCAAAATCGCCGGATTGCGATGCCGCAGCAGCGCGGTGGCCAGGCTCGGGTCCGGCACCGTTTCCACCGCGTAACCTTGCATCTCAATTTCGGAGCGCAACATCGCCCTGGCGTTTTGATCTGCTTCCACGACAATCACCAGCGGTTTTCCGGCGGCGGATCTCGCGCGTGGCGGCGCTGCCGGCGCAGCCTGCTCCGCTAGAATCGCGTTGCCGGCCGAATCCACCAACTCGTGCTTCGGCGAGCCCTCGATGAACGCCACCGCCACGCCATAGCGGTTCTCGCTCGCGCGCACCACGCGCACCACCTGCCCGCGCTGCTCGCGCACCAAATCTCCGGGCATCGGCCGGTAGGGAAAAACTACTGCGACTTCCTGTCCGCGCTGATAGCTCGCCCGCGAAGTCTCAAACAACAGCCCTTCGCGCGACACGTCCGAAGTCATCGTCAAATCGAATTCCGCCGCATGTTGAATGTCCACCTGCCGCACGCGTACAGGCGCGGAAATCTTCACGCGCCGCTTGTGCCGCCGTTCCTGCTTGCCGTTCTGGTTCGCGGCTGCCGAAGGCATGTATTCGCGCGGCCCGTCCTGCATTCTCGATCTGCCGCCGTCCGCCATGATTTCCGCTGCAGCAGCGCGCGCGCTTTCCGTCGCCGGCCTCCCTGCGTCCGTCGGAAATGATTTGGCCGTGGCGGCCGTAGCGCCCGACTGCGCTGCCGCGCCGCCCTTTTCGCTGAAATCGAATAGTGGTGAGATTCGCATTTTCATGAATTGTCAGCGCGTTTTTATGCGCCTCTTAAGTACTGTGTTTAGCCTGACTTACCGCCGTCTGTGGACGCAACAGCAAATCCTTTACGGTTGCTTTTCCCTCGTCACTTTGTTCCAGCCGCAAGCCGCTCTGCCTCTACGCGGCTCGGTCTAAGACAGCATAATCGTGGCCCTCGCGCCCGGCACTGGGCGAAGCGGCTCATTTTGCTGGTACCAAAGTACCTCCGCCGAGTACGCAAAATCCTGCGTACTATCTTCACCCCGCATTTTTCATGCACGCCTGAAGCGCCGCCTTGCCGTAAATTGTGGCAAACTATGGACGAACACATGGGCCAATCCACGAACGCCCCGCTCACCCCCTCGCGCTTTCTCCGTCCTCCAATTCGCTTTTGGAACACCGCCGCCATCGCCGCTATCCTGCTTTTCGCCGTTGCCGCGCCCGCCGTCGGCGCTTGGCCCGCCCACTCGTTCCATCCCCTGTTTTCTCTAGCCACTAGCCACTCGCTTGTCCTGAGCGCAGCCGAAGGGCCACTAGCCACTGCTTTTTCCGCCTCTCATCACCGCACTGCTGCCAGGCATTCTCCCGCGCGCGCCATCGCTCCCCATTTGCCTTTTCGCGTGCAGCCAAATGACGCCACCACCCGCGAAGGCTTCGAGCAGTTCTACAACATGGACTACGACGCGGCCATCGCCCTCTTCCGGCGCGAACGCGCGCGCTATCCCGACGATCCCTTCGTCATCAACCATCTGCTTGCCGCGGTGCTCGCCAAGGAACTGAATCGCCAAGGCCAGCTCGACGCCACTCTCTACATGGGCAATAAATTCCTGTACCTCAAAGCGCCTCCCGTGGACCCAAAAGTCCGCGCGGAAATCGGCGAACTCTCGCAGCGCGCCCTGGCCCTCGCCAATCAGCAATTGAAGAGAAATCCCAATAACGTGGACGCGCTCTTCGCGCGCGCCGTCGCTCGCGGCCTCGCCACTGTTTATTCCGCGGTCATCGAGAAGAAATGGCTTGGCGCATTAAAGCAGGGCCTCGGCGCGTATCACGACGACCAGCGCGTCCTCAAGCTCGACCCGCACTACGACGACGCCAAACTCGTCGTTGGCACGTTTCAATACATCGTGGGCAGCCTCACGTGGTGGGAAAAGAGCATCGCTTTCGTCGCCGACATGCGCGGCAGCAAGAAAAAAGGGCTGGCGCTACTCCGCCAGGCGGCCGATGGCGGCGGGGAAGAAAGCATCGACGCAGGCACCATTCTTGCGCTTTTCCTCGCGCGCGATAAACGTTACGACGAGGCGCTCGAAATTCTCCGCCGCGACTACGCCGACTTTCCGCATAATTTTATTTTTGGGCTTGCCGTCGCCGATCTGCTCAACGCTTCCGGCCAGCGCGGCGAAGCCATCGCCGCCTATCGAAAACTGCTCGAACTCGGCCACGCCGGATTTTTTCCCGACGCGCGCGTCGAACGCGCCGCCTATTCTCTGGGCCTCGCTCTGCGCGCCGAAAAAAATTACGCCGCTGCCGCCAATGCTTTCGACGACGCGGTGGATTATCCACGCGCCAATCCCGGCATCGCCGCGCCCGCCGCGCTCTTTGCCGGAGAAATGTACGACCTGCTCCATCAGCGCGAAAAAGCCGTCGCCTCCTACAAACGCGCCCTCGCTCTCGCCCCGCCCTCCTCGCCCACCGCCCGCTCCGCCTCCCAATTCCTCAAATCCCCCTACCCCGCATCATGACCCTTGTTCAATTGTCGCTTCAGTGACGATTTACCGATTGACGTAGAACGTGCGCCGTAGTACCCTTGGCGTTTGATTCGGAGCTTTGGCTCGCAGGAGACTGAGGAGCTTTTCCATTATCAGCATACACGGCGCTTTCGAAGTATCGAGCGCGTTGCCCTGCGGAAGTTGCTCCAACTCCATGCAGCAACACAGTTGCGTATCCTGGCTTCGCCTCCGGGAAACCAATTGGAGGCATTACGCGGAGATCGCAGAGGACAACACTCGATTCGCATCAATGACCAGTGGCGCATCTGCTTTATCTGGCGCGACGGCCATTGCTACGACGTGGAAATCGTCGATTACCATTCTTGAAGGAGCGGAAATAGGATGAGCAGGCCCGAAAAACTGATGCCTCCAGTGCATCCTGGCGAAATCCTTCGCGAGGATTTCATGAGGCCCTTGGGACTCTCGATTAATAAGCTGGCGCTTGAGCTGCACGTCCCTGCGACGCGCATTGGTGAAATTGTGCATCAGCGCCGCAGGATTACTGCGGAGACCGCCCTGCGCCTCGCGCGATATTTTCATACCAACGCCGAGTTCTGGCTTAATCTCCAGAACTTCTATGACTTGGAAGTGTCTCGTCGCTCAGGAGAAGTTTCTGAGATTGAGCGCCAGGTGCATCCTGCCCGCGCCTTGGCATCGTGAACCGGCTACTCTCGAAGCTTCCTTCGGGTGCCTCACTTCTTGCTCGGGCTTAGCATGTCAATCCGTTTGCCCTTCGCTGAACTGGCAATAATCACGCCGAGCCGCCCGCGCGCGTGTCTCTTCTTTTTTCGCGGACATCACCCAGAAAATCGCCGTGCGCTTGTAGCCCGCCGGTTGCGCCTCAAAAAACGCCGCCGCTTTGCGATTCGCGCGCAGCTTCGCGTCCAGCGCCGCGTCCAGTTTCGCCGCCGCGCGCTCGTAGGAATACAGCCGCGCTCGTTTTTCGTCGCGCCCGTGAAAAGCGCGCAGCCCTGCCGGCTTCAGCAATCCGTGCGCCTCCAATTCCTTCGCGCGCTTGATGTTCACCGCGCTCCAAATGCTGCGCGGCTTGCGCGGCGTGAACCGTATCGTGTACGCCTCCGCGCTGAAGCGTTTGCGCACCCCGTCAATCCAACCAAAAGCCAAGCGCCGCGTCCAGCGCCTCGGAATAGGTGATCCCGCGCCGCAATTCTTTTCGGTAGAATCCGATCAGCAGTTCGTCCGCGCTCGCGTGCCGCTCCTCCAGCCACGCGCGCAACTCCGCCGCCGAATCAAAAAATCTTGGTTTCATTTTTCCGCCGCAAGTCTATCAAACTCGCGCGAGCAAAAGGGGCAGGGAATTGCCAGCGGCAGAGTCTTTGCGCGCAACATCGGCGGAGCAAAACAAAAAAGCCTCGCGGGCCGGATTGTAGCTCATGTCCCGTCCCGCGCTTTTTGCGGGACTGACATGAGGTCTCTCGGCTGCGAGGCTTTTCTTTTCTCCTGCGCGGAGTTTCCTGAAATCGAAGCCTAATTCTTTGAGGCTTTGGCCACCGCTGCTGCTTTACTCTCCGTGGCCTTCAGTTCCGCGGCTTTTGCAACGTTCTTGGCGCGGCGGCGGCGCTTGGCCTTCGACGGCCGGCCCGCAATCTCTCCCACCACTTCTGCCGACCAAATGCTGGTGACGAACTTCTTCATCCCGTGATCGTCAAACTCTACCGTGGTCCGCTCGGAATCCGACTCCGTTACCGTGCCGACTCCGTACTGCCCATGCCGAACAGTTTGTCCTGCGTCCAATACTTGCACGTAACCCTCCTTAAGAAGTGCACTTCGTAAGAAACGCAAAGCCATGAAAACGTTGGTTCTGCTGCCAAAACCGATAGGGCCGAGCTCCGCAAACCGCGCGAGACGCATTTACCGCAGTTGCTCTTCCGGATAGAAGGACTGGACCGAAGGCGCTGATAATCCTACACTATCAGAATTAGATGCTAAAAACTCGACACGCGCATCGAGAACTTCTCGTTTCCCGCAAAAAAATGCTCTACAGATGCCGCCGCGCCCCTCAAATGCCCTAGAAAGAAAGCCTTATGATTGCAAATGCGGGTGAGCCCGCCATTTCTGACAATTCCCACCCGCGATTTAGATTTTAGAGGCCGACGACGGCTTCCGCCTGCAGGCCTTTAGGTCCCTTCTTTACTTCGAATTCCACAGCCTGTCCCTCGTTGAGGGTTTTGTACCCCTCCGACTGGATCGCGCTGTAGTGCACGAAGACGTCCTCACCGCTCTGACGTTGAATGAACCCATAACCCTTGCTGGCGTTAAACCACTTGACGGTTCCTTGTTCTCTAGCCAACTTCTTACTCCTTATTGAGAAAAGCTATTTGCGCTCGTCGTCGCCTCTCGAGGGCTGGTCGCTCAGGCTAGACTTGCTCACCTGAGCGGGCCAAAAAAAAAGCCGCTAAGGGTTTCCCCCCGGCAGCCTTAGCGAGATCTCGAAAAAGCAGTCACAAGAGCCACAAACGCAAAAGCATTATAACATAGGCAAAACACTGTAGGCCAGCACTTTTTTTCACCCCTGTGCCCCTCGGAGCCATTGAACCTTCCATTGGAATACAGTTGAATCAGCAGGTATGAAACATGCATTGTTTTGCAACCGACGTTCCGGTACCTTGCTGTAACCTCCTTAGTTTCAATAGATCACATTGGGCTGTCAATTGCTCTGTACCCTATCGGAGCATCCGCCTGTGTGCGCGCTCCGATTTTGCTCTGTCGGCCCGGGTTCTCAGAAGGGGGAGTTATGCGTAAACTGGTAACGATCTTCGCCATCCTTTTCGGCTTTTCATTCTGGGCAGTTCCTGCGGCCACGGCGGGAACCGTAAATCTGGCGCTCAGCAATACCGGAACTGATACTACGTTCACCATTTCCGGAATTTATGCCACGGGCACGCCAACCTTCTCCAACTTCAGCGCCGCAGGCCAGGCATATTCGCTTTCATTCACAGTGTTGACTGACGGCTCGGCTAACGCTGGTTTTACTCCCTACCCGGCGTTTGGCATATTTTTCGTGAATGCGGACATGACCTTGAGTTTTGGGGGATCGACCTACAACTTGGGCACGCTTCAGTTCGAATTCGACAACACGCTCAACGGCAACATGGGCGGCCTGTTCTTTTGCGTGGATACGCCCGGGAGCTGCGGCACCAATACCTATTGGGTCATAGCGGGTCAACAGCTTTTCAGCGGCGGCGTCTCCACTCCCACGTTCGGCATCCCGGGGCTTACTAAGGGCGCGACCATGAACGCCTATGTGAACGAGTCCCCGACCGTCACCGGGTACGAAATCCACGGCGCCGGCCCATTCCCGTTCGGCACTCCCACCCCTACTCCGGAGCCGGCTTCATTGTTCCTGCTCGGCACTGGCCTCCTCGGTCTGGGCATCATCACGCGCAGAAAGCTGCGCCTCAACTAACCAGTGTTTTTTAAACGTTCTTCGTTGCCTTTGCCTCTGTAGCGCAGACTTTCGCTTGCCCCGGCGCCCTTTGTCGGGGCGTCCTGTGCGAAGCTCTGCGGCTTTTCTCTTGCGCCCGCGCCCGCCGTTGCTTTTGCTCTTGTCTTGTGTAGCGCCGAACTTCGCGTCCTGTCCTAGTGGCACAGGCTTGAGCCTGTGCGCCTTTACTTCCCGTACGGACAACCTCTGCGGCTTTTCTCGCTAGAACATATCGCCACGAAACATTTCAGTGTAGAATTTCGTTCATTCATTGACAGGGCATTCAGACGCATTCAGAGGAAAATCATGAGAGCCACAAACGGAAGGGAACTGCTCGACGCCAAGCCGCGAACATCGCGTCCGATGCATGAACCGTACAATCACGTGCACGTGCGCAAATTTGCGCGCGCCTCAAGCGTCTTCGCCATCGCCGCATTTGCCGCGCTCGTAATGTCCGGCTGCTTCATCGGCGGAAACGGCCCGCTCGAGCGCGTCGGCGAAACGCAAACCGAAAACATCTCCGTGCCGGCCAGCGGCGCCAAGCAAGTCCACGCGCATCTGCAAATGGCCGCGGGCGAGATCGACATTTCCGGCGGCTCCGCGAAACTGTGCGACGGCTCCATCACCTACAATGTTCCTGAATGGAAGCCGGACCTGAGTTACAGCGTCAACGACGCTCAGGGCTCTCTCATGATCATGCAGCCCGAATCGCATCACACCACTTTCGGCGGCACGAAATACGCCTGGGATTTGCACTTCAACAATAAAATTCCGCTCGAACTCGCCGTTGAAATGGGCGCGGGCGATTCCAAGCTCAATCTCGCCGACCTCCAGTTGCGTGACCTCAACGTGAAAGTCGGCGCCGGCGACGCCACTATCGACCTCACCGGCAATTGGAATCAGGACGTCACCGCGACGCTTCAGGGCGGCGTTGGCGACCTCCGCCTCAAGCTGCCGCGCGGCATGTCCGTGCGCGTCACCGTGCAGGGCGGGATCGGTTCTGTGGAAGCGCCCGACTTCAAGCGCAATGGCAGCGAATACGTGAACGACGCCTACGCCCAGGGCAAGCCCACCATCAACGTCAGCATCTCCGGCGGCATCGGCGACGTCCACCTCGAACTCGCGGGCTCCCCCCGCGGCATCGTCTAATTGACTTCTTTTGCCGCGCGGCGCTACTATCCAGCCGCAATATCTCTTAACTTCACGTAGATTTTCAAGGAGGCAAAGATGCGAACGGTCCTTCTACTCGGGGCAGCTATTTGTTTGCTAACTCCGCTGGCGCAGGCACAGACCAAAATTTCAGGCGTTGCGCAGTGCGCCAAGCCAACCGTGCAGCATGAAATTCAAGTTGGCGACCATCCCGGCCACGTGTTCGTCATCGACCAGTCTAAGTGCCAGTGGACCAAGCCAATCGAAATCGAGGGCATAAAGGACAAGCAGGGCACAGGCACCAATTTCAACGACGTCACACCTTATCGCTCGCGCGGCCAGGGCCTTTACATAGACGAATGGGCCAACGGCGACAAAACCTTCGTCCAAACTCGCAGCTTCTCCCGGATGAAAGACGGGAAGCTCGTCAGCGGCGAGGGCACTTGGAGCTTTGTCGGCGGCACAGGCAAGATGGGCAAAATCAAAGCCAAGGGAACTTTCAAGTTTCATCCAAACCCCGACGGCACCGTCACCTACGACATTGCAGGAGAATATACGCCACCGGCCAAGTAGCTTGCCGCATGATTTGCCTTCGTAGGGGCGGGGCTTGCCCCGCCCGCGCGGCTCCTCGATCCGCGTTACTTCGCGCGCAGCGCGAACGCATTTTGTAGCGGCCGCCTTTAGAGTCTGTGTGACAACGCCAGAATCTTTGTAGATCGTGGCTTTTTACCCTGAGCGTTTTTCCGAAGGGCAGCCACGACGTAAACGCTGCAAAATCAGTTCGGCTTTCGCGCTGTTTGCGTCCCGACGCTTTGGTTGGGAAGCCACCGAAGTACAGATTTTGCAGTTCTCAGACAGACTCTTTAGGCGGGCCGTTTTTGCTCACTGATTGCTGAACACAGCGCCGTGCGGAATCGCGCTGCCGTGCCACCCGTCCGGCCACGCGCGAGTGAAGTCGATCGATTGCGGATCAAGCCTGAGCCGGCCCGTCTTGCGGTCAATCGTTGCGAAGAGCGCGTGCGTTTGCAGCGCGCCGTAGCCCGTAATCACCAGCCGATCGCCGCCGGGCTCGATGGCCAGCCAGTGCGGGTACTCATCCGGCTTCAACAAAATGCGGCTAACCTCGTGCGGATGCGACGGATCCTGCACATCGAGGCTCACAATCGCGTGACCGCTCTCCATGGTCTCCACCAAATAATTTCCTACCACCACCGGAACTTCGCACGTCCGGTAGCCAAAGTCGTACACGAACTCCAGCGTCGGATCGTCGCCGGCAAGATTCCGCACGCGATACAGCCCGCAGTTGAACGTCGGCACCATCACCGTCGTTCCGTCGCTCAGCACTCGCGGCTCTGACGAGTCGGCCGCTACCTTGCCAGAGCCGTCCTTGGGCTTCGGCAGCACAATCGTTTTCAGCAACTTCAGGTCGGAGAGTCGCCACACCTGCACAACGTCGCTCGTCTGCGCCCCCATCATGTCGGCGCTGCTGCTCACCACGCGGTTCAGTTTTTCGACGACGGCCATGCTGTAGGGCCGGATATTCTGGTCCACTTGCGGATCCGCGGCAGAGCTCATCTTCACCGCGCGCCCATGACCGTCGAGCTCCACGATGCCGCCCGGCGCATGGTTGAACCCGCCGGTATATTGGAACGTCGCCAGCGTATCGCCGTTCGAAAGGTACACGAACGAATGCGGGTTCATGTACGGTCCAACATTGCCGAACTCCGAAATCAGGCGCGGCTTGCGCGGGTCGCGCAGATTGAAGATGTACGAGCGGTCGCCCATCCAGTCATTGGCGAAGAGCACATCATTCGGCGGCAGCGCGTAGTTCGTGTGATGCGCCATCTTGGCGCCGTTGCCGACAGGAAGCATCGCCACGAGCTTCCCGAACGGCGAGGCGTCCGGCGCGACATCGAAGACCGCAAGGAAGTCCCGCCCCGTTCCGTCCGCCATAGTTACGAAGGCGCCGGGCTGGCGCGCTTCCATCGCCCAAGTAAACAAATACTGGCTGTGGCGCGGCGCCGGCGCCGGTGCGGCGGCCAGCAACAAAACGGCGGCGAGAGTCAACCAACGAATCATGGTTCACCTCATTCAGTCGGATTTCCGCGTTGAATTCCGCCGCGAGTTTACATTTTAATTGTGAAGTTTCAATGATGAATTGCAGTTGCAGGTTTTCAGCATCTGTGTGGCAACGCGAGAATCTTTGTGGGTCGTGGCTTCAGCCACGACGTAAACGCTGCATACTCAGTTCGGCTTTCGCGCTGTTTGCGTCCCGACGCTTTTGGTCGGGAAGCCGCTGAAGTACAGATTTTGCAGTTCTCACACAGACTCTTCAGCCTCGAACTTCCAGCTTTTATCTTTCGACTGTTCCCGGTAGCGGCCCGCTTCCGCGCCCACTCGCCTTTGCTTGTCACTCGTCACTGTTTTTGGGCGTCAGCGTGAACTTCACGCCGCGCTTGTAATTCATGTCCACCGTTTTTTGTAGGTCCACGCGCGACATGGCGATGCAATGTTTCACGTTGTACGTGGTGACGTAGCACAACTGGTTGTTCTCCATCCAGTATGAAGTCACGCCGAATACAATTCCATCCGTGGTCACAATTTCCGTCACTGGATTTTGCTGCGTGCCCGCCTGCGGCTCGGAATACGGCACCGGCAGCGGCGCGGGCGCGGGCATGTAATATTCGCCGGTGAAATTTTGCGTCTGCCAATTCAGCGGCGCCGTCTCGATCGCATTCCACGGCGGCGCGGGAGGCTCCGCCGGCGGCGAATAAAACCAGCCGTTGCCCAGCCCCAAATAGCTCCAGCCCCATCCGCCCGGCGCGAACGCCTGGAATTGCGCAAATCCCCACGGCGTGAACGCGCACGGCTCAAACACGCCGTCGAAAAAGCAATTCGGTCCAAAACCGAATCCGAAGGCCGGAAAACCGAACGGCCCAAATCCCGGGAAAAATGGCGAGCCGAAGCCGAATCCAAATCCAAACGGGAAGCCATCGTCAAAATCGAAATCGCCGTCGAATCCAAATCCGCCAAGTCCAAATCCGCAATTTCCAATTGTTTGAAAGCAGGGATGCGCTTCGAACTGCAAAGTTCGCGGCGGCGTTGCCGTCACTCCCATTACTGCAAAAGGTCCGCCCGTGCGGCGGTTCGTGTCGAACAGCCTCCTCAGCGGCGGCGCTTCGGTGGCAAAACCATCGGTTGCGAAACCAAAGGAAGCGCGGCCATTTTGAAAAATGCGCTGCCGCTCCGGCGGCATAATCACCGGATGAAAGAGCGGTGACTTCGGCATCGGCGCGATGGGATGAAACTCGGGCCGAATCGGCAGATGCATGATAGGAATCGGATTCGCGAAGGGAATCAACCGCTGTGCAGGAAAATGTGTGATGGGAGTCGGATGCGTCATCGGAATCGGATGGTAGATGATCGGGCTTTGCGCCGGCAAACGAATTGGCTGCGCGGGAACTTGTATCGGCTGCGGCCCTTGCATGGGATTGTTGCTCAGCGGCGGCGGAACAAAAACTGGCCCCGCTGGCCGCGGTCCCTGCATCGGCGGCACAACGACCGGATGCGGCGCTTGCGGCATCGGCGCGGGACGCGGAGCCTGCGCTGGCCGAGGCGGCACGTACCCCGGCCGCGATTGCTGCTGCGCTTGGCCGCCAAGGCGGAGTTCGTCCGCTGCGTTGACGGAACGAGCGGAATTCGCCGCGTCTTCGTAGGGCCTGCTGTGCGCGGCGACGCCGGGTTCAGTTTGCCCGCTCGCGACGACGTTCGTGGACGGCTGTTGCTTTTCACCAGCCACTAGCCACTCGCCACTAGCCACTGTTTTCCCCGGCGGCTCTTGCCACAAATAATTGTCCGCCGCGAATGGCCGCGCGTTCACCGGCTCGTAGCGCACTGGGCCTGTGCCGTTCAAAATCACTTGTGGGCGCTGCGTGCCCAACGTGATGACGTGCGAGCCGTGGGGCAGGGAAGTATCAATTGAGGATGAAGTTGCCGGCGCTTCGAAAATCATCCGCGTGAATCGCGCATTTGGCGCTGCGGCTGGTTCTGCGCCGGCGCGCGCGGCACTCGCCGCTGCAGCAGGAATTTCGCCGCCATCGAAAATCGGCCAACGAGCGCTCGAATGCGTTCCGGAAGAACGCCCCGATGTGGTCGCGGCGCCGCTTCCCGTCGACGACGATGCGCCGCTGCTGCTTCCTCCGCCGAATCGTGCATACGACACGCTCGAGCTTCTCGCGCTTCCATGCGTGCCGCCGCTCGCCGCGTGCCCGCCTCCAAAATGCGCGCCGCTGCTCGAAGCGTGTCCGGCGCTCGCGGACGCGTGCCCTCCGCCGCCGTGGCTTCCGCCTCCGGCGTGGCTTTGCGCGAACAATCTTCCAGAAGAAAAAAAGCACGGGGCCATCGCCGCAAAAAATAGCGCGACAACGCAAGCGACGAAAATTCGGCGAAAAGAGGGTGGTACGGGTGCGTGGGTCATGAAGGCCTCCCGTGAGGCGCGGCTACTCTATGGGACGCGCGCCGGCCGCCAAAAGTTGCGTTTTCATATCCCCTATTTGTGCGTTGGTTTCTGGGCTTTTTCTGGGCTGGAGCAAGCGACTGACGAAATATCGGCAGGCCGCAGAAAAGTGGTGTTCGAAAACGGACAGGCCGCTCGAAAAAACCGCGAAAAAACTCGATTAGAACTGGCATCCCTCGTTTGTTTTGTGTGAGTTGCATCGACTTCTAATTTCCCATAGAAACTCGATTAGAATTTCCGAAGCGCATAAAAAGCGAAAAGCCGCCATGCGTTGGCGGCCAATCGTCGGGCTGATCACCCGAAGAACTACGTTATCATATTGTTAACAGAAGTCAAGGGAAAACGCCCCGCCGCTCTGCTTTTCAGAGGGAAGCGCCAGCGCGAAACCTACAAGGCCCAAACTGAAGGATATATATCTGGTTTGTGCGCCAAAAACCTCGGTTTGTTGACAGGACGGGCAAACCGAGGCCTTAGCTTACTTGCGCATAAAAAGCGAAGAGCCTTCGCCAAAGAGGTTACGTAAACTCAGCCACTTCTTTGATTTGAACGGTCCGTTGTGGCCAAAACATTCGTGGCGAACCGAAAAATCTGGCCCTTGGTAGTAGTTGCAAGACTCCGTAGCTAATTGTCCATACTCATCAGTGAAAAAATGCCTTTCGTAAACATAAACCACATCCTTTCCTTCCCTTAGGCGCCTCACCGCCCGTTCATAGCTGTTAGGGTCATCCCATAATTCTATCCATCCGTCGATTTGCCACGTGTGTGGCGGTTCCCTTGGATTCCAATAATTGTTGTACGTGTATCGGATTTCGGCGAAACCTCCGCCGACATTGAAGCTTCCGAATAAGGCATCTTCTTTTTTGGCCGTCAGGAGTTTGCGAACTTTGATGAAACCAAGGATCGAGGCTCCCGGCAGCACTTGCAAAGCGCCGACGTTTTCCGTTTCAACCTCAGCATGGACATCATCATGCTTATCTACCCATACTTTAAGGGGCACAGATTCCAAATAAGCTCTGACATTCGGCCCCGTCGACGTCCGTGGCCACTCGTACCAACCGAGCCCGCCAGATATAAACGACGAGACGAGAATTATGGCCGCTACTGCCAACTTACTTTGCGTTTTGATTCGCGCCAGATGAATACCTAACCAGCAAGAAGATGCCCAGAGCACAGCACATGCAAACAACACTGACATTTTGCCATGACCAAAGATAAGTGAAATCGCTGTCACGATCAGCCCCACCAGTGCCCAAACGGCAGTCCGGTCCACCCTTCCCGATTTCGACATATCTGAGGTGGATTTATTCCGCAATGTGGTTTGACGTTCCCAAGCCGACCGCAACAAGCGGTCAAGACTCGCTCGCCTTCCTTTAGCCATAAGATAAGCATTATATATCTCCTTTTGTAACTCGCGGTTAACCGCAGTGGAACTTACTGCCCGGATCGTGAACGTAGTAAAGCGCGGGTAGCTACATAGAGGAGGTTGCGTGGCGAGGCAACGTGCCGGAACATCTGCAGGAATGGTAAAGCGGCGTCGAGCCGCCGCACTCCCAAAAAAGCCGCAGGGTTAAGCCTGTGCCACTCAGAGAGACGTGGCGGGCGCGAGAAAAACCGCAGATCTTCGCAGGAAACGCCCCGACAAAGAGCGTCGGGGCAAGCGGAGTTCTGCGCTACACAAGACAAAGACATGACGTCATTCCTGCTGTGGCGGCGGGGAGGATTTGAGCGACTGGATGGCGATGAAGGTGAGGGCCAAGGCGGCGAGGATGACGGCGAGCCATAGCACGATGGCGTGGCGCTCCGTCCACGGGCGGGGATCCTGCCACGCGGCGTTGACGCGCTCGAGGCCAAGCGCCCAGGCCGCGAAAGCGGAGTTCATCTGCGGCGCGGTGATGGTTTGCGAGAGATCGTATTGCGGCGGGATGCGCAACTGGCTCTGGCCGTAGAGCAGCAGATAACTTCTTTCCGGCTCTTGGCGGAAAATAATGTCGCGCGCGGCCATGGACAACTGCACTTTCGCGTCAGCGAGCGGGGCGTCGTTGCCGTTTTCGATTTCCACGCGCCAGTAGCGCGCCGCATGCGGCGGAAAATCGCATGTAAGCTGGGCGTAATGGCCGTCCGGCTCGGAAGGTCCGGCAAGATGCAGCGGGCCGGGCGGAAGCGGCGAATAGAAGCGATAAATTTTGCCCGCGGCCTGCCAGTTCCAGTGGGTATTGTCGTCGCTCGAAAAAATTTGCACGCTGCGGTCGAACTCGCTAGCGGAGGAATCGATGCGCACGCTATCGACCGGCAGGGGCTGCGGTAAATCGGCGGACCAGATTGTTTTTTGGCCCTGCTGCGCGGAATCTGCGGCGGGAATGGTGGCGACGGGCTGATCTTCGCGAGGAATAGCGACCACGCGCTGGATGCTGGCGGCGGTAAGCGGGAATTTTTCCTTTTTGTCGTAGATGCGCAGGCGAATGTAGCGCGCGTTGCTGGGCGAATAGTCGAGCGTCAGATCGTGCGCGCCGCCTTTCTGCGCGAAGCGGTAAAGAGGCTGAGCGGTGGCGACCTGGCGCCAGGTGCGGGCGTCGTCGCTAACTTCGACGCGCGCCCAGGCAATGAAATCGGGCAGGCCGGTATCGATTTCGAGCGAATTGTGAAACGGCGCGTGTTGGCCAGCGTCCAGCACGATTTGCGTGTACTGGCCGGGGACGTAGCTGGATTCGAGCTGGCGGACAGCAAGAGTTTCCGTCTTTGTTTGGCCGGAAGCGATGCGCAGGACGTAGGGAATTTGCGCCGCGCGGTCGTCGATGACGCGCAAGTCGGCGAGCGAGGGCTGCGCGTGCGCGAAAATTTCCGGCGGGACGCGGAACTTGACGAGGCGTTCGGTTTGCGCCGGCGGCAAATCAATGGCGCGAAAATATTTCCAGTGGGTCCACGCCAGAGGAAGCGAAGCGGCGGTTTGCGGGGCGGCGCTTTGTTGCGGGAGATTTTGCGCGGCGGCGCAGGGCGGCAAAAATGCCAGCGCGAAAACGGCGGCAATTAGCAACGCAGATGCAAAAGCAGATCCGTCACCACAGTTGGCAGAAGGCGCGGCCGCGCAGGGGATGATACGCGGCGGGCGCGAACGCGGGCAGATCACGAAGGCTTCTCTTTGCGAGCCATGGAGCGGCGCTGATACAGGAAGGAGACGGCGAGGAGCAGGATGCCGAGCACAAGAAAGGAAAGGATGCGGTAGAAGCGGCTGAGTTCGGAGAGGTCGAAGAAAAATACTTTCAGCACGACGATGCCGAACAGGGTGAGCGCCTGCCAGCGGAGGATCGCAGCGCGGCGCGCCATTCCGAGGATGATGAGAGCGGTGGCGTAGAGCGTCCAGAGAATGGAGAGGCCGAGCTGCTGCGCGAGGAAGCCGCCGCTGGTGTTGGCGCCGAAGCCGCGCGCCGGCGCGAGAAAATCCCAAATTTCGAGGGAGAGCGCGATGAGCGCGTAGACGTTCACGGCGACGGCCAGCGCGGCGAAGGCGATGCGTTCGCCTTCGTCAAATTGCGCGGCGACTTGGCGCACGAAAAAGCATGCGAGGGCGAAGCAGGCCACGGCGACGGCATAGGTCATGAAGCGCTGGTTCCACAGAAATTGGCCGGCGGGGATGCGCAGAGTGATGAGGCGCATGGCGGTGATGGCGAAAAAGAGCAGGCCTGCAGCGCGCAGCCACATCGAGGAAATTTTCGCGCCGCCCCAAACGAGCAGGAGGCCTTCGATGGACCAGGCGATGGTGAGGAATTGCGTGTCGAGGCGCGCAGGAATAGCCAGCGAGACGCAGACCAGCGCGAGCGCGGCGAAGAGCCAGCGCGCGTTCATACGGCCTTTGGAATTGGCGGAAGGCGCGGGAAGGACGCGCAGGGCGAGCAGATGCGCGGCGGCGAGGGCGAGAAATGCAAAAGTGAGCGCCCAGCGATTGTCGGGCCAGAGCATTTGGCGCAGCGCGAGCAAAAATACGGCGACGTTGCCGATGGCTACGGAGTATTCCGACTCTTCGAGGCGGCCATCGCGGCGCGCGCGCATCATGGGGAGCGCGGCGAAGAGCAGGAAAAACAGGATGGCGAAGGCCAGCGTCGGAACGAGTTTCGCGGGCGTGTAAAAGGCAGTGTACCAGCCCCAAAAATAAATTTCGGTGGCGGCGAAGGCCAGCGGCGGGAGCCAGTTCCATTTGCGAAAGCGTTCAAGGGCGAGCATTCCGGCGGAAAGAATGGCGTTGTAAGTGAAGAGCACAATTTGGTGATCGGCGCCGGTGCTGACCAGTTCAGGGGTAAGGAATCCGCCGATGAGCGCGAGGAGCGCGAGACGCTGCGAATTGCGGCCTAGCGCGATGATGGTCATGGCGGCGGTGACGGCGATCATTCCCGCGAACGCTTCGCCGGAAGTGAAAAGCGCGTAGTAGTGCCAGCCGCCCCAGAGCGAAAGATAGAGCACAGCGGCGCCGAGAGCGGCGATGCCTTCGGAGAAATATTCGTAGCCGCGATGCAGGAGCACGGCGCTTCCAACGAGCAGGGCCGCGCCGCAGAAAATGCCGATGGCGATGCGTCCGGCGGGGCCGATCCAATTATTTTCGAAGGCGTATTCGATGAAGAAAGCCACGGCGAAGAGCACGGCGATGATGCCGACGTAGTTCAGCCATTTGCCGGCGACGACGTTTTCGAGCTGCTCGGATTCATGGGAAGCGGCGCGCGGCGCGGTGTAGACGCTGTGCTTGGCGCTTCGTTCTGCAGCGTGAACTGACGACGCGGCTGGTGGCGGAATTGCGCTGGGCGGAGCAGCAATAGGCGGCGGTGAGGCGGCGATGATGCGTTCAGCGGGAGGTTGCGGCGCGAGTGGCCGTTGCGCGGGAGTTTGCGCGATGGATGGCGCGGGCGGTTGCGATTGTGCGAGTGATTGCGGTTGCGGCGCGGAGTCGAGGCGCGCGTAGAGGCGTTCGACGGCTTTTTCGATTCCCTGGACGCGCAATTCGAGGCGGCGAAGATTTTCGGGCGACGAGGCGGCGGGATCGGCGGCGGCGCGGCGAGTGCGTTTCAGTTGGCGAACCTGCACAAACGCGCTGATGGCCAGCACGGGAACGACCACCAGCAGCAGCACAGCTAACGCGATGAGCAAGACGAAACCAGATGCCATGTGAAGGCCTATGCGCGCACGTTAACACAGGGAAGTGCGAGTTGAAAGTTGAGAGTTGAAAGTTGCCAGCGAGAAGGTATAGAGCAGAAGTCGCACGCGCAGAAAATGAGTATGGCGCATCCGCGACGGCAGCGCGGAGGGCCGCGGCGCTGGCGAAATTGGCTCAGACCAGATGAAGTTCTTTCGCCGCGCCGTTTTTGCCGAGCTGCTCGAGCAGAGCGTCAATGCGCTTTTTGCGCTCGGCATATTCCTGAATCTCGTCGGGGCCGAGATTCTCGCGCAGGGCTTCCGATTGTTCGTTAATCAGCAAGTGGAGCTCGTTCAGGATTTCGGCTGTTGTGCTCATTGCGGGAGTGTGGACGATTTTGTTGCAGGCTTCCGTGCCTGCCGTCACGAGGGGTGGTGATGGGTGTCACATGAGCTGGAGGTTGGAGGCTGGAGGTTGGAGACTGGAAAACGGCAAACAGGTGGTCAGCGAGCAGGCAAGCGCGCGTGTGTGAAAAACCCCAGCCTTCGCGGAAGGCGTCAGGATGGGGCACCCGAGAAGGGGCGCGTTCATAGTTGATAGTTGAAAGTTGAAAGTAAGAACGCAACGCGCTCGCGATTGACCAGTGAGGATCAAGCGACACATGTCTGGCGGGTGGAAGCTGGAAAACGGAAAGATAAGGGCGAGTTCATAGTGGATAGTTGAAAGTTGAAAGTTGAAAGTAGAACCCAACGCTCGCGATTGCGCCGCCGCGATTCTGCTTGCTGTGAACTGTGAACTATGAACTATAAACTATCGGCTGCTACTCATATCTCAGGGCGTCGGCGGGGTCGATGCGCATGGCGCGGCGCGCGGGGATGTAGCTGGCGAGGAGCGCGGCGAGCAAAAACAGAACGGCGCTGGCGGCGAGGGTGAGCGGGTCGGCGGGACTGATTTTGTAAAGCAGGCTGGACATGAGCGGCGTGAGGGTGAAGGGCGCGATGAGTCCGATGGCGATGCCCGCTGAGGCGAGCGCGAGGGCGCGGCCAAGGACCAGCTTCAAAACGTCGGCGCGCGTGGCGCCGAGGGCCATGCGAATGCCCAATTCCTGAGTGCGCTGCGCGACGGCGTAGGAGATCACGCCGTAAATTCCCACCAGCGCGAGAATCAACGCTACCGCGGAGAAAATTGCGAAGAGCGCGACGGTGAAGCGCGATTGCGCGCGCGAGTCGGCGAGGATTTCGGCGAGCGTTGCGGCGTGCATGACGGGCAGATTGGCGTCAATGCGTGCGAGACGCGCACGCACCGCGGAAACGAGCGACATAGGATTGCCGCCGGCGGCGCGCAGGCTCAATCGCAGATGCGACCACGGAAGACTGGGGAAGGGAAGCATCAGTTCTGGCGCAGACTCGGCGGCGAGGCCGTTGTTTTTTATGTCGCCAAAAACGCCGACGACTTCGAGGGGCTTGGGCAGAGTGCCGAGCCAGATGTGTTTGCCGATGGGATTTTCGCTGGGCCAGAAGCGGCGCACGAAAGCCTGATTCACGATGGCGTACGTGGGAACGGTTTGATTGTCTTCGGGGGTGAATTCGCGGCCTCGCTCGAGCGGAACGCGCAAAACTTTTGCGTATCCGGGGCTGATGGTTTGGATGTTCACGAATGGACGGTGCGCGACGGGGACGACGGGCTGGCCTTCGGCGAGAATCGGGCCGAGGCGCGTGGCTTGCGGCGGCAGCGCGGAGGAAATTGCAACGGCGGAAACGCCGGGGAGGGTTTGGGTCTGGCGGAGAAGTTCGTTGTAGAAGGAAACCATCTGCGCGGGCGCGGCGTATTTTGACGGCGGCAAATTGATTTGCATGGCGACGACGCGATCGGGGTCGAAGCCGAGCGGAGCGTTGAGCAGGCGCGCAAAACTGCGAATCAGCAGTCCGGAGCCGATGAGCAAAATCATGGATAGGGCGACTTGCGCGACTACTAGGAGATTTTGCGAACTGGCGGAGCGGCGACTGCCGCTGGCTGCCCGGGAATCGTCGCGGAGGACGGAGTTCAGGTCGGCACGGGAAAGTTGCGCAGCAGGAGCGAGTCCGAAGAGCACGCCGCTGGCGAGGGAAATGGTGAGCGTGAAGAGGAGGACGCGCCAGTCCATGCCAATGCCGGCGCTGAGTTGAGAGACGGTGCCGTGATTCAAAGCAAGTAGCGCGCGCACGCCTGCGTATCCGGCGAAAATTCCCACGGCGCCGCTGATGATTGCGAGAAGCAAACTTTCGGCGAGCAATTGGCGCACTATCGCGGTGCGGCTTGCGCCTAGAGCCGCGCGAACAGCGATTTCTTTGCGGCGCTTGACGGCGCGCGAAAGCAAAAGGCTGGCAACGTTGGCGCAGGCGATGAGCAAAACGAGGCCAACCGCGGCCATGAGGACGAGCAGGGCCGGGCGGATATTCGCGACGACCATGGATTGCAGCGGTGCGACGGTAATGGGATATTTCGGGTCAGCGTCAGGCTTGGTGGGATTTTCGCGGCAATACGTCTTTTCGAGGACGTCCATTTCCGCTTGCGCTTGCTCGAGGCTGACGCTGGGAGCGAGGCGCGCGACTCCTTCGAGGTAGCCCATGCCGGCGGCGATGTGCGCGGGAGTGGCGATGTTCAGTTCAAATTCGCGGGGAATCCAGAGAGCGACGTCATTGCCAGCGGGCGCGAAGGAAAAATTCGCGGGGAGCACGCCGACGATGGTGTAAGGGAGCGAATCGAGGATCAGGGTTTGGCCGAGGACGTTGCGCGAGCCGGCGAATTCGCTGAGCCAGAATTGGTGGCTGAGAATGGCGACGCGCGGGCCGCCGCGCTGGCCTTCGCTGGCGCGAAAGTTGCGGCCGAGGGCGGGCTGTACGCCGAGAACGTTGAAAAAGTTCCAGGTGACGCGCACGGCGGAGAGTTGGCGAGGCTCGCCGCGGCCGGTCATGTCGAAATTGTCTCCCGCGAATGCGGAAATGCCGGAGAAGGAGTGCTGCTGGTCGCGGAAAAGCGAGAAGTGAGGATAGGAAAACGGCCCGACGTCGGAGCGATCGGCTATGGTTGATTCGTAGACCAGCACGAGGCGCGAGGAATGGGCGTAAGGCAGCGGCTTGAGCAGCAGGGCGCTGGCGACGGTGAAAATGGCGCTGTTCGCACCGATGCCCAGCGCCAGAGTGAGAATGGCGACGGCGGCGAAGCCGGGGGATTTGCGCAGAGAGCGCAGAGCGTATTTGAGGTCTTGCGTCAGCGTGCCTATGCGTCACCTCGTGACGTGAGAAAGCTGAGAGTTGATAGTCTAGAGTCGAAAACGCGCGGCGTAAAGCGCTGAAGGCGTTCGGGAAGCTGGCGGTGGCAAAGATAAGCGGATGACGAGCGAAAGGCCGTTCAAAAGCCGCACCCTTAGACACCAAAGTGTGCGGCATGCGGCGTCGGGAAATGACCTGATTGACGGTAGCGCGCCCTACGAAGCATAAACTGAGGCCTGATTGCTGAGCCCTAACCCACCTCAGGGCGGCGTAACTCGTTCTTAAGGTTGGAGAGAAGTTATGGCGGCACCGCAGCGCCGCATCGAGAACCGCACGCCCTCGAACGCGAAGATACTGGTCACTTCGGCGGACCGTCCGGAAGTGTGCGAGACGCTGACCGTGGAAAACATGAGCCGGAGCGGGGCGCGCGCGCTGACACGTGTCCTATGGAAACAAGATGATCGCGTGTTGGTGCAATCCTTGAAGGGCAATTTCCGCGCGCAGGGGCGAATCGTTTACTGCAAGGCTGTGGACCATGGAGGCAGTTTCGCGGTGGGGCTGGAATTTTTCTCGCCCGCAGGAAAATGGGAAGAGTGAAGGGGAAGGGCGCGTGGTAAGTGGCCGGTGATCAGCAGAGATTTGCTCCGGGAAGAAGCGAAAGACAATTAAGAAACCGCATCCTTACACGGCAAACGGTGGGGCATCCCGTTAGGCAGAATCGAAGCGCCTTTCGTTGAGTTGGATTCTCATTTCCTCGAATTAAATTCCCGACATGATGCGCGCAGATCTCAGGCGAGGTGCGCTGCGGAAAAGCCGCAGATCTTCGCCGAAAGCGCCCCGACAAAGAGCGTCGGGGCGAGCGAAGTTCTGCGCTACCAAGACAAGAATCCGCAAGTGCGGCTACGGAGTAGTTGCAGGGGTTTGCCGGCGGTTACGGCGAAGATAAAAGATGAGGACGATGCCGAGGAGGATGGAGGCGAGGCCGGCGGCTTGCGCGTTGGTCATGCCGAAAAAGGAGCGCGGGTTGATGCGGATGAATTCGACGAGGAAGCGCGCGATGCCGGTAAGAATTAGATATTGAGCGAAGACCATGCCCATGGGTGGGCGGCGCCAGAAACGAAGCTTGGCAAAGAAGAGCCGACGTCTCAGTCGGTGGATCGGATTTCGAAGCGCCCTCGACTGTTCTTCTGCCTCCTGCGGTGACATCACTTTGTGCGTGACGACGACTTTCGGCGGATTTGCAGCTGCCCAAACTTGGCGGCCGCCGAGCTTCCACAGCCACCAAAAAATAAAAATGGCGACAATCAATTCGTAAATGGGCGTGGGCTGAACGCGGCAGCTTGCGGGCCAGCCCCATTCGACGCACGTCAGCGTGGTGGGGACGGTGCCATGCGGAAAAGCCATCCCCCAGGGCAGATGAGTGGGCTTGCCGTAGTCGCCGTCGCCGGAGATGAGGCAGCCAATGCGTCCGATGCCGTAGCCGAGAGCCGCGGCGGGCGAAGCGGCGTCAAAAATTTCGAGCAGGGGAATGCGGTAATGGCGCGCGAGCCAGACGAAGGCGGCGACTCCGGCGAGAAGTCCGCCGAACCACGCGAAGCCGTACTGGCTGATGAGTTCGCTGGGATGGGCGAAGAGGTAGCGCGGATCTTCGAAGACGTGGTAGAGCTTGGCGCCGATGAGCCCGGCGATGCACGGCACGGCGATGAGCAAATCGGCGGGCGCCTGAATGGCGCGGCGGGCGGCGTCCTTGGCCAGCACGAAATACGAAACGAACATGGCGATGCCGACGAGCAAGCCGAAACTGGCAATGGTGAACGGGCCGATATGGATGAAGGGCATCATTCTTTGTTACCGCGAACCGTCCGTTATTCCAGAGAATCGTGCAGTCTATATGGATGCGCGTTACGGTACAACTTGGCGAAGCAATTCTCGTTCAACGCTCAGGTGATGGAAAGCGTATCGCCGTCACGGGGCGAAGGCGACGGCGCCGTAGAGGAGCTTGAACATGATGGCGCCGCCGACGAGCGCGGCGGAGATGCTGAGCAGCGTGCCGATGAGGAAATATTCGGCGAAGCGCACTTGCTTGAATTCGGGATAGCGCGCGATGGCCTTGGCGGTGAGGACAAGTCCAGCGGTTGCGGGCGAGCGCAGCAGCAGCGCGGTGAGAATGACGAAGCGTTCCAGCCAGCCGATGTACATTCCGGCGTTGCGCAGCTGTGTGGGGGATTCGCCCGGAGGAGGCGGATTGTTGCGCAGGAGCGGGCGCGTGAGCAGGCGAATGAAGTATCCGCCGAGGAAAATCACCGCGGCGTAGACGACGGCGACGAGGCCCAGGCGGGCCCAAAACGCCGTGGGCGGCGCGTAGACCATTGAGGCCGCGAATCGTATCGAATATACGAAAATGGGCGATTGCATTCGTTAATGCTATACGAATTTATGCGATTGTGAAGGGGCTGGTTGGAACTTGCGCGGTCTGTGGAAAGCTCCCTTCCAAAGCCAAGATTCACAGGCATGTATAAAAATGTACAATTCCATCATTATGTACGTTTGCGTGCAGCGCGAAGGCGCGCGACGATGAGCTGGTCGATGAGATGTTCAACGCCAGCGGCGGCGGCGACTAGCTGGCTATAATACGCGCGTTTCAAATTGCGCGAAACAGTGGAGCTGTCGAGGCGCAGAGCGCGCGCGGTGTCGCGAATGCCGCGATGTTCGAGGCGCGCGGCGAGGGTGCGCCACTGCTTGCGCGTCATTTTGCGCACCAGCGTGTCCTGCAAGGTATAAATCAAGTTGGAGAGGTGATCGAATTCTGTGTTGGGAGTGCGAAAGGCGGTGAGCGAGGCGGCTTTGCGCGCGCGCTTCAAGCTATCGAGCGCCTGGCGCGCCATGCGGAACGCGGGGCCGTCAAGCTGATTGACGGGCGGAGCGATGCGGCCGGGAACTTCGCCGATGCCGACGCCGATGCGCAGCGAAATGGGTTGCAGGCGCGCGCGCATCTCGAGCAAAAGCCGCGGAAGCTGTGCGAGATTTGCGGTGATGGTTTGGAATTCGTCGCCGGCGGTGACGGCGTAGGGCAGCAGGATGAGTTTGCGGCGGCGATGAGCGTGCGTGGCTTCGCGGAGGCGTTTGTGGAGCAGCGCGGGCAGGCGCTTGCGCGCGCCGGAGGAGATCACGTCTGCGAGGATGACGGCGTATAGTTTAGCCATGTACGTGAGCATACAATTCTATAGAAGTGCACGAATATGTGCAAGCGAATAAAGTGAGTGGATGGTGCGATAAGCAAACCTACATGCTCTGAAACCGATGTTGTGGAGCAAGGTCCCCACCCACCCTTCGCAGACGACGCTCAGGATGGGGCACCCTCGAAGCCGGATCTGCGGAAAGCCCGCCGAGCTTCGGAGGAGAAGCAGATGGTAATTCGAGAGCCGCACAATAGAGAGCAAAGAGGCACGCACATCCAAAGTGCCGCGCTGAGACCGCGCCGCGGCGCTACGTTCGAACCTGGTGCAGCATCCGGGGCGCCGGCGCGCTAGTCTTCGTCGTGGAGGGCCGCATAAAAGCGTTCGCCGATGAGTTGCTCGACGCCCGCGGCGGCGGCCATCAGCTGGCCATGGTATCCGGGCTGCAAAGTGCGCGAGAGAGCGGACGCGCTGCGTGAGGGCTCGGCCGCGTTCGCTGGAGGCACGAGCGAAACCACGTGCTCGGTGGTTCGCGAAGTTCGTTCGCCTGGTAACGGGTCAGAGGAAGCAGAGTGAACGAGCGGCGCGGCGTTTTGGGGATTCGACTCGCCAGAGGGGGGCTGAACGGCGAAGGTGCGCCACTGGCTGAGCGCCATTTTGCGCACGAGGTCGTCCTGCAATCTGTAAAATTCGTTGACCGTTTCATCGAAGTCGCGATTGATGGTGCAAAAGCGCGTCAGCGGGATGTTTTTTGGCGTTCGCGCGCGGTGGCGCCGACGGGATTGCGCCGAGGATTTTCCGAAATGCGCAGAGCTTGCAACACGCGACGCTTCGATGACGCGCTGCTCGGATTGTAGTTCGCTTAGCGCGCGGCGCGCCAGGCAAACGCACTGGCCGGTGAGCCGATTGGCAGGCTGCTTGAGATGACCGTCGAGCGCCCCAATGCCGACGCCGATTTGCAGGAGCAGAGGCTGCAAGCGTCCGCGCAAATCGAGGAGGATCCGCGGCAGGCGTTGCAGATTAGCGGTAATTGTCATGAATTCGCTGCCTGCGGTGATGTTGTACGGCAGGATGCCCCATTTCAGGCGGCGTTGTTGCGCTTGGCTGGCGCGGATGAGCAAGTAGCGCAGGAGTCGCGGCGGCAGCGCGCCGTGGCGGCGGAGGATTTTTTGCAGGGCTGGCGGGGCGGGCAGGGACTTCAGCGAGAAATGTGGGATGCGTGTTTGCGGCGCGTCGGATTTTCTCATGGCAGCGGTCGATGGCGTTGCGGATTGTGCAGGCGCGGTGGCCTCAGGATTGTGAGGAGGCACGACGTCGGCGAAAATTACGGCCCAAAGTTTGTCCATGTGAGCTCAGTACGATAGTACAACGGCAGGGATTGGGGAGCTGCGCGGAGCAGGAATGCATAGGCGATAGTCAATAGTTGAGAGTTAAAAGTCAAAAAATCAAAACAGCAACATCGAGGCCGAGGCGAGCGAGCGGAGAAACCTCATGTCAGTCCCGATAAGAACCATCGGGACGGGACATGAGCTACAAGGCGTTACTCATAGCGGAGGGCCACGATGGGGTCGACGCGCATGGCGCGGCGGGCGGGGATGTAGCAGGCGGCGACGGCGACGAGCATAAGGACGATGGCGACGCCGGCAAAAGTGAGCGGGTCATGCGCGGTGACGCCGAAAAGTTCGCTGGCCATGAGGCGCGTGAGGCCCAGCGCGGCGGCGATGCCGATGGCCACGCCGATGAGCGCCATGCGCGCGCCTTCGCCGAGAATGAGGCGCAAAACGTCCGAGCGTTGCGCGCCAAGCGCGATGCGCACGCCAATTTCGTGAGTGCGCTGGCCGACCAGATAGGAAATCACGCCGTAAATACCCACGCACGCGAGCACCAGCGCCAGCGCCGCGAAAACGCCGAGCAGAATCATGCCGAAGCGGCGCGAGGCCAGCGAATCGGAGACGACGCCGTCCATGGATTCTGTCTCGTACATCACTTCATCGCTGTTGATTCGTTCGATGGCGTGGCGAATCGGGGCGGCGAGCGCGTCGGGCGCGCCTTGCGTGCGCACGAAGACTTCCGAGCCTTTAGAGAGCAGAGGTATGAAGCGGTCGGGAATCTGCATCATGGACATATAGCCCTGCGCGAGCACGGGCGACTTTGCATCTTCGTCGAGGCCCCATTGCTTGATGTGGCCGACGACGCCGACGATTTCCGCCTGCGCGTCGAGAACGGCGAGATTGATGCGCTTGCCGATAGGATCCTCGTGCGGGAAATATTTCTTGGCGAAGTAATCGTCAATGACGATGACCGGAGTGGCATGCAAAGTGTCCTCGGCAGTGATGAAGCGGCCGCGAAGGAGGGGAGTCTGCATGACGTTCAGATAATCGGGCATGACGAAGTAAAGAAGCGTTTCGGGCATTTGATTGTCGCTTTGCGGCTTGGGATGGCCTTCGATCCAAAAGCCCACGTCGGTATCGCCCTGCATGGGCTGCGAACCGATGGTCAGCGACGCGGCGCGCACGCCGGGAACAGCTTCAAGGCCCGCCTCGAGCTGGCGCATGCCGTTGCGGACTTCATCGGGGGGCGCTCCGGCGAGCGACGGGGGATACGCGACGCCGAACGTGAGCACATTGTGGGGATTGAATCCTGGATTGACGTTCCAAAGGGCGACCAGGCTGCGAATCATCAGGCCCGCGCCAACCAGAAGAATCAAAGCGAGGGCCGTTTCCGCGATGACGAAAATTCCCTGCAAACGATGGCGCGCGCCGCTCGAGCCGCGTCCGCCTTCTTTTAGCGTTTCCGCCAGATTGCGCTGCGAGGTTTTGAGCGCGGGGGCGAGGCCAAACAAAATTCCGGCCAAAAGGGAGATGCCGAGAGTGAAAAGCAGAACGCTCGAGTCCAGGCCGACGTTGCCGGCGCGCGGAAGCGCCTGCGGCAGAATAGCGATTGCGGCGCGCGTGCCCCACGCGGCGAGAATCAGACCGATGAGGCCTCCGGCAAAAGAAAGCAAGACGCTTTCGGTGAGCAATTGGCGAACCATGCGGGCGCGGCTGGCGCCAAGCGCGGCGCGGATGGCGAATTCGCGCGTGCGCCCGGTGGAGCGCGCGAGGAGCAGGTTGGCGATATTGACGCAAGCGATGAGCAGAACGAATCCAACGGCGGCGAGCAAAACGTACAGAAGCGCTGCGATATCACCCACCATATTTTGTTTGAGAGAAATCAGCGTGATGCCGGAATTTTTGTCGGCCTGGGGATAAGCGCGGGCGAGATTTGCGGCGACGCTGCTCATATCCGCGCGCGCTTGACCAACGGTGACGCCGGGCTTGAGGCGGCCCATGGCGTCCATGCCCATGCCGACGCGGCGGTCAAGAAAAGTTTTGTCGGTCCACTGGCCGAGGGGCATAAAAATATCGGGCATGTGATTGGGAAAATTGTCGGCGTGAAAATAAAAGCTCGCAGGAAGAATGCCGACCACGCTATACGCGGTGCCATTCAGGGAAATAGTTTGGCCGAGAATTTTCCGCGAGCCGCCGAAGCGGCGCTGCCAGAAAGAATTGCTGAGAATGACGACGGGCGCAGCGCCGGCGTGGTCATCGTTCGCGCTGAAATTGCGTCCAATGAGCGGCTCAACGCCAAGGATGCGGAAAAAATCGGCGGAAACCATTTCGCCGCGCAGGCGTTCCGGCTCGCCGGAGCCGGTCATGTTGAAGGAATCGCTGCGCCATGCAGCAAGATCGCTGAGCGTCTTATTCTGGCGCTGCCAGTCGAGAAAATTGGGATACGAAATGGAAGATTCGTCGAAATTGGGCGTGCGCGAATAGAGCGCGACGAGGCGGTCGGGCTGCGGGTAGGGAAGCGGACTGAGCAAAACGCCGTTGACCACCGAGAAAAGCGCGGTGTTCGCGCCAATGCCCAGCGCCAGCGTGAGAATGGCGATGGCGGTGAAGCCGGGCGACTTCGCCAGTGTGCGGACGGAGTAGCGAAGGTCCTGAAGAAGAGTGTTCATTGCGCCTCTCAATTCTACCTGATTCGCCTACGCGAGTATGCGTCGCGCGCTCGATGAGAGATACGAGAGGAGCGCGGAGAAAGTTCCCGGCCGCGAGATGCGCACCACCGGAGCTGGTTGCCATTCGCGGCCGAGAGGATTTACTACGCGCGTCGAATGCAAAATCCACAGGTGAACTTTCCGCCGTTGCAAAATCGCGGCGCGGGTGTAGACTCGTGGACGTTACAGCCCCCAAAAATCCCCGAAGTAAAATTCTGCGCAAGGAGAATTTCCATGGCAACTGCAGTGAGACCAATTCCGGAGGGGTACCATACGATCACGCCGTCGCTGACGTGCAAAAACGCCGCGAAGGCCATCGAATTTTACAAAAAGGCATTTGGCGCCAAGGAACTGCACCGGCTGGACGGCCCAAACGGCACCATCGGGCACGCGGAGCTGCAAATTGGCGATTCAAAGCTGATGTTGAATGACGAATTTCCGGGAATGTCCACCGCGCCAAAGGACCTCGGCGGGCATTATCTGGTGCTGTATGTCGAGGACTGCGACAAGGTGTTCAACAACGCGGTGGCCGCGGGCGCAAAAGTCGATATGCCGCTGGCGAACCAGTTTTGGGGCGACCGTTTCGGCAAGCTCACGGATCCGTTCGGGTACAAGTGGGGAGTTGCGACGCACGTTGAGAATGTGAGTCCACAGGAAATGGAGAAGCGTTCGAAAGAATGGATGGCCAAGGCGGCCGGTCAGCACTAGAGCCGCTTTTTCATTGCACCGGTACTGAATGGCCCATCGAAATTTTGCGAGGCCGGCTTTGGGAGGCGGCCTGCGCTCGATGGGCCATTTGTTTGCCACATTTTTTCGAGGCACGCTCGAGGCGGATGCTGGCTTCGGCGGCGGGGAGGCTGCGCTTATGATTTGCTTGACTCCGGCGGGGCACTCGGTGCATCTTCTCAGGCACAAAGCAAAATTTCTTAGACAGATTATGCGGTCGCGGAGTCGCGGGCGATGAGTTCTTCCAAGGAACTGCGCGAATTTGTTGCTGCGGCGAAGAATGCCGGAGCAAGCGACGAGGCTCTGGTCGGGCTCTTGCAGGGACGCGGCTGGCCGAAGGATGACGCGTACCGCGCTCTGGGCGATCACTACGAAAGCCGCAGCGGACTTCGTGTGCCGGTTTACAAACGCTCCGGATCGGCGCGCGACGCTTTTCTGTACCTTTTCAGCTTTGCGGCGCTGGGCACGTGGACCATCGGACTTGGCTCGCTGATGTTCACGCTGATTGACCACTGGATTCGCGACCCGCTGACGACGAGTTACGGCTACGGAAGCCTGCAGGACCAAATTGCCGGCTCGCTGGCGTCGCTCATTGTGGCGTTTCCCATTTATTTGCTGGTGATGTTCTACATTCTGCGGCGCGTGGAAGTGCACGCGGACAAGCTCGAATCGCCAGTGAGAAAATGGCTCACGTACATTGCGCTGCTGATTGCCGCCGGCGTCGTGCTGGGCGACTTGATTGCTTTCCTGACGCATTTTCTGCAGGGCGAACTCACGGGGCGGTTCGTGGCTAAAGATGCGGTGGTGTTCATCATTGCCGGCGGCGTTTTCTGGTATTACATGGGCGCGGTGCAGAAGAAGGGCATTCCGGTCGAAGGAAGCGCATGAATCGAAATTCCGTGGCGATGATTGCCGCCGCCATCGCCGTGCTTGCCGCCATCGTGCTGGGATTTTGGAATTTGGGCAGTCCAGCGCGGGAGCGGGCGATCCATCAGGATCTTCGCACCGTGCAAGCGCTGAACACGCTGGCCGGGCAGATTCAGAACTCGTGGCGAGTCGCGAACCGAGTCCTGCCCGCGAATCTCGACCGGTTCGCTGCGAGCGCGAAAGAAGATCCCACCACGCACGCGCCGTTCGTCTACCAGGCGAAGGCTGGCAGCCAGTACCAGCTGTGCGCGACGTTTCTGACCGACAATCGTAAGGCCGCAGCCCAAGACCAGGCGCGGTTTTGGGCGCATCCCAGCGGGCCGTACTGTTTTACGTTGGATGCTTCGGTGTCGCCGCCTCCGCCGCCCTATTATTATCCGTTCTGATTCGTGACCTGTTGCTCAGGGACAAGGGGGAATATTCGACGGAGGAAGCTCCCGATGGCAGGGATGCTTGTTTGCTTTCGGCTTGCCCATTGCGTGCGCAGGATGTGCAACACTTCGAGGGAAGGGTACAGCAGATTCCTCGTCAGATGCTGGTCGCATCCTCCTTGGAATGAGAAGAACGTTGGCGTTAGGTGGGGAGGGGGGCGAGGTCCGATTCGTCGGGTTCGGCGGAGGATCTGGATCTCGCAGAACCGGCGGAGCCAGCGCCGTTATCGCGAGCGGGTGACTTTGAGGCGGCGCCATTCGAGTTTGCGCCATTCGAGCCTGCGGCGGGGCCAAAAATGAAATCGCTCGATGCGGAGGGCGCGGATGCAGCGCTGCCGTTGGCAAGGGCGGCTTCGAGCTTCAACACGAGCGCGTCGCGCGTGAACGGCTTCTCCAAGAATAATTTTCCTTCGGCGACGACTTCAGCGTCTTTCTCGTATTCCAAGTAGCCGGACATGAAAACCACCTTCAGGTTGGGGCGGCGCGCGCGGAGGGAATGCGCGAGTTCCGGGCCGCGCATCTGCGGCATCACCACGTCGGCGAGCAAAATGTGCACCGGCTGGTCAGGGCGTTCGACGAGCGCCAGAGCTTCGAGGCCATCGCGCGCGGCGAGAACTTTATAGCCGGCGGAGCGCACGTATTCGCAGGCGAGTTCGCGCACGCCGTCTTCGTCTTCGACAATGAGGACGGTTTCGGTGCGCCATGAAACCGGAGAAGCGCCCGCAGAAGGCGCGGCGTCGAGAGGCGCGTCGGTGCGCGGGAAATAAACTTCGAAGCGCGCGCCCTTGCCGACTTCGGAATCCACCCACACAAAACCATTGCTTTGCTTGACCGCGCCATAAACAGTAGCGAGGCCGAGGCCGGTTCCTTTGCCTTCCCCTTTGGTGGTGAAGAAGGGCTCGAAGATGTGCGCCTTCAATTGTTCGTCGATGCCGCAGCCCGTGTCGCTGACGGCGAGGACCACGTATTTTCCAGGCTGCAGCGGCGAATGGGTCTCCGCGAAAACGGTGTCTACGACGAAATCATACGTCTGAATGTTCAGCTTGCCGCCGTCAGGCATGGCATCGCAGGCGTTCACCACTAAATTCATGACCACTTGTTCGAGGTGGCACGGGTCGGCCTTCACGTGGCCGATGTTTTTGCCGGCGGTGAAGGAGAAGTCGATGTCTTCGCGCACCAGGCGCATGAGCAGCTTGCCCATTTCGGAAACGACGTTGTTGAGGTCGAGAACGCGCGGCTGCGTGGTCTGCTTGCGCGAAAAAATCAGCAATTGGCGTGTGAGCGAAGCGGCGCGGTCCGCGGCTTTGGCGATCTGCTGGCCGCTGGAGCGCAAATCGTCGGCGGGCGAAAGCTTGTCGAGCAAGAAATCGCAATGGCCTTTGATGACCGTGAGCAAATTGTTGAAGTCGTGCGCGACGCCGCCGGCGAGGCGTCCCATGGCTTCCATGCGCTGCGAGCGGCGAAGCTGCTCTTCGAGGCGGCTACGTTCGGCATCGTTACTTTGCAGCGTGGTGCGCATGCGGCCAAAGGCGCGCGTGACTTGCGCGACCTCATCGTTGCCCGAGGGCTTCAGCGGATACTGGTAATCGCCGGTTTCCAGCGCGCGAACGCCGCCGACCAGCGCTTTCAGCGGGCGCGTAAACGTGTCGGAAATAATCAGGACGACAATGGCGCCGACGATGACGGTGGCCAGCAGCAGCCACAAAAGCAGGCGATTCAATTTGGCCAGATAGGCGATGCCCTCATTGTAGGACTTCAAAACCACCAGGCTGACCTCTTCATCCTTGGCGACGCCCGGATTCAACGGGACAGCATCGGCGATGTACTTTTGGCCTTCAATTTCCACTTGCTGCGGAGCGGTCGGGGCCGTGGATTGCTCCTCGAGGTCGCGCTCTTCGAGCGGCGAAAACGTGCTGACCAAAATTTGATTGCCGCGGCGGAAGGCGACTTCCGTGGCGGAAATGCGGTGCAGTTCGCCGGCCACGCCATTGTCGACCAGGCTGCCGACGACCACGGTTCCCAGGTGCGCGTTGCCTTGATCGGGGCCAGCGATCACCGGCTTCAGAACGATTTGGTACAAATGACCGTCGCCGACCCACCAGTCCGTCGTGCGATGCGCGCGAAGGCTCTGACGGAGCAGAACTTCCGCGGAACGCTTGTTGAAGTCGCCGACCAAAGTGGTGTGCAGCGCGAGCACGCTGCCATGCGGGTCAGTCATGAGAAAAAGATTGCAGTCCTCGGATTGCCAGGGGTCTTCACTGGCGGTGGAAATGGCGGTGGGATCGCCGTTGCGCAGGACGGCCAATGTGGCGAGAAGTTCGGCTTTGTGGCGGAGCGCTACTTCGCGCTGATGCTGCATCACCTGGAAGGTCGAAGCGGCGTTGTGCGATTGCTCCTCAATTTGCTGCTCGACCTGGAGTTTGGCGACGCGGCCGACTACCAGCAGCGTGCCGGCCATCAGCGCGCTGGTGACCACCACGAGCGAGAGCAGGAATTTCGTGCGCAGCTTGACGTTGGCGGCAACGCCGTAAATGTGGTCACGAATCGCGGCGAGAAAATCGAGAAACAGGCGCAGGCCGCGGCGAAGTTCCATGGGAAGGGAAGTGACCGGCCGGACGAGCGTTTCGCGGAAGAAAGTGTGCACCGATTGGCCGGCGGATGAGGCATTGGCACGCGCCGATAAATCTGCGGCGCGGTGAGCCAAGCGGCGGAGAGCCGAGGCAGTGAAACTGGCGAAGGCCTTCGCGGCGCGTGACGCCGCGTGAAAGGCGCGGTTGGATAAAGAAACGGCAAAATTGCGAAAGGCTGCGAGAGCGTTCGCTACGCGCGAGAGGAATGGATTTTTCTGCATCTGCGAAGCAGGATCGCTGACTGGCGCGTTGAGTTCGTCGGCTACTTTATAAACTGGGCTGAGCATCGGGGCATTTTGCGTTTCGGCGTTCTCTTCGTCAGCCGGGCGCGGCACAGGCGGAGCGAAATAGGCGCGCAGCGACTCGAACGCAAGTCGAAGTCTTCCCGTCGCTTGAGCGTCTCGCCTGGCTTTCGGCACTGTCAACCCCAAAGCTTGAATCTGCCGCTTCCGCCCGAACTGCGAAATAGTGCAACCGTACCACTGTGTGTCGCAAGTAGCACTAAGAGAAAGCCCTACAGGATGCCCGCAAAATCTGGCTAACTGCCATAGCAACTGCCAGTTGCGGGTGGCGAAGAACCAGCGAAACTATGTTTGTTCTAAGGTGTTTTCCCGCAAGAGGTTACCGAGGCAGGTTTCCGCGCGCTGATGAAGGCAGCTTGAAACATCGAAATTCGCGTTTTACCGTGTGCCGTTAAACGAACCATCGTTCTACACTTGGGAACGTGAAGCCACTAGGGGGATGTGAACAGGAAGCTGAAGCCGGTACGTCCCGGCGAGCATTTGCGCGAACTGGACGTCGCAGAAGATGAGCGCGCGGCGCGCATTGAACGCGAAGCAATGCCTATGGAATCCAGTCCGCGATAATTTCGTGGCCGGCTATCCGGCGGCCTGCGCTTCCAATATTCTGCCTCAGTAGTTCAGGCTGAAGTGCAGCAAGTGCGTGAACCAAACGAGCCACACGCTGACGAGACAGGCGAGGGCGATGAGCGTGTCGTGCGTTTTGGCCCACCACCAGCGTCCCGGCGCGCCCACGGAGACCCAGAAATTCCACAGGGCCAGCAGCGTGCCAAAGACGCCGAGCCAGCCGATGATTTGAATGATGCGGAACCACGGATCGGCGCTCGACGAGAGCAGATTCAGGTGCGAGCCGGCCTCGAGAATGGTGATGATAAACGCGGCCCAGAAAACTAAATCAATGGCGCAGACAATGCGCGCCCATCTGCGCGCGCGGCGCTCAAGGTCGCTGACTTCCCATTTGTGCCCGTAATGCCAGCGAACGAGCGCGGCGATGGGCCAGAGAATCAGCGTCAGCACAAAAATTCCAAGCGCAACGACGAGCATAAACGTGATAAAGCCCTTCGAGCGGTACCAGCTCACCTGCTGATAAACTTCGAACGGATATTCCAGCGCAATTTCCAGGCGGCCATTCGCGCCTTTCTTGAAAACGATTTTGTTCTGCGGATTCGCCGGATCGTACCAGACGTTGTGCGATTCTTCGTGCCAGCTAATCGGCTGGCCATTGACGCCGTTCATGCCGGCGACGCTCAAAGTGCCATCTTTGCCGGGCGAAACAGACGTTTCACCGAGAAGCGCAAACATGTAAAAAATGTTGGTCTGCGGGCGGCGGCTGGAGATGTAGCTCCCGCTGACCGCGCGCGCATCCGCGCTGGCCTCAGCCTCGGGAACGGAGCCGATTTTCGGCGTGTAGGGAAAATAGCGGTCCATGAAGTGGTCGAACAGCGGCCCGCGCGGCAAAACGCCGCCGCGCCCCAGGCTGTTGTAAGACACGAAAAGGCCGGTGTTCGCGTCGAGAATCAAATGCAGGTCGCTGTGAAAATAAATGGTGTCGCCGCCATGTCCGATGATGCGATGTCCGTTGCGCGTTTCTTCGTAAAATCCCAGGCACATGCCATTGACGCGGGGATCCGGCGCGTACTGGCGCGTGTGCATCTCCTGCACGGTTGCCGGACTCAGAATTTGCGCGCCGTTGTAGCTGCCGTTTTCGAGATGCGCGATCATGAAATGGGTGATGTCCAGCGCGGAAATCGAGAGCGCGCCGGCGGGCGCGGCGGTGACGATTTCAAACGGCTTCGCGCCGCCGGAAGCAACTTGAAATCCCTGGGACATATCTGGCGCGAGGCTGGGCGGCAGCGGCTGGCGAAACGTTGCGTGGGTCATGCCGAGCGGCTCGAAAATGTGCCGCTCGATGTATTCATCAAAGGGCTCGCCGGAAACGCGCTGCACGATGTAGCCTGCGAGCGTCGCCCCGTAGTTCGAATAGGCGCCCATGGTTCCCGGCGGGAAAATCTCTTTAGGCAAATGCGTTTTCAGGTAATCGCCGAGGGAAGGAATTTTCGCCGCGTTGAAAGTAATTAAATCCTTGATGGCTTCCTCGAAGCCCGGCGTGTGCGTCATCAAATCGCGCATGGTGACGGGCTTGCCGAACGTTTCGGGAATGCGAAAGTCGAGATACTGGTTGACGTCCGCGTCGAGGTTGATTTTTCCTTCCTGAACGAGTTGCATCACCGCCGTCCAGGTGAAAAGTTTCGAGACCGAGCCGACGCGGAAGAGCGTGGTCGCCGGTGAAACAGGCGTTTTCTTTTTCAGATTAGAGTAGCCATAACCTCTGGCGAAGATCACTTTGCCGTCTTTCACCACGGCGACCACCATGCCGGCAATGTCGTCGCGCTCGATGGAAAGGGGAGCAAGCCCGTCAAAAAACGCGCTGAGGTCCTGCGGGGTGAGTTGCGCCGGGGCTTCCTGCAGCGCTTCTTCCGAAGCTGCGGGCGACGCGGAAGCAGCTTTTTTCTCGGAGCGCTTTACCTTTGGCAATTTGGGCGCAGGCCCGGTGTGCTTTTGCTGCGCGGCCGCGGAGGTGCGCGGCGCTGCATTTGCGGAACGCGCCGTCAGCGGAGGAGCGAACAGTGGGAGAAGCAGCAGCGCCGGCGCGAGCATGGCCAAAGCGAACACAGCTTTTCGCGTGGGCAATGCGACACCGGAAGCGTTGGGAGCGCCGCGGAAGTTCTCTTGTGAGCGCGGCGAACTGCGTCCATTTTGCGAGGCGCCAGCCGCAAAGGCACTATGAAACAAACGTTTCATTCTATGGCTGCATCGTTGCCAAATGTGTCCAAAGCGCTGCGTGGGAATGAGCATGTGCTGTCGTCTCCTGGTCAAGTCAAGTGGTGCGGGGAATGTACATTCGGAATCGCACTACGTCAACAAAATTACCGGAGCATCCGCCGAAGTTTCATTTGTTTCGCATATGCGACGCAAGAGATGCGGAAAAACGTAGCGAACACAACGAGGATCAGACGTGCGGCATTGCTTCTCGGCGGCGGGACAAGCCGCCAAAGATCATTCCGATAAACAAGCCCGTGCTTCTGTTGCGGGGCGTGCCAGCGCGGGCCGTGAATCAAGCTTTGCGGCGGGCGGCGCGAATGCCATCTTCAATTCGGCGGCGCGCCTCTTTGGGGCCGCTAGCGCCGAGGATTCGGTATTTCCTGCCCTGCAGCTGGTGATAATTCACGAAGAATTCCTCGAGTTCTCTCAAGAAATGTTTGCCAAGTTGGTCAATGTGGCGGATGCGGGCGTAGCTGTGATTGGCCTGTTCGATGGCGATGATACGGTCATTACGCTCACATTTTTTCTTTTTCTTGCCTTGCTCGCCCTCGATGATTCCGATAATGCGGCACTTCAACAGGCAGCCGGGAAATGCGGGCTCATCCATTAGCACCAGTACGTCGGTGGGATCGCCGTCTTCGGCCTTGGTCGAGGGGATGAAGCCAAAGTCGTAAGGAAAAGTCATTCCAGCAGGGAGGACTCTTTTAAGAGCGAAGATTTTCTGTTCTGGATCGAACGAATATTTGTTGCGGCTGCCCTTGGGCGTTTCGATGACCACTTGGACGCAGTAATTCGGGTCTTCGGCATCCAGAGGCGCGAGGACTGAGGGGTCAGCCAGCGCGGGTTTTTTCGATTTCTTCTTCCCGTTCTTCATGAAGCGGCGCCAATGGCAAGAAGTTCGCTACCGCCGTGCGTACATCACTGCCGTGATTTGGATGAAGGAGCCGCATAGCCGGTGACTTGCAGGCATCCCTGGCTCTAGCCAGCGTCTTTCAGGAGCGGCAAGCCGTACTGCGTTATCTTGCGGTCGCGGACGCGATCTTCGACCAGGCCGGGGCGGTTTCTCAGAGCAACACGTGCGCACAGAATCCCTATTAGGCACAACGGGATTGCGTCCGATCTCGCCCGCCCCGGCGTTCGCAACCTGACGGCACGCCACATAAGGCCTTACACGGTATCGGTGACTGCCCGATTGTTTAAAGACCGCAGGTCTTTGATAGTAAGAGCGGAAATTAGCAGTAGCCCGGGTTCCCCCTCATCGGGCGCGCAGCAAAACTCGCAACATGTGCGGTGGGACGGTATCTAATGTCTGCGCGAATGCCACGAATGGAAGATCGATCTCCAACCAAGATGGCCCTTTGCGTCTCTCTGCTTGAACGGCCGGAAACAACAGAAACCCTTGTAGTAGAAGACATTAGCCGGCACGGAGCGCGCGCCCTGGCCAGCATTCCCTGGCGTCAGGGCGATCGCGTGCTGGCTAAGGCAGTGAAAGGGAGTTTCCAGGCGCATGGCCGGGTGGTTTATTGCAGACCACTGGAGAATGCGATTGGCCGGTTCGCCGTGGGGCTCGAGTTTTTTTCTCCTAGCGGGAACTGGGAAGAGTGAAGAGCGCAGTTGATAGGTTACACTCGAGAGTCGAAGGTTGAACGGCTTGCAACGGCTTAGCTCCGCCCGGATGCTTCTTGACGACCGCGTGGCGACTCTTGCCTGCCTCCAGAACTGTTCGCTTCCGTAAAATGCGCTCCCGCTAGCGGACACAACACTGACGTTCCGCGCCTCTACTAGCAAGCTAAATCATTGATACAAAACTTCTTGCATTAACTGGCCTTCGGAATCGTATGTGCATCGTGATTCGCGGGATCCGTTGCCCAGGAGGAGTGCGCCTATGAAATCACTGCTTCAGGACTTTCGCTATGGGCTGCGAGTGCTGCTGAAGTCGCCAGGATTCACCATTATCGCGATTCTTACACTGGCGCTGGGCATTGGCGCGAATTCGACGATTTTCAGCTGGATAAGCTCCACTGTGCTGAATCCGATTCCGGGCGTGGCGAATTCCAGCGCGTACGCGGAGCTTGCAGCGGGCAAAGATGGCGATCCAAGCCCGATTTCGTATCCGGATTATGTGGACTTGCGCGACAACAATCGCAGCCTCGCGGGCTTGATGGCGTTTTCGCTATGGTCCATGGACTTGACGGGAAACAACAAGCCGCAGCGCGTTTGGGGAGAGTTCGCCTCGGCGAATTATTTTGACACGCTGCAGTTGCGTCCATTTCTGGGAAGGATGTTTCTGCCGGTTGAAGGCACGCAGCCCGGCGGCGCGCCCGTAGTTGTGCTGAGCTATGCATTGTGGCAAACGCATTTCGGCGGCGACCGCAACATCATCGACAGGACCATCCAGATCAACAAACATCCGTTCACGGTGATTGGCGTGGCCCCGCCGATTTTTCAAGGCACGCAGACTGGCGTGCGCGCGGATTTGTGGATTCCCGCAGTGATGGTGCAGGATTTCGTCAACGGAGATGAAAATTTAGTGACGGATCGCGGCGCCGGCTGGATGATGGCCGTCGCACGGATGAAGCCCGGCGTGACGCGCGAGCAGGCGCAAGCGGATCTGAGCAATTTGTACGGGCAGATTGCCAAGGAGTACCCGACTTCGCACCGCGCAAAGAGAACCGCGACTCTCTACCCGATGTGGCGCGCGCCCTGGGGCGCAAATTATTACCTGCGAACGATTCTATTCTTGCTGATGGCGATTTCGGCAGTGGTCTTGCTGCTGGCCTGCGCGAACGTGGCGAATCTGCTGCTGGTACGCTCCGTTTCGCGGCGGCGCGAAATGGCCATTCGGCTTTCCATCGGCGCGACGCGCTGGCGGTTGATTCGGCAATTGCTCGCGGAGAGCCTGATTCTGGCTGTTTGCGGCGGCGGGATCGCCATGGTGTTCACTTTGTGGACTGCGCCGATGCTGGGCAGCTTCATTCCGCCGACGCAAATCCCCATCGCCATGAATTACTCCGCGAACAGCACGGTGCTCTACGCGACGCTGGGGATCTCGTTGCTCACTGGAATTATTTTTGGAATTTTGCCGGCGCTGCGCTCTTCGTCGCTGCAACCGGTTACCGTGCTGAAAGAAGAGTCCGGCAGCGCCAGCGGCGGACGCAAAAAAGCGCGCCTGTCGAGCATCCTCGTGGTGGCGCAAATCGCCATGTCGCTGCTGCTGCTCATCTGCGCCGGGCTTTTCATTCGCAGCTTCCGTTTGCAGCAGCAATTTTATCCGGGATTCAATCCGCAAAATGTCCTGATTGAAACTTATGACTTGCAGGGCGTGGGCTACGACCAAAAATCGGGCCTGGAATTCCACCGGCAGCTTCTTGCAAAACTCGACGCGGTTCCGGGTGTGAAGTCCGCGGCGCTGGCGAGCTGGATTCCCATGAGCATGGTTAACAGTCGGCAAAGCATCGATGCGCAGGGCTACGTTCCCCGCCTGCACGAATCCATGGACATGGATGTGGCTTACGTCAGCCCTGATTACCTGCGGACGATGCAGATTCCACTGATTGCGGGTCGCGAATTCGCGATGAGTGACACGGATAAATCGCAATTGGTAGCAATGGTGGATCAGGAATTCGCGCGGCGCTACTGGCCAAATCAAAACGCCATTGGCAAGCGGCTGCGTGCGGATGGGAAATGGTTCACGGTAGTTGGCGTGGCCGGAAACATTGACACCGACGATTTGGGGCAAAAGCCACGGCCGGTCGTGTTTTTGCCGCTGTTGCAGGATTACGTTTCGCGCGTGGCCGTGCATGTTCGCGTGGGCGGAAGCCCGCTGGCGTACGTTGGCGCAGTGCAAAATGCCGTGCATTCGCTGGACGCGGAGCTGCCGCTTTTCGATTTGATGACGCTGCAATCGCGCATCGAGTTGAACAGCACCACGTCGCGTATCGGCGGAGTTTTTGTGGGCACGTTCGGCTTTCTCGCGCTGATTTTGGCGGCGGTGGGAGTTTACGGCGTGCTGGCGTACACCACGCGGCAGCGGACGCACGAATTGGGCATTCGCATGGCGCTGGGCGCGGAGCCAGGAGACGTTTTCGGGCTGGTGCTGAAGCAGGGCGCGATTCTGGCGTTTGTGGGAATTGCCATTGGGCTGGGCGCGTCGCTTGTGCTGACCCGCGCGCTCGCTAGCCTGAACGTGCTCTTTGGCGTGAGCCCGACCGATCCGCTGACCTACGCGGCCGTCTCCGCGGTGCTGATCGCTGCGGCGCTGGTGGCGTGCTACATCCCGGCGCGGCGCGCCGCGAAAGTCGATCCGATGGTGGCGCTGCGCTATGAATGATTTGTAGCTCATGTCCCGTCCCGATGGTTTTTATCGGGACTGACATGAGGTTTCTGCGCTGCTTTTTGATTTTCGATGTGTCGCGCGGAGAAGCCTCACGTCAGGCCGCACTAAACACGTGCCGGGGACGTGAAAAGCCTCGCGTCAGTTGCGGAAAATCATCGCAACGGGACGTAAGCTACAGGGGGATACATGAATACCTTGCTGCAGGACGTTAGATATGCGCTACGCATGCTGGCCAAATCGCCGGGGTTCACGGCGATTGCGGTGCTGACGCTGGCGCTGGGCATCGGCGCGAACACCGCGATTTTCAGCATGATTAATTCCGTGCTGCTTGAGCCCCTGCCGTTCAAGAATCCCGCGCAACTCGTCTCTTTGCGCGAAACGGAGAGCGCGCCGGGGAATTTTCCGCTCGATGGCGCGGACTACCTCGACTGGCAGGCGCAGAACAAAACTTTTTCCTCGATGAGCCTGTACGGCTATCCGGAGGGCCGCAATGCCAGCGGGGCGGGCGAGCCGGAAGTTGTTTCCGTCCATGAAACGCAGGCGAATTTTTTCGACACGCTGGGCGTCGCGCCTTTGATTGGCCGCGCGTTTGCGAAGGGCGAGGACGTTGCAGGCAAGAATCGCGTGGCGATTCTGAGCTATGGCTTCTGGAAGCGGCACTTCGGCGGCGACCGCAGCGCGCTCGGTAAAACCATACAGCTGAATGACGAACCCTACATGATTATCGGCGTCATGCCGGCGTGGTTCGATTTTCCAGCGGCCACGGACCTTTGGACGCCTTTCGACATGGATTCGCGGCGAATCCACGAGCGAGGCTCGCATTGGGCCAGCGCGGTTGGGCGATTGAAGAATGGCGTGAGCATCGCGCAGGCGCGCGCCGATTTGCTGGCGATTTCCGCCCGGATCAATAAAGAGTATCGCGGGCCCAAAGATCAGGACATTCACTCGCTGGTTTTTCCGCTGAAGGACTATCTGGTGAGCAGTTCGCGCGACCAGCTCTTAATTTTGCTTGGCGCGGTGGCGCTGGTGCTGCTGGTGGCCTGCGCGAATATCGCGAATCTCTTACTGGCCCGTTCGACAGGACGCGTACGCGAAATGGCCGTGCGCGCGGCCCTCGGCGCGGGTCGCTGGAGGCTAGCGCGGCAATTGCTCACAGAAAGCGTCTTGCTGGCGCTGGCGGGCGCAGTGCTCGGAGCTTTTGGCGCGTGGTGGGGCGTGTCGGCGCTGAATGCGGCGCAAACGTCGCCGATTCCGCGCATCAATTCCGTGCAGGTGAATACCACGGTGCTGCTTTTCACGGCTGGCGTGAGCGTACTGATAGGAATTTTGTTTGGACTTGCGCCCGCGCTGCACACTTCAAGTTTGGATCTGAGCGACGAGCTGAAATCAAGCGCCAACGCGGTGGTCAGCGCGACAGGTCGCGGCCGCGCGCTGCGCAATACGCTGATTGTTGCCGAAATTGCCGTTTCGCTGGCGCTGCTGGTTGGCGCGGGGCTATTGCTGCGCAGCTTCGCGGATATGCGCTCGGCGAATATTGGCGTGGATCCGCACAACGTGCTCACCATGCACATCACTTTGCCCGCGGCCCGATACAAGAGCGGTCAGACGCAGAAGCAGTTTTTTGACCAATTGATCTCGCGCATCGATCAGATTCCGGGAATGGAAGCAGCCAGCGTTTCCACCGTCATGGCGCTCGAAGGCGGCTGGAACGGCTACGTCACCATTCCAGGAGTCACCAATCCGAAACTGGTCAATCTGCTGGTCGAAGACAATTACATCACGCCGCAGTATTTCAAAACCTTTGGCATCCGCGTTATCCAAGGCCGCAATTTCACCGAGGAAGATATGCAGCAGGCGGCGAATGAAGGCGACAAGCTCGTCGCATTGCAGGAGCAAGCCAACAAAAACCCGAAGATGAAGATGCCTGCGGGCTTCTCTTATCCGGTAATTATCAACGAAACGATGGCCAAGCTGTTCTGGCCAAACCAGGACCCCATTGGGAAATCGTACGCGCAGTCAGGCGGCGGCCCGGAACAGATTGTCATCGGCGTGGTCGGCGACGAGAAGCAGATACGGATCGGGAAGCAGTCAGCGCCGGAAAATTATGAGCCGCTACCGCTGGAGCTGAGCTTTTCCCCGGGATTTTCGGGCATTGTTTCGCTGAAAATGAAAATGGCGCCGGCGGGCGTGCTGAATGAGGTACGCCGCGCGGTGCTCAGCCTGGACAACACAATTGGCGTGTATCACGTGCGCACAATGGACGACGTTATCGCTGACAACATGCAGGACGCTACGCTGCAAACTTTTTTGCTGGGCGCTTTTGCGGCGCTGGCGCTGGTGCTCGCGGCGGTGGGACTCTACGGCGTGATGTCCTATCTGGTGACGCAGCGCACGCATGAAATCGGCATTCGCATGGCGCTGGGCGCGCAGCATAGCGATGTGTTGCGCATGGTGATTTTGCAGGGCGCGAAATTGATTTTGCTGGGCGTGGTGATTGGAACGGCGGGCGCGCTAGGGCTGACGCAGTTGATTTCCGCGTCGCTCTTTGGCGTGACGGCGACGGATCCGGCGACTTACGTGGCCGTTGCGGTGCTGTTGACGATTGTCGCGCTGGTGGCGTGCTACATCCCGGCGCGGCGCGCCGCGAAAGTCGATCC